>X137_Gaur__coassemble_110_pt1 | contig 24387 bp, 24 predicted proteins | sample X137_Gaur__metabat2_high_PE_003 | metagenome-assembled genome bin X137_Gaur
CTGAGTGAGGCAATCACCGGGCGTTCGCCTAACTCTGGCTCATCATCGGCGTGCCAGCTCATATGATCCTCGCCATCGCGATACCAGTTGAGTAATACGCTGTTAAAGCGGTAGCCACTTAACGTTTCCACAGCCCGTTTCAGGTAGCTAAGGCCAGCATTAAATGGCTGTGGATAACTGGTAATACCTGAATAACTATAAACCGTGTGGCCTTCCCCATACCACGCGGTCAAGCGTGGCAGTTGTAAGGTTTTACCGTAGAAGCGGCCGGACTGGCGTTGCCAGGCAATATGGTCAAAACCAATCGCGGCAAATTCTTCATCACTGATACCTGCCCAGTTGGTGGTTTGCGGCGGGTGGGTAGGGTTTGCCAATAGAAATTTAAAGGCGCGATCATTTAGCTCAGCGGGCATTATCGACGGATGCCAAACCAGTTCGGCATCCGGTAGCAACAAACTAAGGCCTTGGCCTTCGGACACCGGTACGGCTTGGTAAGCGATCGAAGGCGGCACCGCAAACGGCAGCCTCTTTTCTGCAAACAGCTCGAAGTTATGCACAAGCGTTAGTAGGCCTCATCCAACACGGCAATTTTCGTAGCACCTATGGCATAGGCGGCATCGGCCAAATCATTACTGACAGGCTCAATCGTTAACGGCCCTGTGACTTCAATAGGCTCGTAGATATCTTCAATGGCGATGCCCTGTGGATAACGCACCAGCACAATTTGATTGGGCGGTGGTGGCGGTACATGGATACAGGCACCGGGGTATGGCACTAAAAATAATTCGATCACTCGGCCTTTAGCATCGGTATTTAATGGCACGGGGTAGCCTGCCAAGCGAATGGTGCGGCCGTCCATTTCAGGGACGGTTTTGGCCGAATACATCACCTCGGGTAAACCTTGGCCCTGTTTAAGGCCACCGACCGCACCAAAGTCAGCGTTGAGTTCTGCGCCTTGATGTTCGATCTCGGGCATATTTTCAAGGGCGATGCGATCTTCTTCTGGCATTAAATCGAGCCAGTCGGTTTCTTCTAAGCTGGCAAAACTTAATGGGGCAATCAGGGTTAGCAGCAACAACCAATAGCGCATAGTTTTCTCGAGACAAAAAAGAAGGCGGTTGCCCGCCTTCTTGAAAAGAGGGTTAAGCATTACGTCTTTTTAGTCACCATGTTGTAAATCACCAGCACGATCACCGCACCTACTACCGCGCCGATAAAACCTGCGCCTTCACCTGCACGGTAGATGCCGATCGCTTGGCCACCGTAAGAGGCCAGTAGTGATCCGACAATACCCAGCACGATGGTCATAATCCAGCCCATGGGGTCGTCGCCGGGTTTTAAAAACCGGGCCACAAGGCCGACCAGTAAGCCAATGATGATGGTTCCGATAATACCCATAAGACACCTCCAGTAAGGGATGGCGGCACCTTGCCGCATACTTATGTGACTCTCGGCTTTAATAAGGGTTCGGGCAGAAAAAAGCCGCACAATGTGCGGCTTTAATTTTATTTGATCAGGCGTTGCACTTGGGCAATTTGCTGATCGAGCGTTGCACGATCTGTACTTCGGATCGTTGCGTGCCCTACTTTACGGCCTGCTTTAAAGGCTTTGCCATAGTGATGCAAATGGCAATCAGCAATGGCGAGTACCTCTTCAGCCTTTGGCACTTCACCTAAGAAGTTAACCATCGCCGCCTCGCCCACGGTTGCCGTAGAGCCTAATGGCAAGCCTGCAACGGCGCGCAGGTGGTTTTCAAACTGGCTGCACTCACTGCCTTCAATGGTCCAGTGACCTGAGTTATGCACACGTGGCGCAATCTCATTGGCTTTAAGGCCGCCATCGACTTCAAAGAATTCAAAGGCTAAAACGCCCACGTAGTTAAGCTCGTTTAACACGCGGCCCACGTAGTCTTCAGCCAGCGCTTGTAACGGATGCGCTTTGCTTGCGATGGAAAGATTTAATACGCCGCCTACGTGGGTGTTATGCACCAAGGGGTAAAACTTGGTTTGGCCATCGCGCGCGCGCACGGCAATCAACGACACCTCACCGGTAAACGGCACAAAGCCTTCTAAGATGCACGGCACGCTGCCTAATTCGGCAAAGGCGCCGACCACATCATTTGGCTCACGCAGAACCTTTTGGCCTTTACCGTCATAACCTAAGGTGCGGGTTTTCATCACCGCAGGCAGGCCAATGGCGGCGACGGCAGCGTCTAAATCTGCTTGCGATTGGATGTCCGCAAATTCAGGCGTGGGGATGCCTAAATGTTTGAACATCGACTTTTCAAACCAGCGATCACGGGCGATGCGCAAAGCTTCAGCGCTTGGATAAACCGGCACAAACTCGCTTAAGAAGGCGACGGTTTCAGCCGGTACGCTTTCAAATTCAAAAGTCACCAGATCAACGCTATCGGCCAGTTGGCGCAGCGCTTCGCGGTCGCTGTAGTCGGCGACGATATGCTCGCCTAATGCTTGCGCGCAGGCATCGGTTGCGGGATCTAAAAAGCTAAAGCCCATGCCGAGCGGGGTTCCCGCCAAGGCCAGCATACGACCGAGCTGACCACCACCTATGACTCCGATTTTCATCTGTCTTACTCGCTTGCCGACGATTACGCCTGACGTGGATCAGGATTCTCTAAAACGGTTTGGGTTTGCTCTTCACGGAAGGCTTTAAGCGCTGCGTGAAAGTGCGGGTGCTGATGACCAAGAATGCTAGCGGCCAAAAGGGCCGCGTTCACCGCGCCTGCTTTGCCAATGGCCAGCGTTGCAACCGGAATGCCGGCTGGCATTTGCACGATCGAAAGCAGCGAATCCACGCCTGAGAGCATAGACGATTGTACCGGCACACCTAAAACCGGCAGGTGGGTTTTGGCCGCACACATGCCCGGCAAATGCGCAGCACCACCGGCACCTGCGATGATCACTTGAATACCACGGCTTTCTGCCTCTTCTGCATATTGGAAGAGCAAATCCGGGGTACGGTGGGCGGACACCACCTTCACTTCGTTCGGGATGCCGAGTTTGTCGAGCATCTCAACCGTATGGCTAAGGGTGCTCCAATCAGATTTGGAGCCCATGATTACGCCTACCAGTGCGCTCATCGTCGTGCCTCTCGTTGCGGCGCCTCTTGGCGCGACAAAAACCAACAAGCCACGCATGGGGCGTGGCTTGTCTGCGAATGGCCATAGCGGCCGAAACGGCGAAGTATACCGTAAAGCCTTAAACCTAGGGAGCTTCCGCTGACGGCAGTGGTCGATATTAGCCAAGGCAGCATTGCAACTTGTCGCCTACGCTTTATGGACCGATTGCCCACGCCAAGGAGCTTCACATGCGTCGTTGTTTATTACTCCCTCTTTTTGTCGCAGCCCTGTCCGCGCAAGCGGCTGAATTCACCGGCACCTTAAAGAAAATTAACGACTCAGGCACCATTGTGCTGGGCCATCGCGACTCTTCTATTCCCTTCTCTTACTTTGGCGATAACAGCAAAACGCCGATGGGCTATTCCCACGATTTGCAGTTAAAGGTGGTCGAGGCACTTAAGGCGCACCTGAATAAACCCGACTTAAAGGTGCGCTATAACCTTGTTACCTCCCAGTCGCGCATCCCACTGGTACAAAACGGCACCGTGGATTTGGAGTGCGGCTCCACCACCAATAACGCCGAGCGCGCCCGTCAAGTGGACTTTACCGTAGGGATTTTTGAAGTCGGCACCCGCCTTTTGACCCAAAAAGATTCCGGCATTAATGACTTTGCTGATTTAGCCGGCAAAAACGTGGTGACCACCGCTGGCACCACTTCTGAGCGCATTTTAAAAGCCATGAATGCCGAGAAGAACATGAAGATGAAAGTGGTCTCGGCCAAAGACCATGGGGAGTCTTTTATGATGCTTGAATCCGGCCGGGCCACAGCCTTTATGATGGATGATGTGCTGTTGTACGGGGAAATGGCCAAGGCCCGTGACCCAGAAATCTGGCATGTGGTGGGCACGCCACAGTCTTATGAAATCTATGGCTGCATGGTCAGAAAAGGCGACACCGCCTTTAAGCAAGTGGTCGATGATGCCTTAAAAGGCGTGTTTGCCTCAGGCGAGATTGAAACCCTTTACCGCAAATGGTTTTTAAGCCCGATTCCACCGAAAAACCTAAACCTTAATTTCCCTATGAGCGATGAGTTTAAAAAGCTCGTTGCCAACCCTAGTGATCAGCCTGCGCCTTAGTTAAGGAGGCGTTATGCAATATACCTGGGATTGGGGCATCTTTTTTAAGAGCACAGGCATCGGTGAAGAAATCTATCTTCAGTGGTTTCTAACCGGCCTTGGCTGGACCATTGCGATTGCCTTGGTGGGTTGGATCATCGCATTAGCCCTAGGCACTTTGCTTGGGGTAATGCGCACCTTACCGAATCGCTTTTTGGCCTTTATTGCCACCTGTTATGTAGAAGTTTTTCGTAATGTGCCGTTACTGGTGCAGCTGTTTATCTGGTATTTCTTAGTGCCGGATTTACTGCCTGAAAACCTCGAAACTTGGTTTAAGCAAGACCTAAGCCCTGTCACATCGGCGTATTTAAGTGTGGTGGTGTGCTTGGGGCTGTTTACTGCCGCACGGGTGTGTGAGCAGGTACGCACCGGAATTGAGGCGCTCCCTAAAGGCCAACAAGCGGCGTCCTTTGCCTTGGGTCTAAACCTTAGCCAGTGCTACCGGCATGTGCTGTTACCGCAGGCATTTCGCATCATTATCCCGCCATTAACCTCTGAGTTTTTAAACATCTTTAAAAACTCATCGGTCGCCTCCTTGATCGGGCTGATGGAGCTATTGGCGCAGACCAAGCAAACGGCTGAATTTAGCGCCAATATCTTTGAGGCCTTCACCCTCGCCACTCTGATCTACTTCACGCTCAATATGAGCTTGATGTACCTGATGCGCCGCTTGGAGAAAAAGGTCGCAGTACCTGGGCTCATGGCAATGGAGGCGAAATAAATGGATTTCAGTCAAATCCCCTCCGCCGCGCCATTGTTAGCCGAAGGCTTATGGATGACCTTAAAGCTGACCGTGCTGGGTGTTATAGGCGGCGTGGTACTCGGCACTTTGCTCGCGTTGATGCGCTTATCCAAAAGCCGCATGTTGTCTGGTATTGCCAGCGCGTATGTCGCCTATTTTCGTTCGATCCCGCTTTTGTTGGTGATTACTTGGTTTTATTTGGCGGTGCCTTTTGTGCTGCGCTGGATCACCGGAGAGGACACGCCAGTCGGTGCGTTTGCCTCGTGCCTTGTGGCCTTTGTGCTGTTTGAGGCGGCGTACTTTTGCGAGATTGTGCGCGCCGGTATTCAGGCCATCCCAAAAGGGCAAATGGCGGCGGCGCAAGCACTGGGCATGAGTTACGGGCAAAGCATGCGCTTGGTGATTTTGCCGCAGGCCTTTCGCAAGATGACGCCCCTTTTATTGCAGCAAAGCATCATCCTTTTCCAAGACACATCCCTTGTTTATACCGTAGGGCTCATCGACTTTTTAAATGCGGCGCGCTCACGCGGAGACATTCTCGGCCAACCCAATGAGTTTTTACTCTTTGCTGGAGCTGTGTACTTTTTAATCAGCTTTACCGCCTCACGTGCGGTAAAACGCCTGCAACGGAGGCTCGCGGTATGATCGCACTGGATAAAGTCAGCAAGTGGTATGGCGATTTTCAAGTGTTAACCGATTGCACGACCACAGTGAATAAAGGCGAAGTCGTGGTGGTGTGCGGGCCTTCAGGTTCGGGTAAATCCACACTGATTAAATGCGTAAACGCTCTAGAGCCCTTTCAAAAAGGCGAGCTAACAGTCGATGGCGTGCCGGTGCACGATAAAAAAACCGATCTGCCCAAGCTGCGCTCGCGCGTTGGCATGGTGTTTCAACACTTTGAGCTGTTCCCGCATTTATCCATTATCGACAACTTAACCCTTGCGCAAATTAAGGTGCTCGGGCGCGATAAACCCAACGCCACGGAAAAAGGCTTAGCGCTTTTAGAGCGTGTGGGTTTAAGCGAGCATGCTCATAAGCATCCGGGGCAATTATCCGGCGGGCAGCAGCAACGCGTGGCCATTGCCCGCGCCCTTGCCATGGACCCCATCGTGATGCTCTTTGATGAGCCCACCTCTGCCCTTGACCCGGAAATGGTCAATGAGGTGCTAGATGTGATGGTGCAACTTGCCCATGAAGGCATGACCATGATGTGTGTAACCCACGAAATGGGCTTTGCCAAGAAGGTGGCGGACCGAGTGATCTTTATGGATCAGGGGCAAATTGTTGAAGACTGCAGCAAGGATGCGTTCTTTAGCGATATCCAAGCGCGCAGTCCGCGTGCCCAGCAATTTTTGGCCAATATTCTGCAAGACTAGCCCTTTGTAAAGGTACAAGTTGCCTTAGCAGCGTCGCGCATCTTTTTCCTCTAACACTCGTGCTAGAGCGGTTTTACCTTTCGCCCAGCTTTGGTGCGGCCGCTCTTAGCCGTTGTCCTTTTATGCCTAGGCATTGGGCATAAATTCTCACTAAACGCCCTAAAACGTGGGTTTTGGCCACTGGCACGCTTGCTGCTATAGCCACTACGAGCGCGCTGTCCGACCGCGCACATACCTTGTAGTGGAGAGAATGAATGCGAACCTTAGGTATCACGCTAGGAGCTGTACTGAGTGTGCTGACTGTCAGCATCGCGCAGGCCTCTGAAACCTTCGTCCCTGAAGTATTAACGGTTCAAGAACGTATCAACCCAGGCCCTAACGTTTTTGTTCTCGACCAAAGCTGGAAAGGCGCCAGCCGCCTGAACGTGATTGCCGAAGAAGATCTGGCCCACAAAGGTAACGTTAGCATGGGCATCACTGCCCAAATGACCTTAAGCCAAGACCGTAAAACGGCCTATACCATTTCCGCCTATGCCAAGCGCATCAGCTACGGCCCAACCGAAGCTGTGCTGCAAGAGTTTGATGTAGAAACCCTAACCCTAAAACGCGAAATCATCATCTCCGATAAGATGGCTCTGGTGGCACCGTCGCATGCCATCTTTAACCTCTCAGCCGATGAAAAATTAGCCTTCGTACAGAACGCAACGCCTGCAACGTCCGTCACCGTAGTCAACCTTGAAAAAGGCGAAGTGGTTGCCGAGATTCCGAACCCCGGTTGCTTTGGCACCTTCCCCGCACAAACAGGCTACCGCTTTATCTCGCTGTGCGGTGACGGCACTGTGCAAACCTTTGAAGTCACAGCAGACGGTAAATTCGGCGCGCCACAGCGCAGCGCGAAACTCTTTGACCCAGATGCTGATGCGCTTTACGTGATGCCTGAGCGTGTAGGCAAAGATCTGTTGTTCCCATCCTTTAAAGGCAACCTGTATCGCATCGACGATTCGGGCAAAGCCGCCACTTTAAAAGAAATCTACAAAGTGTCTGAAGGCGTGGAAGGCAACTGGGCACCGGGCGGTGTTGATGTTCTGGCCTATAACAAAGCCCATAACGTGGCCTTTTTAACCATGCATGGTGACGCCAAAGAAGGCACCCATAAAGACTACTCCCAAGAAATTTGGGCCTATGACTTAAAAGCCAAAAAAGTACTGTATCGCTCGGTCGTTGAAGGCGCAGGCGCTATTGCCGTAACCCAAGGCAAAGAACCCGTACTGTTTGGTCTGATCGATGACACCAACCTTGTGCGCTATGAGGTTGATCCTACCGCACGCTTTGCTGTGAAACCTTCCCACACCTTAGAAAGCGTAGGCGGCTGGTCTGTGTTTGCAATCGCGGGTGAATAAGTCATGAACGCCTCTGTCCTGCATTTAGCTGCGCTGGCTGCCATGGTTTTTATTGCACTGCTGTTTCTGCGAGCGGCCGTGCACAAGGCGCAAGACTACGGCCGTTTCTTAGGCTTTTTAGCCGATTACCGCTTAGTCCCTGAGCCGCTTTTGGGCGCGGTTGGGCGCGGTTTGATCGGTCTTGAGCTTACGGTGGTGGCGTTACTTTTGTGGCCGCCAGTGGCCATTTACGGGGCAATAGGCGCGTGTGTCTTGCTGGGGCTTTATGCCCTGGCAATGGCCATCAACTTATTACGAGGACGCACCTTAATTGAGTGCGGCTGTGGCGGCACAGGCCAGCCGTTGTCATGGCTGTTAGTCGCCCGCAACAGCGCGCTCATGGCGCTTTGTGTGCTGGCCATGCGAGTGCCGATGCAATTTACCGGCGCGATGGATCTGTTGTTTGCCTTGGGCGCAGGACTTTTAGCCTTTGGCTTTTATGTGATTGCCGAGCTCGTTAACCGAAACCACGCAACGATCAAACAACGCCTTTCTTAAATCACTGCCGAAGAGTTTTTTATGTCGATTGTTATCTTTTCTTTATGCGTTTTAGCCCTACTGATCGTAGGCCTTTTTATTATGGTTTTAGCGCTGACGCGGCAAGTGGGTGTCTTATTTGAGCGCGTGGCCCCGATTGGCGCCATGATCAATGACTCAGGTCCTAAAATCGGTGAGGTCTCCCCTGCCTTTAACCTGCCGAGCTTAACCGGCGGCATGGTGCAAATTGGTACCGCGTCACCGACCTCTACCTTGATTTTCTTTTTATCGCCTACCTGCCCGATCTGCAAAAAGCTGTTGCCGGTTTTGAAATCCATTCGCCAAACCGAGGCCAATGTTGAGGTCATTTTAGCCAGCGACGGTGAGCAGGCCCGCCATGAACACTTTATTCAAAGCGCAGGGCTTTTGGACTTTCCGTATGTGATTTCCGAGCAACTGGGCGTGACCTACAAAGTCTCGCGCCTGCCGTTTGCCGTGCTGCTGGACGGCGAAGGGGTGGTCAAGTCCAAGGGCTTGGTTAACTCCCGCGAACAACTCGAAAGCCTGTTTGTGGCAGTCGAGACCGGATACGAGTCCATTCAAGACTTCTCCAGCCGTAACGCTCACTCTTGATCCCCACTTGGAGACATTGCATGTCCAAATTAATTGATCGCTTATTTGCTGTATTGGACAAACGCGCGGAAGCCACCGCCCGCAAATCCGCTCAACAATTCGGCCGCCGCTCGTTCTTAGCCAAGGCGGGCGTGTTTATGGCTGGCGCCGCTGTTGTGCCACTTTTGCCTTTTGATCGCTCAACTGGCCTTGCTATGGCAAGCGGTATGGGCGGCGATGTTAATGATGAGTTTGATTGCCAATACTGGCGACACTGCGCCCTCGACGGCAGCCTGTGCAGCACCTCAGGCGGCACCATGACCACCTGCCCACCGGGCAGTGAGGCCTCGAAAGTAGCATGGGTTGGCACCTGCCGTAACCCGAATGATGGCAAAGACTATCTGGTGTCTTACAACGACTGCTGTGGCCGCGCCCAAGTAGAAAGCGCCAAGCACTGCTTCCGTAGCGATCGTGAGCGCCCTGGTTATCGTATGGGTCTGCATAACGACATCAACTGGTGCATGGCCAATACCAACAAAGGCTATCACTGCACCGTGTCGATGGTGGTGGGGATTGCGGATGCCTAAAGCATGGGTCAAAGGCGGGGCGCTTTGCGCCCTGCTGCTGGCTTTGGGCACAGCTCAAGCCGGTGAAGCATTATTTAAACAAAACTGCGCCAGTTGCCACGGCATGCATGCTGAAGGCATTCCAGGCCTCGCACCGCCTTTAAAACATGAAGCACTTTGGCAGGGCCTTGGCGAGAACGCCAAACCCTATATCACAGGGGTGATGGCCAGCGGCTTAAGCGGCCAGTTAAGCGCGATGGGCCAGATGTACTTTGGCCTTGTGATGCCGCCCCAGCAGATTCAAGCGCCCCATGATTTAGCGGCTATTGCCAGCTATATCCTGACGTTAAATGGCGTCACACAAACCGTCACAGCAGATGAGGTGACGGCCGCGCGTAACGCCGCGCCCGTGCACAGTGCACTGCGCGCGCTGCGCCCGAAAAATTTATAAGGAGTCAGCGATGAATTGGCGCCAGTCGATTGTGTTGCCGTTATGGCTGGCGGTATCAGCACAGGCTTTTGCCGCCGTTGAATATTCAGCCCCGATCAATTACCAACTGCGCTGCGCAGGCTGCCACGGCCAAGACGGGATGGGCGTGCCAGAAGGCGGCATTCCGCCGTTCCCAGGCTTTGTTGATGGCTTTTTTGAAACAAAAAACAGCCGTCTTTATTTAATGCACGTCCCCGGTATCAACACCGCAAGCCTTTCGGATAAAGAAATTGCTGAGGTGATGAACTACGTGGTTGAGCGCTGGGGCAATGCGGATCATCCGCAACAACCTTTTACCACTGAAGAGGTTAATGCCTTGCGCGCCATACCGGTTGAAGATGTGATTGTACTGCGCCGGCAAGTGACTCAAGAACTCACTGCACGCGGCCGAGCAGTCCCTGATTACCCATGGCCTTAGCAATATGACGAATACGAGATTGGCGCCTAGAGTTTAAGTCAACGCGGTCACCGCTTTGACATGAGAACTCGACCATGGATGCTGGCGCCACTCGTATCGAAAAAGACCTTTTAGGCACGCTTGAGCTACCCAATACGGCCTATTACGGCGTACAAACATTAAGGGCGCTACAGAATTTTAAATTAACCGGCATCACCTTAAGTCACTATCCAAAGCTTGTGGTGGCGCTGGCAATGGTTAAACACGCGGCCGCAGATGCGAACCATATGCTGGGGCATTTGGATGAGGCAAAGCACCAAGCGATCACCCATGCCTGCAAACGTCTTATCGACGGCCAATACCACGAGCACTTTGTCGTGGACATGATCCAAGGCGGCGCTGGCACCTCAACCAATATGAATGCCAATGAGGTGATCGCCAATCTAGGGCTTGAGTATTTAGGCTATAACAAAGGCGACTACCAACACCTGCACCCTAATAATCATGTGAACATGGCCCAATCCACCAATGACGCCTATCCAACCGCCATACGGCTTGGGCTGTTGTTGGGCTACGACGAGTTATTGATGTCATTAGAGGCGCTGATTGACGCTTTTAGCGCCAAAAGTGAAGCCTTTGAGCATGTTTTAAAAATGGGCCGCACTCAACTTCAAGACGCCGTACCCATGACTTTAGGCCAAGAGTTTCACGCCTTTGCCACTAACCTAAGCGAAGATTTAGCGCGGCTGAAAACCTTGGTGCCAGAGCTTTTGTGTGAGGTGAATTTAGGCGGCACAGCGATTGGTACTGGCATTAACGCCGATCCCGGCTATCAAAAACTGGCGGTTCAGCGTTTAGCCAGTCTTAGCGGCCAACCCTTGATTCCGGCCGCCGATTTAATTGAAGCCACCAGTGACATGGGCGCCTTTGTATTGCTATCAGGCATGCTCAAACGCACCGCTGTGAAGCTTTCTAAAATCTGTAATGACCTAAGGCTTTTATCCAGCGGGCCGCGCACCGGCATCAATGAAATCAACCTACCGGCGCGCCAACCGGGGAGCTCGATTATGCCGGGCAAAGTCAACCCAGTGATTCCGGAGGCGGTGAATCAGGTGGCCTTTGCCGTGATCGGTAATGACTTAGCGCTGACCATGGCAGCTGAAGCCGGTCAATTGCAGCTCAATGTGATGGAGCCTTTGATTGCCTACAAAACCTTTGACTCCATGCGGCTTTTAAAACGCGCCATGGACATGCTGCGTGAACACTGTGTTGAAGGCATCACAGCTAATGAAGCGCACTGCAAAGCCCTTGTGGAAAACTCCATTGGCCTTGTGACAGCGCTTAACCCTTACATTGGTTACGAAAACGCCACCCGCCTTGCCAAGCTGGCACTGGGTACGGGCCGTAGCGTTTTGGAGCTGGTGCGCGAGGAGGGTCTACTGGATGAGAAGACCCTCGTGAACATATTAAAACCTGAAAATATGATCGCCCCGCATAGCCTACCTTAGTAGCGGGCTTTGGGTGTGGCGTGTGGCCAAGCACCTTCATCGGTCACCGGACGGAAATCACCCTTTTCCGCGTCATACGCGGTGATTTCGCTGGTTTCGATGTTGTAAATCCAGCCATGGATAAACAGATCACCCCGCGCCAACCGCGATGCAACCGAAGGATGGGTACGCAAGTGATCGAGCTGAGCCAGCACGTTTTCTTGGGTCAAAAGCTGCAGAGGATCGTGATGACCACAGCCACAGTTTTCTTCAACCACGGTTTTGGCCACTTCCGCATGACGCAGCCAGGCTTTTACTGTGGGCAATTTTTCAAGGGACGCAGGCTTTAATACTGCCTTCATTGCGCCGCAGTCTGAGTGGCCGCAGACAATAATGTGCTTAACATTGAGTGCCAGTACCGCAAATTCGATCGCAGTGGACACACCGCCCATCATTTGCCCATAAGGCGGCACCACGTTACCGACGTTGCGCGTGACAAATAAATCGCCCGGCTCACTTTGGGTAATCAGTTCTGGAATGATGCGAGAGTCTGCGCAGGTAATAAACATCACTTGCGGGGTTTGCTCATGGGCGAGTTTTTGGAACAACTCGCGCTGAGCCGGATAAGCCACTTCTCGAAAACGCCTAACCCCGTCTACGAGCTTATCCATGGTTTCAATCGCGGAGGGCATAACTTTGGGTTGTTCGCTCATACAAGCGTGCCTATAGGTGAGTTAACAAAATCATCAAGCGGGATGGCCGCTGGTTACTGTCTTGGATGCACTTTGTTTTCCCAAAATCACCTTTAATTTGTGTTAAGCGATTAAGGGTTGTAAAAAAGGGCCCCGAAGGGCCCTTTAGCTTACGCTTGGATCTCAACCAAAACTTCACCGGGCGTCACACGGTCACCTTTGGCGACGTGCACCGCAACCACGGTGCCGGCAATCGGTGCTTGGACTTCCGATTCCATCTTCATCGCTTCCGTCACCAGTACCGCTTGGCCCGCTTTGACCACGTCGCCTTCTTTTACCAGTACATCGACAATGTTGCCTGGCATGCTGGTGGTCACATCCCCCGGTGCACTGGCTTGCTTACGCTTATTGCCAGAACCTGCCACGAAGCTATTGAGCGGCTCAAACACCACTTCTTCTGGCACGCCGTCAATGGAGAGGTAGAAGTGACGTTTGCCTTCGCCTTTTACGCCCACGCCGGTGATATCCACACGGTAGCTTTCGCCGTGTACATCAATCACAAACTCAGTCGGTACCCCTTCCCCCCCCACCGCTTGAGCGCCACCGGCTTCTGGAATCGGCAGCAGCTCCTCTGGGGTTAAGGTGCCGGCAGCGCGTTCTTCTAAGAACTTGCGGCCGATATCTGGGAACATCGCGTAAGTCAGCACATCTTCTTCTGATTGGGCCAACGTTCCGATTTCTTCACGAAGACGAGAAAGCTCAGGCTTTAACAGATCTGCCGGACGTACATCGATCACCTCTTCGTTGCCGATGGCTTGTTTACGCAGCGCTTCGTTCACCTTGCCCGGCGCCTTACCGTAACCGCCTTGCAGGTACAGTTTGACCTCATTGGTGATGGTTTTGTAACGCTCACCGGCGAGCACGTTAAACACTGCCTGTGTGCCGACAATTTGCGAGGTTGGCGTGACGAGCGGCGGGAAGCCCAAGTCTTCACGCACACGAGGAATCTCAGCAAACACTTCGTTAATGCGGTTGAGCGCGCCTTGCTCTTTCAGCTGGTTGGCCAAGTTACTCATCATGCCGCCCGGCACTTGGTTAACCTGTACGCGGGTATCAACGGCGGTGAATTCGCTTTCAAACTGGTGGTATTTCTTACGCACCGCATGGAAGTACATGCCGATCTCTTGAATCAGTGACAGATCCAAACCGGTGTCGTATTCGGTGCCGCGAAGGGCTGCCACCATGGACTCAGTGCCTGGGTGGCTGGTGCCCCACGCAAAGCTTGAGATGGCGGTATCGATATGGTCAGCGCCTGCCTCAATGGCTTTTAGCTGACACATGCTACCCATGCCCGCGGTGTCATGGCTGTGGATAAATACCGGCAGCTGGATCGCGTCTTTGAGTGCTTTCACCAGTTCAGCAGTCGCAAAGGGGGTTAACAGGCCCGCCATGTCTTTAATGGCGATCGAATCTACCCCCATCATGGCCATGGCTTTACCTTGCTCCACGAAGGCTTCAACGGTGTGCACGGGGCTTGTGGTATAGCTGATGGTGCCTTGAGCGTGTTTACCCGCCGCTTTTACCGCTTCGATGGCCACTTTTAAGTTACGCACATCGTTCATCGCATCAAAGATACGGAACACATCAATGCCGTTAACTGCCGCTTTGGCCACAAACGCGCGCACCACATCGTCGCTGTAATGGCGGTAGCCTAAGAGGTTTTGCCCGCGCAAAAGCATTTGCAGACGCGTGTTAGGCAGAGCCGCTTTAAGCTTACGCAGACGCTCCCACGGGTCTTCTTTTAAAAAGCGCACGCACGCATCAAAGGTCGCGCCGCCCCACACTTCTAAAGACCAATAGCCGACTTTATCGAGCTTGTCGCAAATCGGCAGCATGTCGTCTAGGCGCATGCGTGTGGCGATCAAAGACTGGTGAGCATCACGCAGGATGGTATCGGTAACAGTGATTTTCTTTGCCATGTTCTTATTCCTCACAGACCTGCATGTGCGGCAATGGCCGCGGCAATTGCTAAAGCCAACTCACCGGGCTTACGTTTAATCGAATAGTTCAAAAGCTCAGGATGCTCTTCCACAAAGCTTGTGTTGAACTGGGCCGACTTAAATTCATCATTAGCCAGAATTTGCTGGTAATAGGTGGCGGTGGTTTTAACCCCTTGCACGCGCATGTCATCAAGCGCGCGCGAACCACGGGCCAGCGCCTCCTCCCACGTCAGTGCCCACACAATCAGTTTTAGGCACATCGAATCGTAATAAGGCGGAATGGTGTAGCCGGTGTAAATCGCTGTATCGGTACGCACACCCGGGCCACCCGGCGCGTAATAACGGGTGATCTTGCCAAAGCTTGGCAAAAAGCCGTTACGTGGATCTTCAGCGTTAATCCGAAACTGCAGCGCAAAACCGCGGTACTGGATGTCCTCTTGCTTAACCGAAAGCTCAAGGCCTGAGGCGATGCGGATTTGCTCGCGGACAATATCAATACCGGTAATTTCTTCAGTAATGGTGTGCTCAACCTGTACGCGGGTGTTCATCTCCATAAAGTACACCTCGCCATCGGCGAGTAAGAACTCAACGGTCCCTGCGTTTTCATAGCCCACCGCTTTTGCCGCACGCACCGCCAGCTCACCAATATAGGCGCGCTGCTCGGGGGTTAATTGTGGGCTTGGAGCAATTTCAATCAGCTTTTGGTTACGGCGCTGAATCGAGCAATCGCGCTCGTATAAATGCACGGTGTTACCAAAGCTATCAGCCAAAACTTGGGCTTCGATGTGCTTAGGATTAACAATGCATTTTTCTAAGAAGACTTCGGCGCGGCCAAAGGCTTTGGTCGCCTCGGAGATCACCCGCGGGTAGGCTTGCTCTAACTCTTCACGGCTGTTGCAGCGGCGAATACCTCGCCCGCCACCACCGTTGGTGGCTTTAAGCATCACCGGATAACCGATCCGATCCCCTTCACGCAGGGCTTCTTCGATATCCGCCACATTGCCATCGGTGCCGGGCGTGCAAGGAACACCTGCAGCAATCATCGAGCGGCGCGCTTCGGTTTTATCGCCCATCCGGCGAATCACCTCAGCCGAAGGCCCAACGAACTTAATGCCGCGCTCAAGGCAAATTTCAGCAAGCTCTCCGTTTTCAGATAAAAACCCATAGCCTGGATGCAGCGCATCGCAGCCGGTTTCAACGGCAAGGTTGACAAGCTTTCTTGGGTTTAAATAGCCAGCCAACGGATCATCGCCAAGGCTGTAGGCCTCGTCGGCGCGTTTAACGTGCAGCGCGTGGCGATCAGCGTCGGAATACACCGCCACCGAGCGAATGCCCATTTCAGCGCACGCACGCACAATGCGCACAGCAATCTCACCACGGTTAGCAATCAATAATTTCTTGATCACAGATGCATCCCTCTTTCTTAGAAGCCGACAAGGCAGACCCCGTGGATAACCCAACCATCCTATGCCGGGGCGGCGCTTGCGCCTGACGTTAACCGTCGTTAATTACCTTAGGCGCAGCGGCTTAATAAAAAAAATCATAATTTATTGGGTTATCTATAAGCCTTAACTTATAGTTAAGAAAATCTAAGAATAAGCGGTGAAATGGATGCGTAAATCGCTCATGAGGATGACATTGCGTCAGCTTCAAGTTTTTCAAGCGGTGTGTGAAACCCGTTCGTACAGTAAAGCGGCGAGCCTTATGTCGCTTACGCAACCGGCGGTGAGTTTGCAGATTCGCCAGCTAGAAGAGCTGGTTGATCAGCCCTTATTTGATTACGTGAGTAAAAAACTCTACCTAACCCCTGCCGCTGAAGTGCTGCTTAAAGCCGGTGAAGACATCTTTGCGCGGATGAAGGATCTAGACACGCAGCTGATCAATCTGCATGGTGCATTGCAAGGGCAGCTAAAGCTTGCGGTAGAGTCGAGCGCGCAGTATTTCACGCCACATTTATTTGCCGCGTTTAAAAAACATCACCCAGAAGTCAGTTTGCAACTTACCGTTGTTAACCGCGCGCAGGTGATCGAACGCATGAGCCAAAACCGCGATGACGTGGTGGTCATGTCTTTGGTGCCAAATGATATGGCGCTGGAGTTTTTACCCTTCTTAAACAATCCCATCGTGTGTGTGGCCAGTAGCGAACACCCGTTAAGCCATGTGCCTAAGCTTAACCTTCGAGATTTAGAGGCCTACCCCCTTTTGGTGCGCGAACAAGGCTCTGGCACCCGCAAAGCGTGTGAGGAATTTTTCCAGCAAAAACGTGTGCATTTTACCCAGCTGATTGAGATCAGCTCACTCGGAGCCCAGCGTGAGGCCGTGCTGGCCAATTTAGGCATCGGCTTTGTCCCCCGCCATGCGGTCAGCCTTGAACTAGGCACAGGACTCCTTAAAGAGCTGCCCATTGTGGAGCTACCGATCTATCGCAGCTGGTGTTTAGTGCATCCACGTGGTAAACGCCTGTCGCCGGTGGCGCAGGCGTTTAGTGAGTTTGTACGTGTGGAACGGGCTGAAATTAGCGCGCTGGCGATGCGCTTCGGCGGCGCGCCTCATGCGCCGTTATCCAGTAGTCAGCGCTGATCAACTCTTCAGGATCGGCCAGCTCTTTGCTGAGCCGTTTGGCTTGAGCGTAGTCATCAATCGCCCGCCTAAATTTCATGCGGCGCTCATCGAGCTCTTGCTGGCGGCGACGTTTGGCACTGTTTAACACTTCACTAGCTAGTAGAGACATAGCGGCGCTCTCCGTGTCGTGGTTAAGTCTTTAAACTGACCAAGCTACGTGACAATTTGACGAAAAACGCCGCCCGAGAAAAGCCCCTAACTGTTAACTTTCTTCTTGGTTTTTCACAGTTTTTGGCGAAAGTCGCAGGCTTCGAAGGCTACGTTTAACGCTTTTTAAGTGATTGACCAGATCAGGACCGCGGGCCATGGCAACGCCCATCGCCAGCACATCAATCACCACCAAATGCGCAATGCGAGACGCTAGCGGCGTGTAAATCTCGGTATCTTCTTGCACATCGATCGGCAGGTTGATGTTGGCAAGCTCACCTAGTGGGGTTTGCCCTGGGCACAAGGTAATTAACGTAGCGCCGGTTTCACGCACCACATTGGCGGTGGTTAATAAGTCTTTCGAGCGCCCTGATTGGGAGATGCAAATGGCTACATCTCCAGGCTTTAACGTAACCGCCGACATCGCCTGCATATGTGGGTCAGAGTAGGCCGCGGCCATTAATAAGAGCCGAAAAAACTTATGCTGGGCATCTGCGGCAACAGCGCCTGAAGCACCAAAGCCGTAAAACTCAACCCGCTGAGCATTGGCAATGGCCGTAATGGCTTTTTCTAATGCCTCAATATCCAGATGCTCACGCACCTCCATCAAGGTATGTAAGGTCGTGTCAAAGATTTTGCGCGAAAAATCGCGGGTGGAGTCGCCTTCATGGATGGCGAACTGACCGAAGCTTGCCCCGGCGGCTAGGCTTTGCGCGAGTTTAAGTTTTAAGTCTTGAAAGCCTGTGCAGCCAATCGCACGGCAAAAGCGCACGATCGTTGGCTCACTAATGCCTACGGTTTGAGCCAGATCAGCCATGGAGCTATGCATCACAGCCGCTGGATCTTGTAGGACGTGCTCGGCCACCTTCAATTCAGACTTTCGCAATTGCGGGCGGGATTGAGCGATATGTTGCAACAAATTCACAGGGTTAGACTCGGATGGTGTTAAGTTTGACAGGATGTAGTGAAACTAAAGATATACTACACGTTAGTTTGCTTTGCGCCCAAATACCAGGAGATTGATGTGGCGAGGTCTTGCGATATGCTGGTTTTTGGCGGCACAGGGGATCTGGCGCTGCATAAACTGTTACCCGCGCTTTACCATTTGCATTGCCAAGGCCTGTTGGCCGATGACAACCACATTCTGGCGCTGGCCAGACAAGAGTTCACCCGTGAAGCCTATCTCTCCCTCGTTGAGCGCCATTGCCGGATGCACATTGCGCTAGCAGATTTTGATGAGCGCGCTTGGGCAGGTTTTAGTCGACGTATTCAATACTTCAAATTAGATGCCAACAACGCATCCAGCTTTAGCGCCCTGCGTGGACAGTTAGACCTTGCGCGTGAGCGGGTGTATTACTTAGCCGTCGCCCCAAGCCTTTTTACGCCCATTGTTCATCATTTGCAGCTGTCAGGGCTTGCCACTTCGCAAACCCGTATTGTGATCGAAAAACCGATCGGCCATAACCTTGCATCAGCTAAAACCATAAACACTGCAATCGGTCAGGTATTTGCTGAGCATCAGGTGTTTCGCATTGACCATTACTTAGGCAAGGAAGCAGTGCAAAACCTGTTGGCACTGCGCTTTGGTAATGCACTGTTTGAACCCTTATGGCGTGGCCAAAGCATTGATCATGTGCAAATCAGTGTCTGTGAGACATTAGGCGTAGAAAGCCGCGGTGACTATTACGAGCACGCGGGCGCACTGCGCGATATGGTGCAAAACCATCTGTTGCAACTGCTGTGCTTGGTGGCAATGGAAGCGCCAGAAACCTATCAGGCCGAAGCGATACGCGATGAAAAGGTCAAAGTCTTACATGCCCTTAAACCCATTACCGGCCAAGACGTGTTAGACAAAACAGTACGCGGTCAATATGGCCAAGGCCAGGTTAGCGGCCACCGGGTGCCGGCGTATTACTTTGAGAAAAACGTCGATAACGACAGCAACACTGAGACCTTTGTCGCCTTGGAAGTGGAAGTGGATAACTGGCGGTGGGCAGGGGTGCCTTTTTATTTGCGCACCGGCAAACGCCTTGAGCAAAAATGCAGCGAAATTATCATCACATTTAAAGCGCTTAACCGGTCTTTATTCGGCGATGTGTCTCCCAATCGTTTGGTGATTCGCTTACAACCGGATGAATCCATCACTTTGCAGCTGATGACCAAAGCCCCCGGCCGTGGCATGCGCTTAGAAGCCTCAGCGCTTAATCTACATTTCAGCCAAAAAGCCGGCCAAGCCAAGCGCTGGGATGCTTACGAGCGATTGCTGCTAGATACCCTTGAGGGCGACTCCACGTTATTTATGCGGCGTGATGAAGTGGAAGCGGCGTGGGCGTGGATCGACCCCATATTGCAGGGCTGGCAGATCTACTATCAAACACCCAAAACCTACCCAGCCGGCAGCCAAGGCCCCGAACAAGCGCAGGCACTCTTAGCCAACCACGGCAGGGAGTGGTATCGCGCTTAACGAAGGCGGAGCCACACCAGAGGTAACACGGCAAGACCCAATAAAGCACTGCCGATAAACAATGCTTCATAGCCAATGCTTTTGGCCAAAACGCCACTCGCCCCTCCTATAAAGCCTGCCATTAACAGTTGTGCACAGGCTTGTAAGGTGTAATCGGTACCTTCATGAGATGGCCGACAGGCATTCATCATGGCCGCAAATAACGCAACGCTGGATAAGCCGTCAGCGCCTTGTTCAAACAAGGTCACGCTATACACCAGCACCCGTTCATCTGCTTGATTCACCAGCAGTGCCATCATCCCAAGACCAAGGGCTTGAGCGACACCTGCTGCCAGCAAAAGCCTGAGCGGGCCTAATTTCGCGTAGGCATATCCGCCTAAAGCGGCTCCTAAAATGCCTACACCTGTACTGGCTAGAGTTAATGTACCGATTTGCCCAAGGCTTAAACCTGCATCGACCAGCATGGGTTTGATCATTGGCGAGCCGAGGCTGTCGCCTAGCTTGTATGTGGCAACCACCCCTAACCATAGACAAAACCCTTGGGTTTTAAAAAGACCGAGCCAATCGTTGAGATTGGGTTTGGCGGCAATTGGACTGGGTAAGACATGTGATTCTTTAAAACACACAACGGGCACGAGCATTAAGGCCAGTAAACACACCACCGCACTCACGCCTAACTGCCAACCCCACTGCGCCACGACTAACAATAAGCCGCTGCCGCTAATGAGCATGCCGACCTTGTAGCCACCCACTTGTAAACTATTACCCAGGCCTCGCAAGGATCCTTGCATCAAGCGGACATTAAGCCCATCGCTGGCAATATCTTGGGTTGCACAGGCAAGATTGATTAAGAGTAAAACCGCTAATAAAAAGCTTAACCCTTGCCCAAACAAGTGGCTCATCGGCACCAGCGCCAACGCGCTTAAAAGCCCAATCACCAACAGCTGGCAGGGGATAATCCAGCTTCGGTGTTTGCCCAGCGCCTTAATACTGAGCCGATCCACCCAAGGCGCCCACAACACTTTCAAAAGCCACGGCAACGCCAGCAACTTCAGCGCACCGATAATGGCCAAATCAACGTCTTGGCTGCGTAATATGGCGGGCAATGCATGTGCCAAAAACCCTGCCGGTAATCCCTGCGCACAATACAGTGCTGCCAGTAGCACCACCATCTCGCGTTTAGATAAAGCCTGCATAGGCGCATCCTAAGATCGATTGAAGCCACGTTAATGGTCGATTACTCGCAGCATAGGCCATCCGCACGCCTGCGCTTTCCCGTAGAATATGCAAGGTTATCAGCCTACTTTGAGTTGTGTTATGTCTGCGCTTCGTACTGAACTGCTCTCCCCTGCTGGCACCTTAAAAAGCATGCGCTATGCCTTTGCCTATGGCGCAGATGCGGTCTATGCCGGCCAGCCGCGTTATAGCTTGCGCGTGCGTAATAACGAATTTGATCATGCCAACTTACAGTTAGGCATTAACGAGGCGCACGCTCAAGGTAAGAAGCTGTATGTGGTGGTCAATATCGCCCCGCATAATGCCAAGCTCAAAACCTTTTTAAAGGATTTAGAACCTGTTGTGGCGATGGGGCCGGATGCCTTAATCATGTCTGACCCAGGCCTGATCATGCTGGTGCGTGAACACTTCCCGCACATGCCGATTCACTTGTCGGTACAGGCCAATGCGGTGAACTGGGCCAGTGTGAAATTTTGGCACCAAATGGGTTTAACCCGCGCCATTCTCTCGCGTGAGCTGTCGTTAGAAGAGATCCACGAAATCCGCGAGCAAGTGCCGGGCATGGAGCTTGAAGTCTTTGTCCACGGGGCCCTGTGCATGGCCTACTCCGGCCGCTGCCTGTTATCTGGCTACATCAACAAGCGTGACCCCAATCAAGGCACCTGCACCAATGCCTGCCGCTGGGAGTACAAAGCCCATGAAGGCAAGGAAGATGAAGTCGGCAACGTGGTGCATCAGTACGAGCCGATTGCCGCCACTCAGGTTGACCCCACGTTAGGCGTGGGCAAACCGACCGATCAGGTGTTTTTGCTGGAAGATATTTCCCGCCCGGGCGAGTTTATGGAGGCCAGTGAGGACGAGCACGGCACCTATATCATGAACTCCAAAGACCTGCGTGCGGTTCAGCACGTTGAACGTTTGGTGAAGATGGGCGTGCATTCTTTAAAAATTGAAGGGCGCACCAAAAGCCACTACTACGTCGCACGCACCGCGCAGGTGTACCGTAAGGCGATTGATGACGCCGAAGCCGGTCGCCCCTTCGATAAGAGCTTAATGGACACCTTAGAATCCTTGGCGCACCGTGGCTACACCGAAGGCTTTTTACGCCGCCATGTGCATGATGAATACCAGAACTATGAGCGCGGTTTTTCGTTGTCTGATCGCCAGCAGTTTGTCGGTGAATTAACCGGTGAACGTCGCAATGGTTTGGCTGAAGTGATCGTCAAAAACCGCTTTGCCATCGGTGATCGGCTGGAGCTGATGACGCCACAAGGCAATCTAAACTTTAGCCTTGAACATCTCGAAAAACGCGGCGGCCAGCGGGTAGAGGTTGCCCCAGGCGACGGCCATACGCTGTATGTACCGGTACCTGAGTCGGTGGATTTAAACTACGCCTTACTGATGCGCGAACTTAACCGCTAACAGGGCTCAGCCTGCAGCAGTAGCGACTCAAGCGCTGCTGCAGGAACCGGCTTGCTGATTAAATAGCCCTGCACCTCATCACAACGATGCTTGCGCAAGAAATCCAGTTGCTCTTGCGTCTCAACGCCTTCGGCCACGACCTTAAGCGACAAGTTATGAGCCAGCGCAATGATTGCGCGGGTAATGGCGGCATCCTCACCCACGGCGGATAAATCACGGATAAAGGTTTGGTCAATTTTGACCACATCAACGGGGAAGCGCTTTAAATAGCTCAACGACGAAAAACCTGTGCCAAAATCATCAATCGCCAGTTTTACGCCCATTTCGCGGAATTTTTGGAAGATAACGATGATGTTTTCAACGTTATCTAAAAGCTGACTCTCCGTCAGCTCCAGCTCCAAACATTCAGGCGCCAGTTGGGTTTCTGCAAGCACTTGGCTTACCAGTGACACAAAGCTGCCAAGGCGTAGCTGCTGTACTGATAAATTAACCGCCACACGCATATTTAAATATCCTTGGGCATGCCAACGCTTGGCTTGCTGGCAGGCTTCACGCAGTACAAACTCACCTATGGGCACAATTAAACCGGTTTCTTCGGCAAGGCCAATAAACTCGCCCGGAGGCACCAGCCCAAGCTCAGGATGACGCCAGCGTACCAACGCTTCTACCGACTCAATTTCATTACTTTTTAAGCACATTTTCGGCTGATAAAAGACCTCTAACTGGCCTTCAGCAATGCCTTTGCGCAATTGAGTTTCGAGCTGTAAGCGCTCAAGGGTACAGGCTTGCAGCTGATCGTTATAAAACTGAAAGCTGTTGCCACCCAAATGCTTAGCATGTTGCATGGCCATACCCGCCTGACTGACCAGCGTGGCCAATTCACGGGTGTTCTCTGGCATCACACTGATGCCGACCGAGGCGCTAATGACCAACTCGTGTCCTGCGATATCCATCGGCACGCGAAGCTTGGTGAGCAATCGACTGGCGAGGCGTGAGAGTACCGCCGCCGAACCTGGGTTAATCAAAATCACCACAAACTCATCGCCCGAAAGCCTTGCGATGGTATCGGCATCAGGTAGGGTTTGGCTGAGCCGGCGGCTGATCTGCCTTAACAGCTGATCGGCCACCTCATGACCTAAGCTTTCGTTAAGAATTTTGAAGCGATCAAGATCAATGTGTAACAACGCAACCGTGGCGCCTTCTTGACGCGACTTTTGCACGGCCTCACCCAAACGCTCTTTAAAAAGCGTGCGGTTGGCAAGGCCTGTTAGCTCATCGTAATGCGACAGATAACGCAGCCGTTCTTCCGCCTCCCGGCGCACGGAAAGATCGGCAAAAAACACCACAATATGACTGGTCGTGCCGTTGTTATCACGCACCCTTTTGAGCTGCAAAAGCTGCGGATACAACTCGCCATTTTTGCGCATTTCGATAAGCTCGCCACGCCAGCTGCCAACGCGCTCAAGCTCTTGGCGAATCATGAAATATTGACGTCTTAAGTTTTCGTCACGCACGATTCTGCTAACGCTGTGGCCTAGAATTTCTTCTTTACTAAAGCCTGTGACTTGGGTGAACGCGTCATTGGCCGCCAGCACGTTATAGCTTGGGTCTAAAATCATGATCCCTTCGCTGGCCGCCTCAAACACGGTCGCCGCCAGTTGCTGCTGGGCTTCATGCAGTTTTTTCTGACCGATATCACAGCGTGTGCCGATCATCCGCGTCACACGCCCCTGCTCATCCCATTCAATGGCCTGACCGCGATCTTCGACCCAGATCCAGCGACCATCTTCATGACGCACCCGATACTCAACCACATAGCCTTGTTCAAAGCGCTTAAAGTGCTCAATCAACGTGGCCCTAAGGCGCGGCTCATCAGCCGGATGCACACGTGGACGCAAATCTTTAAGCATGTGCTTAACATTGGCCTGCTCAAGGCCAAAAATTTCATTGAGATGCGTGTGATG
>X137_Gaur__coassemble_112_pt1 | contig 24182 bp, 25 predicted proteins | sample X137_Gaur__metabat2_high_PE_003 | metagenome-assembled genome bin X137_Gaur
GTTAAATGCGGGAATACCGAGTAACGCTGAAACACCACGCCACGGCTGGCATCAGGTTCGGCGATTAAGGGCTTACCTTCTAATAAAATTTGACCGCGGCTTGGGCGTTCTTGCCCTAAGAGCATTCTTAAAAATGTGGACTTACCGCAGCCCGATGCGCCGACTAAAGTGCAGAACTCACCTTGGTTGATTTTAAGGGTTAAGTTCTCCAGTACGACTTGATCGCCATACTCTTGCCAAAGGTTTTTGACTTCAATAAAGGCACTCATGCTTTGGCTCCTTCATACCAAGGAAAGCAAAGGCGTAGGGTTTGGCGCAGGCCAAAATCCATCAGCCATGCGAGGAAGGTGATCCAGATGACATAAGGCAGAATCACATCCATCGCCATATAACGGCGCACCAAGAAAATGCGGTAACCCAAACCATCGGTAGAGGCGATCGCTTCAGCAGCGATCAAGAACAACCATGCCGAACCCAGTGCTAAGCGCAGCGCCAGAATCAAGCGGGGCATCAGTTGTGGCAGGACCAAGCGCAGGATCAGCGTCCAGGTGTTAGCGCCTAGGGTTTGCGCTTTAATTAAAAGCTCTTTAGGGATTTCGCGGGCGCGCTGTTCTAAATCGCGGGCGATCACGGGGGTAATGCCTAAGACAATCAGCATCACCTTGGCGAGTTCTCCAAGGCCAAAGACGATGAACAAAATGGGCAAAATCGCCAGTGGCGGCACCATGGATATCACGGTCATTAACGGCGACATCGGTGCGCTAAAAAGAGGCAAGGTGCCTGCGGCAATTCCGTAGGTAAGGCCCACGATGGCGGCGATGCCAATGCCTAATCCTAGGCGTTTAAGGCTGGCAGCGGTGTCTTGCCATAACAGGTAGTTGCCAGTGCGTTTGTCGGCAGTAAAAGCCATACGATCAACTGCCTGAGTCATTTGGCTCGCGCTTGGCAGGAGTTTGTCTTTAGGGTTGTCAGCAAGGCGCTGGGCGGAGCTAAAAAAGTACGCCGCTAAGATCAGCGCAAAGGGCAGAAGAATGAGCATCAAGCGGCCGCTGCGATCTGGCACGCGGTTAATTAGGCGCATAGCACCTCCTTTACAAACGCAATAGGCAAGGCAGTGCATAGCTTTGGACGTGAGCCATTGCAGCACCAAAAAACGTGGGGGAATTGCGGCATGGAACCTCCGGAAGATGAAAAGCAAAAAGGCAGTGCCTTGCTTGTCTCCCGGGCTTTTGTCCCGCCGTGTAACCTCAAGTGAGGTCGTTCACTCTCGGACCAGACGCATAAAGCCGGAACCCTAGTGAACCATTGGTAAGTTGTGTGAACGCATCGGTGTGCGCTTCACAACGCCTATTGCGAGCTTTGTGCCAACTTCCATGAATGGCCCTAAAATGGGGCTTTGAGAGGATATTGTCGGGTGTTTTAGCGTGTAATTGCTCTTTTGTGGCGCGCTAAATTTTTCGTGCGGGCTTTTTTGGTGCGCGTTACTTATGTCAGAGGTAAGTAAATCTCAGGTAAAGCATGGCACTTGCCACACAAACTCTGGTTCTATATCCATAAAGTGTGCGAGCTCAGTGGAGCCTGTTATGAAAACCTATGCGTTGTTAGCGGTGATCGGCCTAAGCTCTGTGGGCTGTGCGGTGTATGACTACGATACCCCTGTGGATTATCGTTACGAGAGCTATCGTGTTGATTCTTATCCGGTCTACCAAGAGTATCGCTATCAATCAGCGCCGATTATTTATTCGGCGCCTCCTGTGATTCATCGCTCAGCGCCGGTGATTCATACACCGCCTCCGGTGATCCAGCGTCCTCCCGTGATCCAAAATTCGCGGCCTCCAATAAGGCCTATGCAGCCTCAGCGACCACAGGTGCAAGCGCCACGGCCACAGCACCGGCCGCCGGTTAACAACCAACGCCCGAGTGCAAAACCTCCGGCTGGGGGGAATTTCCAGCCTAATCGTCCCGCGCGTCCAGATCAGAACCTAAGGCCACAGCGCCCAGAGGGAAATTTTAATCAAGCACCTAACCGGCCAGCACGACCCGATGCTGCACGACCTTCAAGGCCTGAAAGCAATATGAATCGACCTGCTTTACAAAACCGCCCGACAATGCAGCGTCCTGATCGACCACAACAAAGGCCCCAAGGCGGTTCAAGAGACGAGCGCCCTAATCGTGAGCGTTAGCATCAAGCGTTAGAATATGCTGGCAAAAGGCTGTAGCCAGCGGTGAAAGGCTATAGCCTTGGCGGGTGACTAAGCCGTATGCTGAATGCTCATTTGGGTAGTCAGCGCTCGCCGGCAGCACTTCGAGCTTGCCTTCGCGAACATCCTCGGCAATCACATCCCATGGTGCGACGCTCACCACGTCACTTTGCGCAACCAGTGCTTTAAGCACCATAAAGTTGTCGCATTCAATCGATAACGGCTTTTGCCGTTGGGTAAAACTTTTAAGACGCTGCTCCACATCGCTAGGAACCTTAGTACCTGCGAACGGAAAGTGTAGAAGGTCAGAGGCTGTAAATGAGGTTTGCGCCAGCAGCGGGTGCTCTGGCCTACAAAAAAGCCAGCAAGGGTGCGGCTTAAGTGGCTGGATATTAAGCGCAGGGTCACCATCAAGGTCGCGAATATCAGCGACGAAGACTTCTATCTCATCTGCCAATAGCGCATGGCGTAGTGCTTGCCAATCGCTGATCGTAAGCTTTATCTCGGCACTGGGAACCTCTTGGCTTAACGCGCCTAACGCTTGTGGTACCAAGCGCGCGGCAGGATAGGGGCCTGCGCCAATATTGAGTTCACCTTGCTCTAAGTTATTCAGCTGCCTAAGCGAATTACGCATGGCAACACTGGCTGCCAAGAGGCGTTTAGCATGCTCATAAACCAGCTCGCCTTGCGCGGTTAAGCGAATGCTACGGCTATGGCGATCAATCAATGAGCTGCCAAGGCCTGCTTCTAAGGCTTGAATGCTGCGGCTAAGTGCAGGTTGGCTAAGGTGCACCTGTTCTGCTGCCTTAGCGAAATGCCTATGCTCGACAAGGGCAACAAAGTGTTTGAGCTGTCTAAGATCGTTCATGCGCTTTTTGCATTATTTTATCAATTAAATTGCATTGGATTTATTAAGTCTCTGTCAGCAGAGTGTCACCTATAAAACCTTAAAGAGGTGACCCTTATGACAAAAATAATCAGCCTCACCGCCTTGGCCATGCTTTGGGCAAGCGTAAGCCTTGCGGCACCCGCCACAGTGCATACCCAGCAAAAGCAAAACGAGGTACTAAGCAGCTTACCCTTCACGGACCAGCAAGCGTTTCTAGATGCCAAACGCGGATTTATGGCGGCATTACCTGATGGCAAGGTTTTAAGTGCAGACGGGGCTGAAGTTTGGAATATGGCGCCCTACAGCTTTTTAGATGCAGAGCATGCCCCTGACACGGTAAATCCAAGTCTGTGGCGCCAAGCCAAGCTCAATCAGATTCACGGGCTTTTTAAAGTGACGCCCAGTATTTACCAAGTTCGCGGGATGGACTTGGCCAATATGACCATTGTAGAAGGGCAAAGCGGGCTGATTATTATCGACCCGCTTTTAACCCAAGAGGCCGCAGCCGCAGCGCTTGCACTTTACCAAGCCAATCGTCCGCAAAAGCCTGTGGTAGCTGTGATCTACACCCACAGCCATGTGGATCATTTTGGTGGCGTAAAAGGGGTAACAACAGAAGAGGCTGTCGCCAAAGGCGAGGTGCAAATCATTGCACCTCAAGGCTTTATGCACCATGCGGTCAGTGAAAACGTGATTGCTGGCAATGCCATGACGCGCCGCGCTAACTACATGTATGGCTTAAGCCTTAAGGCCGGGCCTGAAGGGCATGTGGATATTGGTCTTGGAAAGAACTTATCCCGTGGCACCGTCACGCTGATTGCGCCAACAAAACAGATCAGCACTCAAGAAACCCATGTGATTGATGGGGTTGAGATTGAGTTTTTTATGGCAAGTGGCAGTGAAGCGCCTGCCGAATTCATGCTCTATTTTCCCAAGGAACGGGTGCTTAATACGGCCGAAGTCACCAGTCAGCATCTGCACAATATCTACACCATACGCGGCGCCGAGGTGCGTGATGCGAGTGCTTGGTCGCGCTATATAGATCAAGTACGTGAGACCTACGGGGCGCGTACCGATATTTTAATTGCGCAGCATCATTGGCCGATTTGGAGCCAATCCGAGGCGCTTGAGTATCTGGCCAAGCAACGGGATTTGTATAAATACATTCACGATCAAAGCGTTCGCCTAATGAATCAAGGCTTTGGCCCAGAAGAGATTGCTGAGCGCTTAAAGATGCCACAAAGCCTTGCCAATACCTGGTCGGCACGCGGTTATTACGGCACGGTTAAACATAACGCCAAGGCCATCTATCAAAAATACTTAGGCTGGTATAACGCCAACCCTGCCCATTTAGATCCGCCCGTACCTGTTGAGCGCGCCCGCAAAACCATTGAGTACATGGGCGGTGTTGAAAAGGTGATGGAGCAAGCCCAAGCGGACTATGAGAAAGGCAATTACCGTTGGGTGGCATGGGTGATGGATCAGGTGGTGTTTTCTGATCCCACCCACACTCAAGCGCGTGCCTTAGCGGCAGCGGCCCTTGAGCAGTTAGGTTATCAGGCCGAATCCGGCGTGTGGCGCAATGCGTATTTAAGCGGTGCGCAAGATTTACGCGGAGAAAAAGGGCGCGCAGGGATCAAAGCCTCCAGCACCGATATCTTTAAAGCACTGGAGGTCGGTATGTTTTTCGACCTTTTGGCCGTACGGCTAAACGGTGAGAAGGCGCAAGGCAAACATGTTGTTTTGAATTGGCACTTTACCGATACCAACGAGCGCTACCGATTGAATCTTGAAAACGCAGCACTCACGTGGCTTTCGGATATTCAAGCGCCTGATGCTCATGCCACTCTGACTTTAACTCGGGAAACGCTTAATCAAATCATGTTAAAGCAATTAAGCTTTCCGAAAGCGGTGCTCTTTGGCGACATTAAAGTCAGTGGTAATCCGTTAAGGCTTTTTGAGGTGTTAAAACTGATTGAAGAGCCTAATCCAGCTTTTGCGCTGATCGAACCCATCAAATAGCGCGTTATCACGTACATGAGCCTTGCTTGCACTCAAGCCCAAGCCTTGCTATTGATCAGTTTTAACCCAAGGAGCAGGTGATGATTAAGCAAGGCTTAGATTTAACGCGGCTTGAGCGCATCAGCGAGCATCTTGAGCGCGCCTACCTTCGTACCGGCAAGCTGCCCGGCACCCTGACTTTGGTGGCGCGCAACAAGGAAATTGTTTGGGTTAAAGCGCAAGGGCAAATGGATGTTGAGCGCGGTAAAGCGATGCAGCGCGACACGCTCTTTCGTATCTATTCGATGACCAAGCCTGTTACTTCGATTGCCTTAATGCAGCTCTACGAAAAAGGGCTGTTTTTGCTTGATGATCCGGTACATAAATTTATTCCAAGTTTTAAAGACTTAAGGGTGTACCAGTCAGGGGTGTACCCCAACTTTATCACCACGCCTTGTACGCGAGCGATGACGGTTAAAGATTTGCTGACCCACATGTCGGGTTTGACCTACGGCTTTATGCAGCGCACCAATGTGGATGCTGCCTACCGCGAGCTCGGTTTAGATATGGGCCGTGGGCTCACCCTTAAAAGCATGGTTGAGCGCTTAAGCACGTTGCCGCTTGAGTTTTCCCCAGGAAGCGCTTGGAATTACTCCGTTGCCACCGATGTGCTTGGGTATTTGATTGAAGTGTTATCGGGGCAAACGCTGCCGGAGTATTTTGCTGAACATATCTTTAAGCCCTTAGGCATGCAGGACACAGGCTTTTTTGTGCCGGATGAGAAAAAAGCGCGCTTTGCCAGTTGCTATCAGCTGGCGCCAGCAGGCTTTAGCCTGCAAGACGATGCCGCGAATTCGCCTTTTTTAACGGAGCCCCGTTTTTACTCAGGCGGTGGCGGGTTGATCTCAACCATTGATGATTACTACCGCTTTGCCCAAATGCTAGCTAATGGCGGTGAGTTTAACGGCGCAAGGATTATTGGCCGCAAAACGTTAAGTTTTATGCGGCGCAACCATTTGCCCAATGGCAAAGATTTGCCAGAGGTCTCAGTGGGCGCTTTTAGTGAAACGCCTTATCAAGGTTCAGGCTTTGGTTTAGGTTTTTCAGTCAAGACCGATTGTGTCAAAGCCCAAGCTGTAGGCTCAGAGGGCGAGTACGGCTGGGGCGGGATGGCCAGCACGACCTTTTGGGTTGATCCAAAGGAGGATTTACTTGTGATCTTCATGACTCAGTTGATCCCTTCATCAAGCTATCCGGTGCGTCAAGAGCTTCGCGCCATGGTATACGGCGCGTTAGTGGACTAGCCTTGCTTGACAGGGTACGGCTTGAGCTCTAGCGTGCCCACCTTTTGTTCGTTGAGGTCTTTCATGAATCAGGCTACCGATCGCATAGGCCTTGAACCCGGCTGGAAAGCGGCGTTACGAGAGGAATTTGAGAAGCCCTATATGAAAGCGTTGGGTGACTTTTTACGTGCGGAAAAAGCCGCAGGCAAAGTCATCTATCCGCCGGGATCACAGATTTTTAATGCGCTCAATACAACACCCTTAACCAACACAAAAGTGGTGATCTTAGGTCAAGACCCGTATCACGGGCCCAATCAAGCACATGGTTTGTGTTTTTCGGTGCAGCCTGGTGTTGCGATTCCGCCGTCTTTGCTCAATATCTATAAAGAGCTTAAGCGCGATTTAAATATTGATATTCCTCGCCATGGCTGTTTGCAAAGCTGGGCCGAACAAGGCGTCTTGCTTTTAAACACCACGTTAACCGTGGAAGCGGGGCAGGCGGGCTCACATGCCAAAGCGGGTTGGCAGATATTTACCGATAAGGTGATTGAGGCGGTTAACGCCCATCAAGAGCATTTGGTATTTATGCTTTGGGGCGCCCATGCACAGAGTAAGCAAGCCTTGATTGACCCACACAAGCATTTAGTGCTTCGCTCACCGCACCCATCACCGTTGTCAGCGCATCGCGGTTTTATTGGCAATGGCCACTTTAGCCACTGCAATCGATTCTTAGAGCAGCATGGCTTAGGCGCCATTGACTGGCGCCTGCCAGAGTATTGATTACTGCAGCATTGCCATTGCAGCATCCATGCTAGCAGAGAGGTCTTCGTCCTCATCCATGCTCAGCTCTGGGTCAATGCCTAACTGAGCGAAGGCTGGTACATCGCGCCAGTCAATTTTGCCAAAGGGGTGATCGGTGCCAGCATAGCTCTGTAGTGTGGCTACTTGAACGATATCGACATAATCAACCTGCTCTGAGCGACGAGAGAAATGGGTGCATTCTGCTGGTACTTTGGCAATCGCTTCAGAAAAGTCCCACGTGCGTAGGATTTTTTCACCAATAATGGGGTGGATATTAGTGATCACTTGATCCAGTGTTGCAGGATCTTCCAGAAGCCCAGGATTGTCCTCGGCAAAGGTTAGAATTGGCAGTACACCGATCAGATGCACCAGCCCTGCCATCGTGGCTTGGTCAGGAGCCAGTCTTGTGTAGTGACGACAAAGTGCATGGCTGATTCCTGCAATCTCTGTGCTCCTTGCCCATACCTCGCGCATTTTGCGATCCACGACATCTGTTGTGGCTTGGAACATCTGCTCCATTGCCAAACCTGTTGCAAGGTTACAGGTGTAGTTGATGCCAAGACGTGCGATCGCAGCACTGAGATCAGTAATTTCAACGCTTGAACGCAGCAGCGGACTGTTGACCAGCTTAATCATCCGCGCTGCCAGCGCTGTATCTGAGCTCAATACTTTAGCCAAAGCTTGAGTCGAAATTTCTGGGTCTTCTGCAGCTTCACGGATACGCAAAGCGACTTCAGGCAGTGTAGGCAGCACGAGGGCATCGTTTTCGATAGCCTGCATCAGTGTTGCCTGGACCGACTCTGCCAGCTGATTCATAAACGCAACTCCCATCAACAGTAGGGTTTAGCGCTGGATTTCCTTATCCCGATCCAGAGCATAGGGTAGTTCTTTGACTTCTAATGTTGGCCCATCAGGGGCCATCAGCCTTAGCTGATTATCTAACACGGCATCATCTTGAACCACTGCTAAAAGCTCAATTCCACGTTCGGCTTTAGCGGCTAAGACCACCTCACCCACACTTGAGTTGTGTACGGGTGAAAATAACTCGGTACCTGGGGCCACAGACTCATTAACGTCCGCTGCAAGACGGTACATGTGACGCTTGAGTTTGCCGAGATACTGCATACGCGCGACGATTTCTTGGCCCGTGTAGCAACCCTTTTTAAAGCTTACCCCGCCAACCGCCTGCAGGTTAATCATCTGCGGAATAAACTGCTCGCGAGTTGGCGCAAAAACTTGTCCCAATCCCGCGCGAATTTGCAACAGCTGCCAGTGGTTAAGTTCGGCTACCGTCAATGCTGATTGCATCTTTTCGACGAAGGCTGTGTTGTCGCCTTCAATCCAGACTTCACAGCGTGCTGCATCGAGTCGGATGACTTTGACGTTGCCTTGGCTGACCACACTGCCTTGAGCGGGTGCAGGCTGAAGATTCAGGCCAGCTAGCACCTCGTCGGCGTGCATTAGGCCGAATCGTCGCCAAAGGCTACTCGCATCGTTTAAGGTCACCTTTGAAAACACAGCATATTTTTTTAAGTCAGACAGCTGTGCGTCTAAAAGCTCGGTATCTAAAGCCAATAAGTAGCCATCATCTATTGCAACAACTTGAAAAGACGACAGCATACGACCTTTGGCCGTACAGCGTGCGCCTAAGCTTGATTGGTTAGGGCTTAAATAGCTCAAGTTGCAAGTGACTTGGCCTTGCAAAAATTTGCTGGCGTCGGGGCCTTGGACGCTTAAAACGCCCTCATGCGTAAGTTCACAGTACAGCGCGTGCGATGTCATGGTAGTCACATGTGAAAAAAACATACCTCCATCATAGAGTGCATGCCGCGCAGTGACTAGCAGCTGCCGCATTAGGAATTTGCCAGCTATACTGCGCGCCTTAACTGAGGAGCCGTTGTATGGCCGATGAAACTGAATTAAAGCGTTTATTTTGGCACAGCCGTCGCGGGATGCTGGAGCTCGATGTGCTCTTAGTGCCTTTTGTTCAAGAGGTGTATCCAAGCCTCGATCCAGAAGATCAAGCGCGCTACCGCATGCTTCTTGAATGTGAAGATCAAGATATGTTCGGCTGGTTTATGCAGCGTGGTGAGCCTGAAGATGCGGATCTTCGCCGGATTGTAAAAATGATCCTGGATCGTGTTCAGCCGAAATAGCCTGATATGCCATTGGTGCGCCTCACCGCAGTTAATGCTGGTGTACGGCGCATTATGGTTGTTGGCTGTAATCTCGGTGGGTTTAAGTGGTATGGACGTTCCACTTAAAGCGCTGCTATGGGTTTTTTGTGTGATGCATGTGCGATGGGTCTTACCTAGGCATCTTTTGCTTTCACATCCGACCGCCATTACCGGGATTAAGTGCGAGCAGAACCAGTGGTTTGTCTATAGCAAGGCATTGGACTGGCAAGCCGTTAGGCTTTGCAAAAGCAGTGTGGCATTGCCGCTGATAATTGTGCTTAAAGTTAAAGCGCGCAACCAGTGGTTTTCCCAGGCTCTCTGTATTCCCAAAGACGCGCTTGCCAGTGATAGCCATCGGCGTCTTCGGGTGCGTTTAAAATTTAGTCGGCAAAGGTGGACGGCACTAAAATAGTGTCTTGGGCTTCGGGCAGTTGCTTAGGATAGTCGAGTGTAAAGTGCAGTCCACGACTTTCCTTGCGTTGCATGGCTGACTCAATCATGAGCTGGGCAACCAAGGCAAGGTTACGTAGTTCAATCAAATCACGGCTGACTTTGTAGTTGCTATAGAACTCGTCAATCTCATCCAGTAACAGCCGCACACGGTGCTGTGCACGCATCAAACGCTTATTAGTGCGCACAATGCCGACGTAGTCCCACATAAAGCGTCTTAACTCATCCCAGTTATGCGCAATGATCACGTCTTCGTCAGAGTCTGTAACTTGACTGGCATCCCAGCCCGGCAACGCGTGAGGTGCTGACACTTGATCAAGCTGCTGGCTGATGTCTGCGGCAGCAGATCTTGCGTACACAAAACATTCTAATAACGAGTTACTGGCTAGGCGGTTGGCACCGTGTAAGCCGGTAAAGCTTGTTTCCCCAATAGCGTAAAGGCCTGGTACATCGGTGCGACCATTATGGTCGATCAGCACTCCACCGCAGGTGTAGTGAGCCGCCGGTACAACTGGAATAGGCTGACGGGTAATGTCGATGCCAAAACCGAGGCAGCGTTCATAAACGGTTGGGAAATGCTCACGGATGAATTCTGCCGGCTTATGGCTGATGTCTAGGTACACGCAATCAATACCTAGACGCTTCATTTCATGGTCAATGGCTCGCGCCACGATGTCTCGTGGGGCCAGCTCTTCACGCTTGTCAAAGCGAGCCATAAAGCGTTCGCCATCAGGCAGCTTTAGGTAAGCGCCTTCTCCACGTAACGCCTCGGTAATAAGGAAGTTTTTGGCCTGCGGGTGGTACAAGCAGGTGGGATGAAATTGATTAAATTCAAGATTGCCAACGCGACAGCCTGCGCGCCATGCCATCGCGATACCATCGCCGCAGGCGCCGTCAGAGTTACTGGTGTAGAGATAGACTTTTGCTGCGCCACCTGTAGCCAATACCGTAAAGCGTGCTGCGAAGGTGTCGACCTCTCCGCGGCTACGATCAAGCACGTATGCACCTAAGCAGCGTTCACCATTAAGGCCTAGACGTTTCTCAGTAATGAGATCCACCGCGACATGTTGCTCAAGCAATTCAATGTTGCTTTGCTGGCGTGCTTTGTCTAAAAGCGTGGTAAAGATCGCAGCTCCCGTTGCATCGGCTGCATGAATAATGCGCCGGTGACTGTGTCCTCCTTCACGCGTTAAATGAAATTCAAAGCCGCCTTCTTCGTGTGGATGCGTGTCACGGGTGAAGGGAACACCTTGGTCAATAAGCCATTGGATCGCCTCACGGCTGTGCCTTACGGTAAAACGCACCGCATCTTCACGGCACAAGCCGCCGCCTGCCACCAGCGTGTCTTCGACGTGAGACTCAACCGTGTCGGTGTCATCTAAAACCGCCGCCACACCACCTTGAGCCCAATAGGTAGAGCCGTTCGATAAGTCGCCTTTACTTAATACTGCAATCTTAAGATGAGGCGGAAGCGTTAAGGCTAATGATAAACCCGCAGCTCCACTGCCGATGATCAGAACGTCATAGTGGTGATGATGACTCATACATAAGATCCGCAAAAAAGGCGTCACCCAGTATATAGCCCACACTTTAATGCGAATAGCAGCCAAATAAATGATGCGCACCCTGGAACTTAATGCATCAGCCTCTTCTCTAAGCGGCGTTCACTGCGAACCAAGTCTGCAATCCCGCGTCATCCGTGGTGATTCAAGCTACGGCCGAATGCTCAGATGCTATCTTGGCTACCGGGAAACCTGAAATGAATGATGTTAGAAAAGCATTCACAGGGTTTATAGCATTGGAAGAGGGGGGAGAACTTTTGCGCATTACACGTGTCTATCAGTACGTGAAGGTCAATATGTTCAGCTGTCTTCGGCTAGGGAATGGGGAGCACGCATGTTGACTCAGGAAGATGATCATAAGTTGGTTGAGCGTGTTCAAAAGGGTGATCGTAGGGCCTTTGACCTGCTGGTAATGAAGTACCAGCACAAGATTTTAGGTTTGATTGTCCGGTTTGTTCATGACTCCCATGAAGCACAGGATGTAGCGCAAGAGGCCTTTATTAAGGCGTATAGGGCGTTAGGTAATTTTCGTGGTGATAGTGCGTTTTATACATGGTTGTATCGCATTGCTATCAATACCGCCAAAAATCATCTTGTCTCGCGTGGCCGTCGTCCACCTGACAATGATGTGAGCTCTGAGGACGCTGAGTTTTACGATGGTGACCATGGATTAAAGGATCTTGAGTCACCCGAGCGTTTGATGTTGCGCGATGAGATCGAAGGTACGGTGCATCAAACCATCCAGCAGCTACCGGAAGATTTACGCACGGCTTTAACCCTGCGCGAGTTTGACGGGCTGAGTTATGAGGACATTGCTACGGTTATGGCATGTCCTGTTGGAACTGTTCGATCGCGGATTTTCCGTGCTCGAGAAGCCATAGATAAAGCCTTGCAGCCGTTGCTGCGAGAACTTTGAATGATTGCGGCGACAGCCGAGAGAGGATTGCTATGAGTTTTAACAACCAGCAGGAATCGCTGTCTGCAGTAATGGACGATGAAGCAGATGAGCTTGAACTGCGTCGAGTGCTAGCCAGTATCGACAACGTCGAGCAGCGCGCAACGTGGGCACGTTATCAGGTCGCGCGCGCCGCTATGCATAAAGAGTTATTGCTGCCGGAACTGGATCTGACTAAAGGCGTTAACGCTGCACTTGATCAGGAAGCTGCACCGTCAGTACCTGCTAAAGGGGCTTGGCATACACTGGGGCGTATCGCAATCGCAGCCTCAGTCACCTTGGCAGTGCTGGCAGGTGTTCGTTTTTATCACGATACGCAAGTGGCAAATCAGCAGCTAGCAAGCTCGCAGCCAAGCGCGCCAGTGAATGTTTCTGGAAGCGTTCATGAGCCTGCCGTGCCTGTTGGTTTTACTGATCAACAACAAGCGCCTGCTAAACCTGCCTTGGCTGAAGAATCTGATCTGATTCAGCAAGAGCCTGTTCAGTAAAAATTTGCATGTTGGTAAGCATTTCACCCCTTAACCTCATGGGTTAAGGGGTGTTTTGCATTTTCCAAAGGACAATCTTCAACGTTTGTATGTATTGAAGTTTTGTATCTTTACCCCAAATCATACGTCAGCTCATGTTAGGGTTAGTGCTTGCGTAGTGGCTCAATGCTGCTAATGGTCGGTGCAAAAATAGTTGTGAATCAATGGAAGGCCTTGGTTTAAGGTCGTAGGTTCTTAGTTTTGAGACAGGGGAGCAGAGGTTAATGTTCAGGATTAAACATCATCTAGCGGTGCTCGGAGCGTGCTTTATGTTGGCTCAGGCACCTGCTGTGAACGCGCAATTACCTGAATTCACCGCGCTTGTTGAAGAGGCTTCACCTGCGGTGGTAAACATCAGTACCCGCCAAAAAGCGCCTGAACGCATGGCAGGTGCTGTTCAGGGGATGCCGGACTTAGAAGGCTTACCGCCTATTTTTCGTGAGTTTTTCGAGCGCAGTATTCCGCAGGTTCCGCAGGGGCCTAATGGACGTCAGCGTGAGGCTCAGTCGCTGGGTTCCGGTTTTATTATTTCAGCCGACGGCTATGTGCTCACCAATAATCATGTGATTGAAGGCGCGGATGAAATCATTGTGCGTCTTTCTGATCGCAGCGAACTACAGGCCAAGCTTATTGGTTCGGATCCGCGTACAGACGTAGCGTTGCTTAAAGTTGAGGGTAAAAATCTTCCCTCTGTTCGCTTGGGTAAATCGGAAGACCTGAAGGTTGGCGCATGGGTGCTGGCTATTGGCTCACCATTTGGTTTTGATCATTCGGTTACCGCAGGCATTGTCAGTGCCAAAGGCCGTAGCTTGCCTAATGAAAGCTATGTGCCTTTTATTCAAACAGATGTTGCCATTAATCCAGGTAATTCAGGCGGCCCACTGTTTAACCTGGAAGGTGAGGTTGTTGGCATCAATTCGCAGATCTTTACCCGTTCGGGCGGCTTTATGGGGCTTTCCTTTGCCATTCCAATCTCAGTTGCAATGGATGTGGCCAATCAACTTAAGGCCGATGGAAAAGTCAGCCGTGGCTGGTTGGGTGTGGTTATCCAAGAGGTTAATAAAGACTTGGCAGAGTCTTTCGGACTGGAAAAACCGGCTGGTGCCTTGGTTGCCCAAGTGGTTGAAAAAGGGCCGGCAGCTAAAGGTGGTCTGCAAGTGGGTGATGTGATTTTAAGTCTCAACGGCCAGCCCATTGTGATGTCTGCGGATTTGCCACATTTGGTCGGTGCTTTAAAGCCTGATACCAAAGTTGAGTTGGAAGTGGTGCGAGACGGCACGCGTAAGAAAATTAAGCTTGCCATCGGTAAATTACCTGAGGATGGGGAAAGCTTGTCCGCTGATGCTTCCAATACATTGAGTAGCAACCGTTTAGGCGTCACCGTAGGTGAGCTTAGTGCCGAGCAGAAACAGGCTATGGAGCTGCGTGGCGGTGTGGTTATTCAAGAGGTTTTGGACGGTCCTGCGGCGATGATTGGTTTACGTCCGGGCGATGTCATTACTCACCTCAATAATCAGGCAATTGATTCGGCTGAGACCTTTACAAAGGTTGCGCAGAACCTGCCTAAGAATCGCTCGGTTTCGATGCGTGTATTGCGCCAAGGGCGTGCAAGTTTTATCACCTTTAAACTAGCCAATTAATTTGGTAGTTGAAACACAGGGCGACTTCGGTCGCCCTTTGTGTTTCGAACGCATGGGTACAGGTGACGGCGTAACCCCAAACCTTGTACACTTCGCGACTATTTTTCGCTGGGTATCGTGCCCATGGCCCTTAGAGTGTTGATCTGTGAGTGACCTGAGTCTGATCCGCAACTTTTCCATCATTGCCCACATTGACCACGGTAAGTCGACATTGGCTGACCGTTTTATTCAAATGTGTGGTGGTTTATCTGAGCGTGAAATGGAAGCTCAGGTGCTCGATTCTATGGATCTTGAGCGCGAGCGCGGTATCACCATTAAGGCGCACAGTGTGACCTTGTATTACAAGGCGCGTGATGGCAAAACCTATCAGCTGAACTTTATTGATACCCCAGGCCACGTTGACTTCACTTACGAAGTCAGCCGCTCGCTTGCAGCCTGTGAAGGTGCTTTGCTGGTGGTAGATGCGGGCCAAGGTGTCGAAGCTCAATCAGTCGCCAACTGCTATACGGCTATTGAACAAGGCCTAGAAGTGATGCCGGTGCTTAACAAGATGGATTTGCCGCAGGCAGATCCTGACAAAGTTAAGGATGAAATCGAGCATATTATCGGTATCGATGCCACTGACGCGGTTGCTTGTAGCGCCAAGAGCGGCATGGGTGTGGATGAGGTGCTTGAGCGTCTTGTCGAGGTTATTCCGCCGCCAGAAGGTGATATTGACGCTCCGTTACAAGCGCTAATCATCGACTCTTGGTTTGACAATTACCTAGGCATTGTCTCGTTGGTTCGTGTTAAGCACGGCCGGGTTAAGAAAGGCGATAAGATTCTGGTTAAGTCCACCGGTAAGGTGCACCAGGTGGATAGCGTGGGTGTATTCACACCGAAGCACACTGAAACCAAAGATCTTAAAGCGGGTGAAGTAGGCTTTATTATCGCTGGCATTAAAGACATTCAAGGCGCGCCTGTGGGCGATACCTTAACGTTGTCGAGCACGCCAGACGTTGAGATGCTGCCTGGCTTCCAGCGTATTAAGCCGCAAGTGTATGCAGGCCTCTTCCCAGTCAGTTCAGATGACTTTGAAGATTTCCGTGATGCGCTTGAAAAATTAACGCTCAATGATGCCGCCCTACAGTATGAGCCTGAAAGCTCAGACGCACTGGGCTTTGGTTTCCGTATTGGATTCCTTGGCATGCTGCACATGGAAATCATTCAAGAGCGCTTAGAGCGTGAATACAATCTTGATCTGATTACCACAGCACCTACTGTGGTGTTTGAGGTTGAGCTTAAAAGCGGTGAAGTGGTGTATGTGGACAACCCATCACGTTTGCCAGACCAAGCGTCCATCCTCGATATGCGTGAGCCGATTGTTAAAGCCAATATTCTGGTTCCGCAAGAGCACTTAGGTAATGTGATTAACCTGTGTATCGAGAAACGCGGTGTTCAGCGCGATATGCAGTTCCTATCGAGCCAAGTGCAAGTAAGCTACGATCTGCCAATGAACGAAGTGGTCCTAGACTTCTTCGATCGTCTGAAGTCGTGCAGCCGTGGTTATGCGTCGCTTGATTACAGCTTTGATCGCTTCCAGTCTGCCAACTTAGTGCGTTTAGATGTGCTGATTAACGGCGATAAAGTCGATGCGTTAGCTTTGATCGTGCACCGTGATCGAGCCAATCATAAAGGTCGTGTTCTGACTGAAAAGATGAAAGAACTGATTCCACGTCAGATGTTTGATGTGGCAATTCAAGCGGCTGTGGGTGGTCAGATTGTAGCTCGTACTACGGTTAAGGCACTGCGTAAAAACGTTCTGGCTAAATGCTATGGCGGTGACGTGAGCCGTAAGAAAAAGCTTTTGGAAAAGCAAAAAGCCGGTAAAAAACGAATGAAGCAAGTAGGTAACGTGGAAATTCCACAAGAAGCCTTCCTTGCAGTCTTGAGAGTGGATAGCTAACCCATGTCGATCAACTTCCCGCTGTTGCTGGTTCTTGCGGTCTTTATCAGTGGCTTATTGGCATTGATTGATTTGCTTTGGTTGGCACCGAAAAGGCGTCAAGCGCTTGAGCGTTATCAGGCAAGTGTGGCTGAGGCCGATACAGCGGTAGTTGAGAAGCTCAACAAAGAGCCTCTGTTAGTTGAGTATGCCAAGTCGTTTTTCCCCGTCTTGGCAATTGTGTTGGTACTGCGCTCGTTCTTGGTTGAGCCTTTCCAGATTCCATCGGGTTCAATGAAGCCTACGTTGAATGAAGGTGATTTTATTCTGGTGAATAAATTTGCCTATGGGATTCGCTTGCCGGTAATCGATACTAAAATCATTCCCTTAAGTGATCCTAAGCGCGGCGATGTCATGGTGTTTCGTCTGCCAAGTGATCCGAACATCAACTACATCAAGCGTGTAGTGGGCGTTCCGGGTGATCATATCGTCTACACCAATGACAAGCGTTTGTACGTCAATGGTGAGCTTGTTGCTGAAACCTTCTTAAAAGATGTTGAGGGCAGTCTTGGCACGTCAAAGCTCTATCTTGAAAAGCTAGGTCAGCAAGAGCATCAAATACGTAAAGAACTTGCACGAAATCGGTTTGAGCCTAAACGTGAGTGGACAGTGCCTGCGGGGCATTATTTTATGTTGGGTGATAACCGCGACAACTCCAAAGACAGCCGTTATTGGGATGATCCGCCGGGTACTGCGCCCGAGTTTAGTGGCATGGTGCCGGATCGGAACATTGTGGGCAAAGCGTTTGCCATCTGGTTAAGCTGGCCTGAACCTAAATTCAGTAGTTTGCCAAGTTTTTCTCAGGTGGGCCTGATTCGCTAAACCCCATGGTTTTTCAAGGTACAAGGTAACGGCACGCATGTGCCGTTACTGCTTTAAATCTAAGGAAGGAGAGGGAGCCATGCAGCACATTCGTTCTCAGCAAGGTCTGTCGTTAATCAGTGGATTGTTTTTGTTTGCGGTGGTGGCATTTGTGGCCAGCACTTTGTTTAAAATTTTTCCCCATTATCTGGACAACCGGGCACTGGAGAAAAGCATCACTCAGGTCGATAAGGATCCGACGCTTAACATAAACACGTTGAGTGATTTGCGTGCTTATCTAAGTAAATCAATGCAAGTTAATACGATTGAGTTAGATAAGGACGCAATTCAAACCTCGCAAGATAACAACACGTTTGTCATCAAAGTGAATTATGAAAAGCGCGAGCCGTTAATCAAGAACATCGACCTGGTCCTTAATTTCGATAAAGAATATCGCGTACGCATGCCGTGAGTGTTTCCCTAAGTCGTCTCGAGCGTAAGCTCGGTTATACCTTTAAAGACCAGGACCTAATGGTGCTGGCCCTAACACATCGCAGTTTCGCTGGCCGCAATAATGAGCGGCTAGAGTTTCTTGGCGATGCCATCTTAAATTTTGCCGCAGGTGAAGCGCTGTATCAGCGCTTTCCTCAGGCACGTGAAGGCCAGCTCTCACGTCTTCGTGCCCGCCTTGTTAAAGGGGAAACCCTTGCTGTGCTGGCACGTGGCTTTGAGCTCGGTGACTACCTACGATTAGGCTCGGGTGAGCTTAAAAGCGGTGGTTTTCGCCGTGAGTCAATCTTGGCTGATGCCTTGGAAGCCTTGATCGGCGCGATTTACCTCGATTCAGGAATGGACGTCGCTCGTGAGCGAGTGCTGGCGTGGCTTGAAGGTGAATTTGCAACCTTAACCTTGGTCGATAACAACAAGGATCCGAAAACCCGTTTGCAAGAGTTTTTGCAGTCGCGCGGTGCTGAATTGCCTCGTTATGAGGTAATCGATATTTCGGGAGAACCTCATTGTCGAAGCTTTACGGTTGCGTGTGAGGTTGCGTTATTGAACGAGAAAACCCACGGGCAAGGGGCTAGTCGCCGTATTGCTGAACAGGTTGCTGCCAGTGCAGCCCTTATCGCCCTTGGGGTGGAGAATAGTCATGACTGAATCTGTAAGCCGTTGTGGCTATGTCGCCATCGTGGGTCGCCCGAATGTGGGCAAATCAACGCTGTTGAACCACATCCTTGGACAAAAACTGGCTATTACCTCGCGTAAGCCGCAGACCACACGCCACAACATGCTCGGTATCAAAACCGAGGGTGATGTACAGGCTGTGTATGTAGATACCCCAGGTCTTCATAAAAACAATGAGAAAGCACTTAACCGTTTTATGAACAAAACGGCTGCATCAGCGTTAAAAGATGTGGATGTGGTGATTTTTGTTGTTGATCGTACCCGCTGGACGGATGAAGATCAGATGGTGCTTGAGCGCGTGCAATACGTTCAAGGACCGGTCATTTTGGCGGTAAATAAAACCGATCGTTTAGAAGAAAAAGGTGACTTGCTGCCTCACCTGGAATGGCTTTCAAAACAGCTGCCGAATGCTGAAATCGTACCCATCTCGGCTCAGCACGGTCAGAACCTTGAAGTTTTAGAAGCCTTAGTGGCCAAGCACTTACCTGAAAACGAGCATTTCTATCCGGAAGATCAAATCACCGATCGTTCTAGCCGCTTTTTAGCAGCCGAGCTTGTCCGTGAGAAAATCATGCGTCAGCTCGGTGCTGAATTGCCTTATCAAATCACTGTTGAGATTGAAGAGTTCAAACAAGAAGGGCGCATTTTGCATATCCATGCGCTGATTTTGGTTGAGCGTGATGGTCAGAAAAAGATCATCATTGGTGATAAAGGCGAGCGTATTAAACGTATCGGCCAAGAGGCTCGACACGATATGGAAGTGTTGTTTGACTCAAAAGTGATGCTCAACCTTTGGGTTAAAGTCAAAAATGGCTGGTCTGATGATGAGCGGGCATTACACTCATTAGGCTATCGCGAAGGTATGTAGTGTAAGCAACCATGCAGCCGCTAACCGCGTTACCGGCTTTTGTCTTACACAGCCGTCCGTATAAAGAGAGCAGCGCTCTGGTTGATCTCTTTACTCCCAAAGGTCGACTGCGTGCGGTGCTTCGTGCCGCTCGCAGTCGCACTGGCGCTAAAGCGCGCGCGTTTGTACCGTTAGAAATCGAGCTTCGGGGTAAAAGTGAACTTAAAACCCTGTCGCGGATTGAAGCCTCTGGTGTTGGGCATTTCTTAACTGGGAATGCGCTTTTTAGTGGGCTTTATTTAAATGAGCTCTTGATGCGCTTATTGCCTGTTGAAGCACCTTACGAATCACTCTATGAACATTATGCGCTCACGCTTCAAGCCATTGCGCAGGGCAACCGTCTTGAGCCTTTGCTGCGGGGCTTTGAATGGCGTTTACTTGAGGAAATTGGCTACGGTTTTAGCTTGGAGTTTGATCGTTTTGGGATGCCGATTGAAGCTGAAACCTGGTACCGCTTAAGTTCAGAGGGTGGTTTTGAGCGCGTCGGGCAGTTAGCGCCAGGGCTATTTCACGGGACAGATATTAGGTCTATGGCGCAGGCAGCATGGCATGTTCCAGGGACATTGGCGTGTGCCAAACGCTTGATGCGACAAGCCTTAGCGCAGGTGTTAGGAAGCCGCCCTTTAGTGAGTCGTGAGCTGTTTATCAATGTTAAGGAGTCTGAAAGTGGCAAAGGCTAAGCGAATTTTGTTAGGCGTTAATGTCGATCATGTGGCTACGCTGCGCCAAGCCCGCGGGACTCGGTACCCAGACCCTGTGAAAGCCGCTTTAGATGCGGAGGAAGCAGGTGCTGACGGCATTACCGTGCACCTACGTGAAGATCGTCGTCATATTCAAGATCGTGATGTGTTACTGATGAAGCAAATGCTGCAAACACGCATGAATTTTGAAATGGGCATTACAGATTGGATGCTTGGCTTTGCAGAAGAACTCAAAGCTGAACACGTGTGTTTAGTGCCTGAAACCCGTCAGGAGCTGACCACTGAAGGTGGCTTGGATGTGGCCGGGCAAGAGGCTCGGATTCGTGAGGCCGTGGCGCGTTTGAGCGCGGTAGGCTCTGAAGTCTCTCTTTTTATTGATGCAGATGAAGCACAGATTCTGGCAGCCAAACGTGTGGGTGCGCCCGCGATTGAATTGCATACCGGTCGTTATGCAGATGCCGCAACCCCTCTAGAACAAGCGTATGAATTGGCTCGCATTGAAAAGGGTGTAGCACTGGCTTGTGAACAGGGCCTGATTGTCAATGCAGGGCATGGTCTGCATTATCATAACGTACAGGCCATTGCGGCCATTGAAGGGATTAACGAACTTAATATTGGTCACGCGATTGTCGCACATGCACTTTTTGTGGGTTTTAAAGAGGCTGTGCGAGAGATGAAGATGTTGATCGAAAACGCTGCTCGTCGTTAGTGGGGGCTGGCTGACCCACCCAGTGAAGGTAGATGCGCTGGTACACGCCTTGTTGTTTGAGTTTATCAAAGCAACGTTGCCAGCGCCTGACTTGAGCTGTGGGAATATCTTTGCTTAAAGCCAGAAAGCCATTAACGTCGGCATATCGAATCAGTCTTTTAATTTCCTCTGCCTTGTACGAGAGGCTGTGTAGCATTAACTCATCGATACCAATGACAGAGACACGCTCAGATCTGAGCATAGCCAGCAGCTGATGCGTATCACTGACTTCGAGTATATTGGTTAGCCCTTCTTTTTTAGCGCGTTCAACCACTTGCCAATCGCGAGGTACGGCAACAGTGCCAGCATTTTTAAGCTCAGAAAAATTGCGCACGCGAATGTCAGCTGAACTCAGCGCGTAAAAACCGAATGTTGAACGATAAATAGGGCCAACCCACTGATAGCGGTGTTCTCGTTCTGGCGTTCGATCGGCTACGAATAGCCCGCTATAAGGTGTCGTGTCGAATAGTTTAACGGCTCGTGGCCAAGGGTGAGCGCTGATTTGGGCCTTATCACCTGTGCATGCAATGACCTCATGCATCATATCAACGGCCATGCCTCTGGCTTGATTATCGTCTGGATTGAGGTAGCTCACAGGTGGAACCAAACCTGAAAAAAGCGTTATAGGTTGAGCGTGGCTAAGACTTGCGCAGCAAAGCACTGCGCCTAACATCATTCGAATAAACACTTATGGCTTCTTAGCAACGATAACGGCACGTTGCGGCGCGGGTAAACCTTCAATGGTTTTGCTGTGATCGTTAGGGTCTAAGAAATGCTCAAGTGACTGGTAACGCATCCAGTCGGTGCTGCGCTGTTCGGCAAGGGTGGTATGGCTTATATCCACGCAGCGTACATCTTTAAAGCCCGCGCGACGTAGCCATAAACAAAGTGCAGGCACAGAAGGTAAGAACCAGACGTTACGCATCTGTGCGTAGCGGTCTTCAGGCACCAGAACATCGGTTTCGCCGCCTTCAATCACCAGTGTTTCTAAAACCAATTCGCCGCCTCGAACCAAACAATCTTTAAGGTCTAGTAGATGGTCAATCGGTGAGCGACGATGATAAAGCACGCCCATGGAAAAGACGGTTTCAAAGCCTTCAAGTTTGGCCTGTAGTTCTTCCAGCGCAAAGGGTAGATGCCAAGCTGCGTGGTCAGGCAGATAGCGTTTCATGGCATTAAACTGGCAATAAAACAGCCAGTTAGGATCCACCCCTACCACTGTTTTCGCGCCAGCACCCAGCATGCGCCACATGTAATACCCATTACCGCAGCCTACATCGAGAATGCGTTTGCCTTTTAAATCTAAATGCGGGGCAACGCGTGCCCACTTAAAGTCCGAGCGCCACTCGGTATCAACATGCACGCCAAACACATCGAATGGACCCTTGCGCCAAGGAGAAAGTCCCATCAGCGCCTGCCGTACTTGCGCTTGAGTATCGCTATCTACAGAGGCATTAAGTGCAAAACGCTCGGTCAGTTCAGCCTCAACATTGGCTAATGTCGGAAGCTGATCGACAGCGGCCTGCCAACGCGGCAAGTCGCCATGGCCAATGGCAAGCTTTGCTGCCAATTGGTCTGGCACTGTTTTCGCCCAACTGGCTAACGGAGTACCTGCCAGCTGTTGGCAAAAAGGAGCAAGATCAATCATGGCAGTGCAACCAAAGAGGCAAAGTTAAGGCATTGGAACCATAAGACGACCCGACTGAAGCCAGCCTTAAGTAAACGTTCACGATGTTGTTCAAGGCTGTCAGGCTTCATAACGTTTTCAATGGCACTGCGCTTTTGTGCGATTTCCAGCTCGCTGTAGCCATTGGCCCGTTTAAAGTCGATGTGTAAATCAGTTAAAAGGCGGTGTGTGTCGGTGTCTTCGAACTTAAGTTTTTCAGAAAGAATCAAGGCGCCACCGGGTACTAGGCTGTGCTTAATGCGCGTCAAAAGCTCAAGGCGCTTATCAGGGTCGATAAACTGCAAGGTGAAGTTAAGTGCGATCACCGAGGCAGGCTTGAACTCAAACGCCAAGATATCGGCCTCAATCACATCAACAGGCAAGAGCTCTTGGAACATGGAGTCTTGGGCGTTGAGGTATTCGCGGCAACGCTCAACCATGGCTTGGGAGTTGTCTACGGCAATCACGTGACAGCCATCCGTACGGACATGGCGCCGTAGTGATTGCGTTACCGCGCCCAATGAGCAGCCTAAATCATAGAGGGCGCTATGGGGCTGCGCGAAATGGGCGGCCATGACCCCCATGTTTTCAACAATCGTTGGATAGCCGGGCACCGAGCGCTTAATCATATCCGGAAAGACGCGTACCACGTCTTCGTTAAAGACAAAGTCAGGGACCTCAGCTAAAGGCTGGGCGAAGATTCGATCCGGTTGCTGAGTCACGGCAGTGCCTTCAAGGTAAAGCTCGGCATTTTAGCCAAGACCGCTCAAAGACCATAGGCTTGAGTGACAATCTGTTGCTCACAGCCTATTGAATCTGTACGCGGCACTCAAAAGACTCGACGGGCTCGGTCTCCCAAGGTCTTTGATAGTGAAGTACTAAATGGCCTTCCGAAGGTTTAAGCGCTTCAAACTGCCAAACGCTGACACCTTGTGTCCCGAGCATGTTTGAGCTTTCAGGCACAGTGAGTGACTTACTGATAAGCCTAAGCTGTGAATGCGCGGAGGCGTCTAAGTGCCAGCTATAGCCGGTACTGGGGTGGCTGGGCAGGGTAAGCACTAACTTTTGGCCGGGTGTTAAATTCACCGGGCATTGAGCGGCGCTCTGCAATGTCAAGGGCGCTTGTGTATGGCTACAGGCGCCCATCAACGCAAGGCTTGCAAGAATGAGGTATCGAAACATAAAAGTATGCTGCGCAGCTGAATAGGCACAGCATACCTCAATTGTTTAAACGCCTTCTTTACGGTCTTGTGCCATACAGGCAGCAGCGGTCAACAAAACGTCAGTCGATGAGTTAAGCGCGGTTTCAGCGGAGTCTTGCAATACGCTGATAACAAAGCCGATTGCCACCACTTGCATGGCAACATCGCTGGAAATGCCCAGCAAACTGCAGGCGAGTGGAATCAACAAAAGTGAACCGCCAGCAACGCCCGATGTACCACACGCAGCTAACGAGGCCACGATACACAGCAACAGAGCGCTGGCAATGTCGAGTTCAATTCCAAGCGTATAGGCTGCAGCCATCGACAACACGCTAACCGTGCATGCAGCGCCCGCCATATTCAGAGTAGCCCCCAAGGGAATCGAGACACTGTAGGTGTCTTCGTGAAGGCCTAAGCGTTTGGCTAGATTCATATTGACTGGAATGTTGGCCGCAGAGCTGCGCGTGAAAAATGCGGTCACGCCGCTTTCACGCAGGCAGGT
>X137_Gaur__coassemble_115_pt1 | contig 23135 bp, 23 predicted proteins | sample X137_Gaur__metabat2_high_PE_003 | metagenome-assembled genome bin X137_Gaur
GTAATGACCCATTCGGTCATGGTGTAGCTCAAACGCGTTTTCACTTGATCGTGCTTTAAAAAAGCCGCCGCGACCGGATGATCGAGCATTTGTGCGTAAAAGTACTGTGCAAGCTCGGCGGCATGTTCGGTCGCAATCATTTTTAACGCTAATTGCGTTTCGACACAGACCTGCGAACGCAGGAAGCGCCATTCATTTACCAGTTGGGACACGCTAAGTTTAGGCACGACACTCTCTTGAGTAGCCCAAGCTACTGATCAATCCATTAATGTGTTGAGGCGGTTGTACTGATCGCGCGCACGCGCTCGTTAATCCATGCTTCAGCTCGCTGATTAAGCTCGGCAATAGCCCGAGGCCCTTCGCCCTCGGCATACATCGGCGCACCAATTTCAACGGTGATGGTGCCGGTATGTTTTGCCCATCCTTCTTTAGGCCAAAACTCGCCCGCATTATGGGCAATGGGTAACACAGGCAAACCCGCATTCACTGCAAGCGCTGCGCCACCTCGGGAGAATATACCCTCTTCACCGACGGCAATACGCGTGCCTTCCGGAAAAATTAACACCCATGCACCCTCGTCTAAACGCTCAGCGCCTTGGCTTGCGAGCTGCTTAAGCGCTTGCTTGGGGTTGTTACGGTCAATGGCAATGGGCTTGGTGGCCGCTAATGCCCAGCCAAAAAAGGGCACCTTTAACAGCTCTTTTTTTAGCACCTGACTTAAAGGGCCAAAATAGGCCGATAAAAAGAAGGTCTCCCACGTGCTTTGGTGCTTGGCCAAAATCACACAGCGCTCGGCCGGAATATTTTCAGCCCCCACCACACGGTAGTTAATACCGGCAATGTGTTTAGCCAGCCATACAGCCACACTACACCAACTGCGCACCACCAACTGGTAGCGCCATTTAAGCGATAAGAACGGGGTAAACCAGATCGTGACCACACACCACAATAACGCACTTAATGATAGCAACAGGTAAAACGAGCCTATTCGTAGGCGCTCAACAATACTCATAAGCTCTCTTTTAACAAAGCGTCGGCCACCGCCGCCAGATCATCAAAAATACGTGTACCCAAAGGCAGTGTCTTATTTAACGTACCCAAACCTTTGCCGGTTTTCACCAAAAAGGGCGTGCAACCTAATGCCGCACCCGCTTCTAAATCACGCAGGCTATCACCGACCACCGGCACCCCCGCTAGATCCTTTAAGCCGTAGTGTTCGGCAATCGTACGGAACATACCCGGTAAAGGTTTACGGCAGTCACATGCGGTATCGGGGCCGTGGGGACAATACAAAATAAGATCGATCGAGGCCTTATGCTCAGCGAGCAGCGCCTGCATTTTGGCGTGCATCTGATTCAGTACTGCCTCATCGTAATAACCGCGAGCAATACCTGACTGATTGGTTGCCACCGTAATCGTCCAGCCCGCATGATAAAGGCGCGCAATCGCCTCAATCGAGCCGGGCAAGGCAATCCATTCCTCAGGGGATTTCACATAGGCGTCGCTGTCATAGTTAATGACACCGTCGCGATCCAACACGATCAGTTTCATAGCGCAAACTTTAAGAAAAGGGCCAGCGCGCTGGCCCTTGGCAGGTATTAACCCAGAACAGAGATGTCGGCAACGCCCAAGAATAAGGCGCGCAGTTGACCCAAAAGCGCGTAACGGTTGGCCCGTACGTTGGCGTCATCGGCATTTACCAGCACCTGCTCAAAGAAGCTATCCACCGGCTCTTTAAGGCTGGCTAAACGCGCCAATGCGTCGCTGTAACGACGCTCTGCGGCCAACGGTTTAACCGCTTGGCTGGCTTGCTGAATGGCCGAATACAGCGCGAACTCACTGGGGCTATCGAAGTAATGCGCAGCAATCGCGCCGAGTTCACCTTCGTATTTGGCCAGCAGATTCGAGACACGCTTATTCGCCGCCGCCAGGCTTTGCGCCTCGGGCAGTTGGCGGAAGGCTTGGACCGCTTGTACGCGCTGATCAAAGTCCAAAGGTGACGCTGGGTTTAAGGCACGCACTGCTTGGTACACAGTGGCATCTACGCCTTCGTCTTCATAACGCGCGCGCAGACGATCAAAGATAAAGTCGAGCACTTGTTGAGCAAGGCCTTCGGCTTTGATCTTATCGCCATACAGGTTAATCGCCGCCTCAACCGCTTTAACCAGATCCAGATCTAAGTTTTTCTCAATCAGGATACGCAGCACACCTAAAGCCGCACGGCGCAGGGCATAAGGGTCTTTCGAGCCGGTTGGCAGCATGCCGATGCCGAAGATGCCCACTAACGTGTCGAGCTTATCGGCTACCGCGACCGCAGCACCGGTTAAGGTACTTGGCAGCTCAGCGCCTGCACCACGCGGCATGTACTGCTCGTTCAAAGCCAGCGCCACATCTTCAGGCTCGCCATCGTGCTTGGCATAGTAGTAGCCAGCAACGCCCTGCATTTCAGGGAATTCGCCAACCATTTCACTGGCCAAGTCGCACTTGGACAAAATCCCAGCACGCTCCGCCCACGCCACATTACCGCCGATTTGGTTGGCAATAACGCCTGCAAGCGCGCTTACGCGGCTGGCCTTATCAAATACGCTGCCGAGTTGCGCTTGGAACACCACATTGGCTAAACGCTCGTTGCGTTTTTCCAGCGGCTGACGCTTGTCTTGCTTAAAGAAGAACTCCGCATCGGTCAGGCGTGGGCGTACGACTTTCTCGTTACCGGCCACAATTTGTGCAGGGTCTTTAGACTCGATGTTCGCCACAGTGATAAAGCGCGGCAGCAACTTGCCATTAGCATCAAGTAAGCAGAAGTACTTCTGGTTGTCTTGCATGGTGGCGATCAGCGCTTCTTGCGGCACCTCTAAGAAGCGCTCTTCAAAGGAGCACACCAGTGGCACGGGCCACTCCACCAAGGCCGAGACTTCATCTAAAAGCGCAGGCGGTACAATGGCGGTGCCGTTTTCAGCATGAGCCAGTTCTGCAACGCGCTTGGCAATCGCCTCACGACGCTCAGCAAAATCCGCGACCACATAGGCGCTACGCAAAGTTTCGGCGTAAGCGGCAGGCGATGCGATTTCCACGGTGTGATTGGCATGGAAGCGATGACCGCGTGAGGTGCGGCCAGCTTTTTGCGCGAGCATCTCGCACTCAACCACTTCATTGCCAAAGAGCATCACCAACCACTGGGTTGGACGCACAAATTCTTCTTTGCGCGCCGCCCAGCGCATGCGCTTTGGAATCGGTAACTCAGCCAGTGAATTCTCAACAATCTCCGGCAGAAGGCTGGCCGCCGGCTTGCCTTTCACGTTAAGGCTGAATTTAAGCTTAGGGCCTGTGCAGTCGATTTCCGACAACTCAACGCCGCATTTACGGGCAAAACCTAACGCCGCTTGGGTTGGCTCACCGTCTTTAAAGGCCGCTTGAATGGGCGGACCGTCAACGTTCATGGTGCGATCAGGTTGTTGTTCGGCAAGGGCTGTCACCAGCACGGCCAAACGACGTGGCGCGGCAAAGGCACGGGCAGCTTGGTATTCAAGGCCTGACGCTTTAAGGCCTTTTTCAACACCCGCTAAAAAGGCCTCGCTTAAGGTTTTTAAGGCTTTAGGCGGCAGCTCTTCGGTGCCCAGCTCAACTAAAAAATCACGAGCGCTCATTATTGGGCCTCCTTCAGTTTTGCCAGCACTTCATCACGTAGCTCAGGCGTTGCCATCGGGAAGCCTAATTTAGCGCGGGCCAACAGATAGCTTTGGGCAATGTTACGGGCAAGGGTACGTACACGCAGAATGTACTGCTGACGTGCGGTGACCGAAATCGCGCGGCGCGCATCGAGCAAGTTAAAGCTGTGAGAGGCTTTAATCACCATTTCATAGGCCGGCAGTGGCAGCTCTTGCTCCATCAAGCGGTTGGCTTCTGACTCGTAGAAGTCAAACAGATCAAACAGCTTGTCGACGTTGGCGTGCTCAAAGTTGTAGGTCGATTGCTCCACTTCGTTTTGGTGGAACACATCGCCATAGGTCACTTTGCCGAACGGACCGTCGGAGTAGACTAAGTCATACACCGAATCAACGCCTTGCAAATACATCGCCAGACGCTCAAGACCGTAGGTGATCTCACCGGTCACCGGATAGCACTCAACCCCCCCGACTTGCTGGAAGTAGGTGAACTGGGTGACTTCCATGCCGTTCAGCCACACTTCCCAACCCAGACCCCACGCACCAAGCGTAGGTGATTCCCAGTTGTCTTCCACAAAGCGCACATCGTGCACGTTGGTGTCGATACCAATGTGGCGCAAAGACTCAAGGTAGAGGTCTTGGATGTTGTCAGGGTTTGGCTTTAGCACCACCTGAAACTGGTAGTAGTGCTGCAAACGATTAGGGTTCTCGCCATAGCGACCATCAGCCGGACGGCGTGAAGGTTGCACGTAGGCCGCGTTCCAGGTCTCAGGACCGATCGCGCGCAAAAAGGTGGCGGTATGGAAGGTTCCGGCGCCCATTTCCATGTCGTAGGGTTGCAAAATGGTGCAGCCCTTCTCAGCCCAGTAGCTTTGCAGGGCGAGGATCAAACCTTGGAAGGTGCGCACGTCAGGCGTAGTCTGGCTCACGAAATTTCACCTGTGCTTAAGCTTTGGCGTAAAACCGTCGAGTATACCGAACTTAAGGCCAATTCGGAGCGAAAACCGCTATGCAGCGCTGCTTTTGGTGCACCAATGATCCCTTATACATCGCTTATCACGATCATGAATGGGGCGTACCGACCTATGACGCTCAGGCATTATTCGAACTGTTGCTATTAGAAGGCTTTCAGGCAGGGTTGTCGTGGCTTACGGTATTGAAAAAACGCGAGCATTATCGGCGCGTGCTCTATAACTTTGACCCGGTAAAGTTAGCCGCATTATCTGACCAGGATCTACAAAATCTTTTGCAAGATCCCGGCATTATTCGTAACCGTCTAAAGGTCAATGCCATTCGCCAAAATGCTAGAGCGTGGTTAACGCTGGAAGCGCCTGTAGCCTTTTTATGGGGTTTTGTCGGCGGGACTCCCCAGATCAACCACTTTGCAGATAAAACCGAAATCCCTCCATTCACACTTGAAGCCACCCACATGAGCAAAGCGCTTAAACAGCGTGGGTTTACCTTCGTCGGGCCGACCATTTGCTACGCCTTTATGCAGGCCAGCGGCATGGCCATGGATCACACTCAAGACTGTTTTCGTTATCCAACGATGGCCCATGGACGGGCAGCGGCGCCGAACGTCTGCCAAAAACAGTACAATGGCTGATTCTTTACTAAATCGGAGTGTGGCGTGGAAAAGTTAAAAGGCGCGCTGATTGTCGGCTTTTTAAAGCTGTTTGCGAAATTGCCTTGGGGCGGCGTACAAGCAGCCGGCAGTCTGATCGGTAAGCTGATGTACCTTGTGCCTAACCGCTCACGCGACGTTGTCCGTATCAATCAAGCCAAATGCTTTCCACAGCTATCGGATGCTGAACGCGAAACGCTGCTTAAAAAAAGCCTTATCGGCATTGGCAAAACCTTTACTGAAAGTGCCTGCGCATGGATTTGGCCTGCAGAAAAATCGTTAACACTCGTTAAGGAAGTTGAAGGCCTTGAAGTGTTAGAGAAAGCCCTCGCCTCAGGCAAAGGCGTGGTAGGCATTACCAGCCACTTGGGCAACTGGGAAGTGCTTAACCACTTTTACTGCAATCAATGTAAACCCATTATTTTCTACCGCCCGCCTAAGCAAAAGGCTGTGGATGATCTTCTGCAAGCCCAGCGCGTACAAATGGGCAACCGCGTCGCCCCCTCAACACGAGAAGGCATTTTAAGCGTGATCAAAGAGGTTCGCCGCGGCGGTGCGGTGGGCATTCCGGCAGATCCAGAACCCTCTGAAGGCAGTGGCATTTTTGTGCCTTTTTTAGGCACCACAGCCCTTACCAGTAAATTTGTACCCGGCATGCTGGCGGGCCACAAAGCGGTAGGTGTTTTTTTACATGCCGTGCGCCTGCCGGATCACTCAGGCTTTAAAGTGATTTTAGAAGAAGCGCCTGAGGCCATGTACAGCGACGATTCTGCGATCGGTGTGGCGGCTATGAGTAAGAAAATCGAAGAGTATGTAGCCCGTTATCCCGATCAATACATGTGGAGTATGAAGCGCTTTAAAAAACGCCCATCTGGGGAAAAGCGCTGGTATTGATCTTGAACGCATTTGCCTCTAGCTTGTACGAACTCATGGGATGAGGTTCGCAGCATGGCAAATTTGCGACAAAGTCCGCGCACACCCTTTAAAGTGCGCATCCGCATTGAACACCCCATACACGGTGAGATGCTGCTGTTTACTCAAGACATGTCTGAGGGCGGCATCTTTGTGTTAATTGATGCCGAGGACCGCCCACCGATTAGCGTGGGCGAGCGGGTACAGGGTCAGGTGCAAGGCATGCCGATTGAAGCGCCCATAGTGCCGATGGACGTGGTACGGGTTGCCCCAACGGGCATCGGCTTAAAATACGCCAAAGACTGAGCTAGCCTTTATTAAGCTTCTTCAAAAAAACGCTCATTTCTTTTTCAGCCTGCTTGTCACCTTTACGCTGCGCGCAGTCAATGCCAGCCTGCCACGCCTTAGCAGCCGCCTCTTTATCCTCTAAAGCTGCATACGCTTTGCCCAATAGCTTCCACGCCGCTGAATACTCAGCGTCAAAGGCAACGCATGCCTTAAGATGCAAAGCAGCTTGCTCAGCATCGCCTGCATCCAAATAGCCTTTGCCCAAACCGAAACGCAAGAGCGCGTTATCGGTGCCTTTGGCGAGCATTTTCTCAAGCGCATCGAGCATGGTAATTCCTTAGAAAAATGACAACCCCACCTGAAAGAGGCGCTCAACGTCACGGATATACTTCTTGTCGACCAAGAACAAAATCACATGGTCGCCTGACTTGATCACCGTGTTGTGATGGGCAATCAGCACCTCATCATCTCGCACCAGCGCGCCGATGGTGGTGCCTGGTGGCAGCTTGATGTCTTGAATCATCCGCCCCACGACTTTGCTCGATTTCGCATCGCCATGGGCTACTGCCTCAATGGCTTCTGCAGCACCTCGGCGCAAAGAGTGCACGCTTTCAATGTCGCCACGACGTACATGGGTCAACAGCGTACCAATGGTCGCTAACTGCGGGCTGATCGCAATATCAATCTGCCCGCCCTGCACCAAATCTACGTAGGCAGGATTATTAATTAACGCCATCACCTTGCGCGCGCCCAGCTTTTTGGCGAGCAAAGACGACATGATATTGGCCTCATCATCATTGGTGAGGGCCACAAAAATATCCGCCTCGCTGATATTTTCTTCCATCAATAAGTCTTTATCCGAAGCACTGCCATGCAGCACAACGGTGTTATCTAAGCTCTCTGCCAGATACCGACAGCGGGTGATATTGCGCTCAATAATTTTGACCTGATAACGGCTTTCAATGGCTTCGGCTAAGCGTTCACCAATCTGCCCACCGCCTGCGATGACAATTTTTTGATAGCTGTCTTCAAGGCGCTGAAGCTCGCTCATTACGGCCCGAATATGCGACCGTGCGGCGATAAAAAACACTTCATCATCGGCCTCAATCACCGTGTCGCCCTGCGGAATAATCGGGCTGTTGCGCCTAAAAATGGCTGCCACACGGGTATCAACGGTGGGCATATGTTGGCGCAAAGTCTTGAGCTGCTGCCCAACCAAGGGTCCGCCGTGATAGGCCTTAATAGCCACCAGCTGCGCTTTTCCACCGTAAAAATCAATGACCTGTAACGCGCCGGGAAACTCAATCAAACGTTTGATGTAATTGGTCACCACTTGCTCGGGGCTGATCAGCACATCCACCGGAATGGCTTCGTTATCAAACAGCTCGCCCTTGGTGAGATATGCCGATTCGCGTACCCGAGCAATGCGCGTTGGCGTATGAAACAAGGTATAGGCCACCTGACAGGCCACCATGTTCGTTTCATCGCTGTTGGTGACGGCCACAAGCATATCCGCATCATCCGCCCCTGCTTGGCGCAGCACGGTCGGGAACGAGGCTTTACCTTGTACGGTACGGATATCCAGACGATCACCTAAGTCACGCAAGCGCTCGCCATCGGTGTCAACCACGGTAATGTCGTTGGCCTCACCAGAAAGGTGCTCAGCGAGGGTTCCGCCCACTTGGCCTGCGCCCAATATGATGATCTTCAACCTTGCACTCCTTGTACGAACTACTTGGCGATCTTGATCAGCTTGGCATAGTAAAAACCATCATGCCCTTGGTTTTGTGCGAAAAGCTGGCGGCCATGAGGCTGTTTAATGCCAAATTCACCAGCAATATCAAGCTCTCGTGCGCCTGAAGTTCTCGCTAAAAACGCCTCAATGACATGGGTGTTTTCAGTCGGCAAACTGGAGCAGGTGGCGTATACCAAGATGCCCCCCACTGTGAGCGTCGGCCAGAGGGCATCGAGCATCTCACCTTGCAAGCTCGCCAGTGCCTCAATGTCTTCAGGTTTGCGGGTAAGCTTAATTTCTGGATGCCGGCGAATAACCCCCGTAGCTGAGCACGGCGCATCGAGCAAAATGCGATCAAACACCTGACCATCCCACCACGTGTTTTTATCACGGGCATCACAGGCAATCAGCGTGGCGTTAAGCTTTAAGCGATCTAAATTCTCTTGCACGCGTACCAAGCGTTTGGCTTCAAGGTCAATCGCGACCACATCTTTAAGAGCGGGCTCAGCTTCTAAGATATGGCAGGTTTTACCACCCGGCGCGCAGCAGGCATCTAACACGCGCTGGTTAGGCGCCAGTTGTAAAAGGCTTGCCGCCAGTTGCGCTGCCTCATCCTGTACGCTAACCACTCCCTCAGCAAAGCCCGGCAAGGTTTTGACATCACAGGCCTCGCGTAAGGTAATGCCATCGGCGCTGTACACCGTAGCAACGGCCTCTATACCGGTATCAGCCAGTGTTGCAAGGTAATCATCACGCGTGGTTTGGCGGCGATTGACCCGCAACGTTAACGGTGGATGCTGATTGTTTGCCGCACAGATTGCTTCCCAGTGCTCCGGAAAATGGGCCTTTAAGGCCTTTTGCAGCCAACGTGGGTGCGCTGTACGCACCACAGGGTCATGTTCAAGCTTAGGCCAGAGCTCGGGCGCTTCACGCTGGGCACGGCGCAAAACCGCATTTAACAGGCCTTTGGCCCATGGTTTTTTTAAGGCAGCTGACGCGCCAACCGTTTCACCAATCGCCGCATGTTCAGGAATACGGCTGTAAAACAGCTGATAAAGCCCAACCAACAGCAGCGCCTCAACTTCACGATCCGCGGCTTTAAAAGGCTTTTCCAAAAGAGCATTGGCTAAGGCGCTTAAACGCGGATACCAACGTGCCGCGCCAAAGGCTAAGTCTTGGGTAAGGCCTCGATCACGCTCGGCAACTTTATCCAATAAAGGCGGAAGGCTTGTGCCTAAAGAAGCCTTACCCGCCAACACACTGGCGAGCGCTCGGGCGGCAGCTAATCGTGGATTCATTGGCCAAACACCAAACCGGTGGCAAATTGCTCACGGCGGCTGTTGAAAAGATCAGCAAAACTAAGCGCCTTGCCGCCGGGCAGTTGCAGACGCGTTAAACACAGCGCCCCTTCGCCGCAGGCAACCACCACCCCTTCTTTACTTGCACTTAAAATCGTTCCTGCTTCGCCTGCACCTTGTGCAAGGCTCGCCGCTAAAACTTTTACCGCACCGCCATTTAAGGTGCTGTGGCAAACCGGCCACGGGTTAAAGGCGCGAATTCTTTTTTCTAAAACATCAGCGGGCAACGTCCAGTCGATGCGCGCTTCATCTTTGTTAAGCTTATGCGCATAAGTCGCCTGACTGTCGTCTTGTACCTCTGGGCTGAGAGCGCCTTGCGAAAGTTTGCCGACTGCCTCAACCACCGCCTTTGCGCCCATTACTGCCAGACGATCATGCAGACTGCCGCCGGTGTCTTGCGCGCTAATGGGCGTTGTGACTTTTAAAAGCATTGGCCCGGTATCAAGCCCAGCCTCCATCTGCATGACGGTCACGCCAGACTCGGCATCACCAGCTTCCACCGCACGCTGAATCGGCGCAGCCCCACGCCAACGTGGCAAGAGCGAGGCATGGCTGTTAATACAGCCTAAACGCGGCATATCCAGCACTACCTGCGGCAGAATCAACCCATACGCCACAACCACCATAAGATCTGCATTTAACGCCGCAAGCTCAGCTTGGGCATGACTGTCACGCAAGGTAACCGGCTGATACACAGGGATGTTGTGCGTGAGCGCCAGCTGCTTTACAGGGCTTGGCGCAAGCTTTTGCCCGCGCCCCGCTGGGCGATCGGGTTGGGTGTAGACGGCGATGATTTGATGATCGCTGGCAAGCAACGCTTGTAGGTGTTCAGCGGCAAATTCTGGGGTGCCGGCGAAAACAATGCGCAGTGGCTGAGTCATAGCATCTCGCTAAAAAGAAAAAGGCTTGCCAGAGCAAGCCTTGAAAATGGGGCTTAAGATTGCAGGCGATGCTGCTTCTCAAGTTTTTTCTTAATTCGATCGCGCTTTAATTGGGATAAATAATCCACAAAAAGCTTACCGTTTAAGTGATCGCACTCATGCTGAATGCAGACGGCCAATAAGCCTTCAGCGACCATTTCAAAGGCGTTGCCGTCACGATCAAGCGCCTTGATTCGCACTTTTTGCGGACGATCAACGTTCTCGTAGAAGCCCGGCACCGACAAGCAGCCCTCTTGGTACTGATCCATTTGATCGGTTAAGTACTCAAATTCAGGGTTGATAAAGACCATGGGCTCGGATTTATCTTCCGACAAGTCCATCACCACTACGCGCAGGTGCACATTGACCTGGGTTGCCGCCAAACCAATGCCGGGTGCGTCGTACATGGTCTCGAACATATCGTCGATCAGCTGACGGATGTTGTCATCGACGCTCTCCACAGGCTTGGCAATCGTGCGCAAGCGCGGGTCAGGAAATTCGAGGATATTTAAGATAGCCATATATGTTTGTGATGCACTTGTGGAATAAAGTAAAAATCCGCTGCTAATATGGCAACGGCTGCAAAGGGCTGTGAGCCGCATCCAGTCTAGCTTAGACGCCGCGGCGCTAGGGCGCTCCACGTGACGGTATATAATAAAGGGATTCACCGTATGAGGAAATCACTACTGGCTGTGCTGTTCTTGGCAGCCGTCGGATCGGCAACCGCTCAAGTGCAATTAAAGGATGGGCATCCCGATACCTACACTGTGGTGCGCGGCGACACGCTCTGGGACATCTCTGGCAAATTTTTAAGCCAACCATGGCAATGGCCGGAAATCTGGCATGCCAACCCACAGGTTAAAAACCCGCATTTAATTTACCCAGGTGATCGTTTATCGCTGGTGTATATCGATGGCAAACCGCGTTTAATGCTTAACCGCGGCGAGTCGCGTGGCACCGTTAAGTTGTCGCCGCAAGTACGCTCCACCCCTATAGCCGAAGCCATTCCGACCATTCCGTTAGAGGCGATTAATAGCTTCTTACTGAGCAATCGAGTGGTTAATGATGAGGCCGAATTTAACGGCGCGCCGTATGTCGTAGCCGGTAACGCTGAACGTGTTGTGAGCGGTATTGGCGATCGTATTTATGCCCGCGGCGACTTTAGCCAAGCGCAACCGGCTTATGGCATTTACCGCCAAGGTAAAACCTACTTCGACCCTGAAACCAAAGAGTTTTTAGGTATCAATGCCGACGACATCGGCACCGCGAGCATGCAGGCCGATGAAGGCGATATCGCAACCTTAACCCTAACCCGTACCACCCAAGAAGTGCGCTTAGGTGATCGTCTTTTCCCAACCGAAGAACGTGCGTTAACGTCAACGTTTGTGCCAAGCGCGCCTGCAACTTCGGTTAACGGCGTGATTTTAGATGTGCCGCGCGGTGTCAATCAGGTCGGGCAGTTTGACGTGGTCATCATCAACAAAGGTGCACGAGACGGCTTAAGTGAAGGCAATGTGCTCGCTGTTTACAAAACGGGTGAAACCGTGCGCGACCGCATCACAGGCGACTTGGTAAAAATCCCTGATGAGCGCTCAGGTCTTGTCATGATTTTCCGCACTTACGAGAAGCTCAGCTACGGGCTGATATTAAACGCCCAACGCCAGCTCGCCGTGATGGATAAAGTGCGTAACCCTTAAAAATGATCCCCGCTTTGGCGGGGATTTTTTTGTCCCTTATTTGATCAAGGATGATCAAATGCACCTCTCGCCTGCCGAACTTGAGGCGCGCCTGCGCCTGCATGCACTACCCAATATTGGCCCCGCACGCTTTCACAAGCTGCTACGGACGTTCGGTAGCGCAAGTGCTGCGATGAGCGCACCTGCCTCGGCATGGCATGCGTTAGGTATGCCCGCGGCAAGCACCGAGCAAAGGCGAAGTGAGGCAACACGGCGTGAGGTCAACCAGACCCTAAGATGGTTGGAACAGCCTGAACATCAGGTGCTTTTTACCGATCTGCATTACCCGGCCCTGTTATTAGAAATTGCCGATCCACCGCCGGTGCTTTTTATAAAGGGCCAAACAGATGTGCTTGAATTGCCGCAAATAGCCCTCGTAGGCAGCCGGCAGGCCTCTATCACAGGCCTTGATAACGCACGCCATTTTGCCAAATGCCTTGCTCAAGCAGGCTTTGTCGTCACCAGCGGCTTGGCGTTAGGTATTGATGGAGCTGCACATCTAGGTGCTCTTGAAACCGGTAAAACCATAGCGGTAGTCGGCACGGGGCTTTTACATACCTACCCCAAAAGTCATACCAAGCTTGCGCAAAATATTGTTTCAGCAGGCGGCGCGCTGGTTTCTGAACTCCCGCTGCATTCCTCCCCGCAAGCGGCCCATTTCCCGCGCCGCAACCGCATTATCAGCGGCCTAAGCTTGGGCGTACTGGTCGTGGAAGCAAGCCTTAAAAGTGGTTCGTTGATCACCGCGCGCCTAGCGCTTGAACAAGGGCGCGAGGTATACGCCATACCCGGCTCCATTCATCACCCCGGCGCACGAGGCTGCCATCAACTGATCAAAGATGGTGCTCAATTGGTTGAGCACGTAAGCGATATCTTAGAACCCCTTAAAGGGTGGCAGCAGCCTTATGATGATTCCCCTAAAGCCCAAGCATCAGAGCTTTTAGCAGCGCTTTTAAGTGCGCCCTTAAGTGCTGAAAGTTTAGCGCATGCCCTTTCCATACCTTTACCCAAGGTGCTGGCCGAATTAACTGAGCTTGAACTTGCCGGCCACGCACATTGCCAAGGCGGCGTGTGGTACGGGCGCGCGCCTTAAGTTGGGGTAAACTTGCCCTCTTTTGGCGAAGGAGCCTTGTATGGCCAGCCCTTGGCAGTTAACAAAAGCGGCACAAACCGTACGCAATGGCGGCGTGATTGCCTACCCGACTGAGGCCGTTTGGGGTCTTGGCTGTAACCCATGGGATGAAGAGGCAGTCTTTAGAATTTTGGCGCTGAAAAAGCGCCCCATGCACAAAGGCCTGATCGTCATAGCAGGTGACGTTCAGCAGTTTGCGTTTTTACTCGAAGGGCTCGATGAGACGTTAAAAGCGCCCATGTTAGCCAGCTGGCCTGGACCTAATACGTGGCTGGTACCACACCAGAATTTGTTGCCCGAATGGGTGACAGGTGAGCATTCAAACGTTGCGATTCGCGTTTCAGATCATCCCTTGGTGCAAAAGCTTTGCGCACTCACAGGGCCGTTGATTTCAACCTCTGCCAATCCGGCCGGCAGGCCTTCGGCCGCCTCGCGCATCCGCGTTGAGCAATACTTTCATAAACAACTCGACGCCATTGTAGGTGGCGAGTTAGGTGGACGGCGTGCGCCCAGCACCATTCGCGACTTGGCCACTGGGCGTGTCTTACGCGGCAGTTAAGGCAGCAAAATACTGGCTCCCATGGTTTGCCGCCCGGCCAATTCTCGGTGGGCGGTCACCACATCAGCCAAGCCATAACGCTGCCCAATCTCTACGTTGACCGCCCCGCTGGCGACCATAGCGAATAGCTCATCGGCCATTTTTTGTAAGTTGTGCGGATCGGCAGCATAAGTCGCAAGCGTTGGACGTGTGACGTAAAGTGAGCCTTTTTGCGCCAAGACACCTAAGTTCACATCCGTCACAGGCCCTGAGGCATTACCAAAGCTGACTAAAAGACCACGTGTGGCGACGCAATCAAGCGAGATTGGCCACGTGTCTTTGCCGACAGAGTCGTACACCACAGAGCACTTTTGACCACCTGTCAACTCTTTGACACGGCTGACCACATCTTCACAGCTGGTATCGATACAGGCCCACGCACCTAGCGAGAGCGCTTTGGCTTTTTTTTGAGGGCTACTGACAACGCCAATTAATTTCGCACCAATGGCCTTAGCCCATTGGCAAGCAAATGAACCTACCCCACCTGCTGCGGCATGAAACAGCACCATTTCGCCGGCTTTAAGCACATGCGTTTGGCAGAACAAATACTGCACTGTAAGCCCTTTAAGCAGCATCGCTGCGGCCTGTTCAAAACTGATGGCATCTGGAATTTTTACCAAATGCTCTGGAGCCAGCACATGGTGCGTTGCATAAGCACCCTGTGGACCTGTGGCATAGGCAACGCGGTCACCGATATTAAAGCCTTGAACGCCTTCACCCAGCGCCTCCACCACACCTGCGCCTTCGGTGCCTAGCCCAGATGGCAAAGAGGGCACCGGATATAAACCGCTTCGTACGTAGGTCTCAATAAAGTTAAGCCCTACGGCATGGTTGCGCACAACCACCTGACCTGCGTCAGGTACAGGTGTTGGCACCTCTTTTAAGGTTAGAACTTCCGGCGCGCCGTATTCTGAAAAGACTATTTTCTGACTCATAAAGACTCCTAAACACAATCGGCGGTGCGCCTTGCTGGGTGGGGTACAACGATGAATGTTATGCTTATGCGCTAAATCTGTCCTCGTCTGGCGTCGAAATCGCCACAGCCCTTGAGGGTCACTTTGTGAATAGCCATACCCAAGCCGTTAAAGACTATCTGTTGGATCTGCAGGATCGGATCTGTGCTGCCTTACAAGCCGAGGACGGCCAAGCGCAATTTGTAGAAGATGCTTGGGAGCGTCCTGCCGGTGGTGGCGGGCGTACACGCGTGATTGAAAACGGCGCGATCATCGAAAAAGGTGGGGTGAATTTCTCCCATGTGCATGGCCAAAACCTTCCACCCTCTGCCAGCGCCCATCGCCCAGAACTTGCGGGCCGCGGGTTTGAAGCATTAGGCGTTTCTTTGGTTATTCATCCAGAAAACCCCTACATTCCAACCTCTCACGCCAACGTACGCTTTTTTATCGCTGAAAAAGAAGGCGAAGAAGCAGTCTGGTGGTTTGGTGGCGGGTTTGACCTAACACCTTATTACGCGTTTGAAGAAGACTGCATCCACTGGCATGACGTGGCGCGTAAAGCTTGCGAGCCATTTGGTGAAGAGGTTTACCCTAAATTTAAAGCCTGGTGCGATCAGTATTTTTATTTAAAGCACCGCAATGAACCGCGCGGCATTGGCGGCTTGTTCTTCGATGATTTAAACGCATGGGGCTTTGAAAAGAGCTTCGCCTTTTTACGCGCCATCGGTGACGCCTATTTAGAGGCTTACCTGCCGATTATTCAGCGTCGTAAAGCCATGAGCTTTGGAGCGCGTGAACGTGAATTCCAAGCGTTTCGCCGTGGCCGCTATGTAGAATTTAACCTTGTGTGGGACCGTGGCACTTTATTTGGCTTACAGTCTGGTGGGCGCACCGAATCGATTTTGATGTCGCTGCCGCCTCATGTGCAGTGGGGTTATGACTGGAAACCGGAGCCGGGCTCTGAAGAAGCCCGCCTGACTGACTATTTTTTAACCGACCGCGATTGGCTGGCGTAACCTTGCTGTAAGGACACAACATGGATAAGTACGGTGTATTTGGTAACCCCATTGGGCACAGTAAGTCGCCGGTGATTCACCAGCTCTTTGCCGAGCAGACCGGTCAAGCGCTGACTTACCAAGCGATATTGGCCCCGCTCGATGGTTTTAGCCACAGCGTGGCGAGCTTTTTTGCTGAAGGCCGTGGGGCAAATGTCACCGTACCCTTTAAAGAGCAAGCCTTTGCCTTGGTTGGGCAGCTCACTGAACGTGCACGGCGCGCCGGTGCGGTAAACACCTTAGTGAAAAATCCAGACGGTACGCTGACCGGTGACAACACTGATGGCGCCGGTCTTGTACGTGATTTGACCCACGCAGGCATTAGCCTCACTAACAAAAAAGTCTTGATCCTAGGCGCCGGTGGCGCAGTACGCGGCATTCTTGAGCCTTTTATAAATGAGCGGCCCAGCGCATTGGTGATCGCCAATCGAACAGTCAGCAAAGCCGAGCAGTTGGCTAAAGAATTCGCCGATATCGCAACCCTGTACCCTTCAAGCTTTGATTGGCTTGAAGAAAGTTTTGATGTGATCATCAATGGCACCGCTGCAAGTCTTGGCGGTGAGGTGCCGCCGATCAGCCCTCAGCTTATTCACACGCACACGGTTTGCTACGACATGATGTACAGCAAAACGCCCACCGCGTTTTGCCAGTGGGCGCTTGATAATGGTGCAGCACAAGCCTTAGATGGGCTGGGTATGCTGGTCGAGCAGGCGGCTGAATCTTTTTACGTTTGGCGCGGACTGCGCCCAGATACCGCTCCTGTTTTAGCTGAGTTACGCAGACAACTGGCGCTCTAAAACGCGGTTTTTAGCGGCGAAAGAGCAAACAACCCAATACGGCTAGCGCACCAACACCCACAGCCAGACTGACGCCAGGATGCTGTTCCACACACTTCTTGGCGTGCTTGCCCATCTTGCGACCTTCATCGGTGAGGTGTTGCCAGTGATCCGCGGAATGGTCGAAAAAATTTTCCGCCTCGCTTTTTAAATGTTTAAAACCATAACGCGACTCTCTTGCCGCCTTGCGCTTTAGCTTCTCCAAACGGCGCGTCATAACAGCGATTTCGTGATCAAGCTTACTGGTCGGATGATTAAGGCCAAACATGACGTACTCCTTCTACTAGAACGCAGTTGTGACCTAAGATGGCCCAAGAAGGTGCCAACCGTTGAGCGCATCCACCCTCCGCCTCTGCCAAAGCAACGAGAAAGTCCATACAGGTTTTTAATATTTCGCACAGCGAAATAAGAAACCATGATTTGCAACATTTTAATAACAAATCTAGTTAATATCGAAATCGAGTTTCCCGTATAACAAGCATATGGCTGCTACCCTGACAGTCATCTGATCGAGATATTGGAGCCCGTATGCAAAATAATAATGGCTACCCCTCGAGCGCAAGAGCCTGGTTTACCGTGGCAATTTTGATGCTCGCCTATGTTTTATCCTTTGTCGACCGGCAAATCCTAACCCTTCTGGTTGGCCCTATTCGTGCTGACTTACAAATCTCAGATACTCAGATGAGCCTTTTGATGGGCTTATCTTTCGCCTTGTTCTATACCATCTGCGGCATCCCTATGGGACGTTTGGCTGACACCAAATCCCGTCGCGGCCTGATTGCCGTCGGCGTATTTGTCTGGAGCTTAATGACCGCGCTCTGCGGTACTGCTAAAACCTTTTGGAGCTTTTTGTGCTTTCGTGTGGGGGTCGGCGTGGGTGAGGCCGCGTTATCGCCTTCAGCCTATTCACTTTTAGCCGACAGCTTTCCGCCACGCCTTCGGGCAACGGCTATTAGCGTTTACTCAATGGGTATCTATTTAGGCTCAGGCCTTGCCCTGATGATTGGCGGTGGCGTCGCCGCATGGGCCCAAGCACAAGGCTCGTTTGATCTGCCGCTATTGGGTGAAATTCGCCCATGGCAGATGATCTTTTTGGTGCTAGGCCTGGCGGGCGTGGCGTTTATGCCCATCCTTTTACTGATTAAAGAACCTACTCGCCAAGGCGCAGGCGCAGGCGTGGCGGTGCCTTTAGCTAAAGTCGCCGCCTACATCAACGCGAACCGTAAAACCGTGCTGCTGCATAACATCGGCTTTGCATGCCTATCGTTTGCTTCATACGGAGGGGCCGCTTGGATTCCTGAGTTCTTCAGCCGTACCTTCGGCTGGGACCGTGCACACATTGGTCTGGTGTATGGCGCGATGGTATGCACCTCGGGAGCGTTGGGTATTGTTGCGGGCGGACGAATTGCTGATGCGTTACGAAAGCGTGGCTATAAAGACTCTGGCATGCGCGTCGGTATCGTCGCAGCGCTCTTAGGTCTGGCCTTTAACGCAGTCTATGTGGTGGATGACATCAACTGGGTAGTGGCATTGATGGCCATCAAAGTGTTCTTCGTGGCGATGCCGTTTGGCGTAGCCCCAGCAGCCATCCAAGAGATTATGCCTAACCAAATGCGCGGTCAGGCGTCGGCGATTTATCTGTTTGTGATCACGCTAATCGGCATGGGCATTGGCCCAACCGCGGTGGCGATGGTGACGCAATTTATCTTCGGCGAAGACAATATGCTGCGTTATTCGATTTTTGCCGTTACCAGCGTAGCGCTTGTGTTGGCTGCTGTATTACTCACTCTCGGCCTTAAACACTACCGTAAAAGTTTAGATGATTTACCCAACTGGACGGCAGACGCTAAATAAAAAAAGCCCCGCCTAGCGGGGCTTTTTTATGCACCTAAGAGCTGGCGGGGAATCGTGCTTAATACCGTTTTATTAAGCCCTAGCATCCGTACAGTTCGATCTTCGGAAAGATTGACAGGGCTTAGCTCTCCAAGGGCGAGCATTTGCCCTGTTAAATTCATTAAAAGCGCTTCACGTGAAACCACCCCAGGCAATAAGCCATAAAAACCAGCCACAGCCTCACGCAGCGGAATAGGCAAACGCCAAGCAATACGCAGCGCAGAACCAAAGCTTGCCGCATTTAGCTCAAAGGCAATTTTAAGCTCCGCATCTGTGAGTTCACGTCCGGCGTTTTGCCATATTTGTAAACTGTGGGCTAAGGCAAATTCACCTAAATGTAAAAGCAGGCTTGCCAGATAACAAAAGGCCGGGTCTAAACGCGTTTGCCTAGCCAGCCATGCGGCCAATGTCGCCGCTTGGCGAGCCTCAGCAAGGCACGGCAAAAGCTTTGCGCCTAATCGTTGGTCAGCAAGCTGCGCAGCACGCTCAAGTTCAAATTCAAGCACCTGATTGAACGATTGAGCCAAGCCAAGGTGGGCGACAATGTCATCGACCTTTTCACAGCGATACCCGGCAATGGCACTGGCCTTTTCATTAAGCCGCTCATAAAGCGGCCAATCGTTATTGCATAACTGCTGCAAAAGCGCGCTGCGAAGCTCACCCCCTAAGCAGTAACCCAAAACCCTTCGCATATCTTGAAGGCCTTCAAGATCAGCTAAATCTGTGCGTTTTCGAGTTAAAAACGTTTCTAGACTTAAGGTGCTGGGTAGAGCGTCATCGCCAATCAGCACCTCTCGCAGCAGCTTTAAAAGACGCGCTTCATCAAAGGGCAGGGTCAAAAGTGCTTTGGGGTTAAGCGGTGCGATACTTCGAACCACTGACGCTGCAGGATTTTCGGCCAACAACAGTACTGGGAGTGCAGAGGTAACCGGCGTTTTACGTAGGTGCTGCAACACCTCAACGCCATTTAACACCGGAAGCGCTGTATCGATAACCAACAAGTGAGGTTTGCGCTTAGCCACACGCTCACAGACTTCCTTGCCTTGACGAGCCAGCTCCAACTGCACATCCGGTGCGATTTGCCTTACCAACTTAATCAGCTGACGGGCTACGGCTGCTTGTGTGACTGCGATTAAAACAAGTGGAGCAGGAGACGCCGGGGCCATCTGACACTCATCACAGTACGTAAAAGGAGTGTCATTTTAACCCAAGCGTCACCAAAAGCCTCTACATCAAGCCTTATAGCTCATTAAAGCATTCAGCAATAATATCGAGACCTTTTTTAAGCTGCGTATCTGGCACTGTGAGAGGCACCAAAATACGCAACACATTGCCGTAACTACCGCAGGAAAGAAGAATTAAGCCCTTCTCGCGCGCACGAGCCACAATACTGGCCGTAAGCTCTGCATCCGGCTGGCTGACATCACCGCCCTTACACAGCTCAACCGCCACCATCGAACCCAAACCACGCACTTCAGCAATACTGGCATGCTTGGCCTTAAGGGCATTGAACGCATCAACCAAAACGTCGCCCACGTGATTACTGCGCGCAAGCAGCTTCTCTTGCTCAAAGACATCAATAACCGCTAATGCAGCCGCGCAGGCCAAAGGACTTCCGGCATAGGTGCCGCCTAATCCGCCCGGGGCGACCGAATCGACAATCTCAGCCTTGCCGCACACACCCGCCAGCGGAAAGCCTCCGGCAATGGATTTGGCAAAGGTGGTCAGGTCTGCCACAACCCCCATTTGCTCCATGGCAAAGAAGGTTCCGGTACGCCCTGCGCCGGTTTGGACTTCATCGGCAATGAGTAAGATCCCATGCTGATCGCATAAAGCGCGGAGACGCTGCATAAAGTCTTTAGGTGCAACTAAGAAACCGCCCTCACCTTGCACTGGCTCGACGATAATCGCGGCAATATCACGCGCTTCGGCATCGTTTTTAAACACGCGCTCAACGCTGTTAATCGCATCATCGACACTGATGCCATGCAGCGCATCAGGGTACAGCGCGCGGTACACACCTCCCGGCATTAAGCCCATACCGGCAGCGTAGGGTGCTTTTTTACCCGTTAACGACAAGGTCATCATGGTGCGACCGTGATAGCCACCGGTAAAGGCAATCACTCCTGCGCGGCCGGTCGCCGCACGGGCGATTTTGACCGCGTTTTCGACCGCCTCAGACCCTGAGTTAAAGAGCACGGTTTTTTTCGCAAAATCCCCCGGCACCAACGCGTTCACTTTTTCGCACACTTCAACATAAGGCTCATAGGCCAATACCTGAAAACAGGTATGCGAATAACGCTCAAGTTGCTTTTGTACTGCCGCAACGACTTTTGGATGCAAGTGCCCGGTATTTAAAACGGCAATACCGCCAGCAAAATCAATGTATTCACGCCCCTCAACATCCCACAGGGTGGCGTTTTCAGCACGCTCCACAAACACCTGATGGGCTTGGCCGACACCCCGTGCAACTGCTGCGTTGCGACGCGCCATTAACTCTTGATTGGTCTTGCTCATAACTCACTCCTAAATCGTTACGTGCAGTAAACGCGCACTCAGCGCGATGCCGTATAGCTTAAATGCCGCCTAAGCACAGGTATTTGATTTCTAAATAATCTTCGATGCCGTATTTGGAACCTTCACGGCCAAGACCTGAGGCTTTCACACCGCCAAAAGGCGCCACTTCAGTGGAAATAAGACCGGTGTTGATGCCCACCATGCCGTATTCGAGTGCTTCAGCCACACGGAAAACACGGCCCAAGTCACGTGCATAGAAATACGAAGCCAAGCCAAATTCGGTGTCATTCGACATGGCAATGACTTCAGCTTCATCTTTAAAACGGAACACCGGCGCCAGCGGGCCAAAGGTTTCTTCCTTGGCTACATTAGCGCTTTGTGGCACATCTAAAAGAATGGTGGGTTCAAAGAAGCTACCGCCCAAACTATTACCGCCCTCAACGATGCGTGCACCTTTGGCCACTGCATCATCAATATGCTCTTTAACCTTGGCAGCAGCCTTTTCATCAATTAACGGGCCGGTGGTAATGCCGTCTTCCATGCCGTTACCCACTTTAAGCTTGCGCACCGCGGCGATCAGCTTTTCTGCGAAGGCGTCGTACACACCCTCTTGCACATAAAGACGGTTAGCACAGACACAGGTTTGACCTGCGTTACGGTATTTAGAGGCCATAGCGCCTTCAACGGCAGCGTCTAAATCCGCATCATCAAAGACAATAAAAGGTGCGTTACCGCCTAACTCCAACGACACTTTTTTGATGTCTTGGGCGCACTCGGCCATTAACTGACGGCCAATTTCAGTGGAGCCTGTAAAGGATAATTTGCGCACGATGGGGTTAGCGGTAAGCTCACCGCCCACTTCACCGGCACTGCCTGTCACCACACTTAAAACCCCACGCGGAATCCCCGCGCGCTCTGCCAATGCAACCAGCGCCAATGCCGAGAAAGGCGTTTGCGAGGCAGGTTTAATCACCATGGTGCAACCGGCGGCTAAGGCAGGGCCCGCTTTACGGGTGATCATGGCCGCGGGGAAGTTCCACGGGGTAATCGCTGCCGTCACACCAATCGGCTGCTTGATCACAATCAAACGCTTATCCGCTTGATGACCTGGAATGGTATCGCCGTAGACACGTTTGGCTTCTTCGGCAAACCACTCAATAAAGGAGGCCGCATAGGCGATTTCACCTTTGGCCTCAGCCAAGGGTTTGCCCTGCTCTGCGGTCATCAAACGGCCCAGATCGTCTTGGTTCTCCATCAAAAGTTCAAACCAACGACGCAGCTTTTGAGAGCGCTCTTTAGCCGTTAACGCACGCCAGCTTGGTAACGCCTTATCAGCCGCCTCAATCGCACGGCGCGTTTCAGCAGCGCCCATACGTGGCACAGTACCGATGATTTCGCCCGTTGCAGGGTTATTCACATTAATGGTCTGACCACTATCGGCATCGACCCAAGCCCCATCAATAAAGGCTTGTTGGCGAAACAGCGATGAATCCTTAAGTTGCATAACAAAATCCTCAATGCCGAGTGCGGCTGGCATGGTTATCCCTAGCGCGTTTTTGCCCCAAAAGATTGCAGCAGGCATCTGATCAGCGCCTTAAACGTGCAACACTTGGGATTCCTGATCTGCGCACTAAGCGTTTGAAATCTCAAACAGATCCTAGATGTAGGCGGTGCTTAGCGCAAGAGTATGTTCAGGAAATTTTACACAAAGCACCACACCCATTCAGGCGAGCGCAAGCACTTTATTGAAGCCTCGATACCACCGAATAAGTTATTGAAGTCACTGGCAAAAAAAGGTGACCGCTGCGGTTAGACGTACGCCGCCAAGCTAGGTATGATTGCCGCCCGCAATTGCTGCAAGCCATGCTTGCGCGCAACACCGTTACGCACTCGTAGCTCAGCTGGATAGAGTA
>X137_Gaur__coassemble_117_pt1 | contig 22882 bp, 23 predicted proteins | sample X137_Gaur__metabat2_high_PE_003 | metagenome-assembled genome bin X137_Gaur
TGTCCGCTTTAACGCGCACTTTGACGTTGTAATCAACCACGCGTTTGACAGCTACAAGAACCTTCATGGATTCCTCGTTACTCTCGGTTAATTAAAATAATAATTATGTCGCCGGATGGGCCATTATGAACAGCTCACTGGCCTGGAATCTGCTACGGTCAGCCCGCTGGCGAGCAAAAAACCGGCGTTTATCTTGACGGGTCACGCACTCAGGGTCAAGACGGGCTCTACTATGGCTTGTATTATTCATGTAGTTGATTTTAGTGATCACTACATCATTCCTGAAGACTGTTTATATTGGCCACCGCCGAGTGCATCTATATAATGGCGCCCGCATAGCTCAAGGGATGAGCCAAGCCCTTATTTACATTAAAGCTATAAAAAAAATCGAAAGCGCCTTGAGTAGGAGATCGCCGTGGAACGCGAGTTTATGGAATTCGATGTCGTCATCGTCGGTGCAGGCCCTTCGGGTCTCGCTGCGGCATGCCGAGTCAAGCAAAAAGCCGCCGAAGCGGGTCAAGAACTGAGCGTCTGCGTGGTAGAAAAAGGCTCCGAAGTAGGAGCTCACATTCTGTCCGGAGCAGTATTTGAGCCTCGCGCTCTGACAGAGCTGTTCCCTGACTGGAAAGAGCTTGGCGCGCCGCTTAACACACCTGTTAAGCGCGATGACATTTATGTTTTAAAAGATGCTGAAAAAAGCACCAAACTGCCAGACTTTCTTGTGCCTAAAACCATGCACAACGAAGGTAATTACATTATTTCGCTGGGTAACCTGTGCCGTTGGCTTGCACAACAAGCTGAAAATCTGGGCGTTGAAATTTACCCAGGCTTTGCCGCTCAAGAAGTGTTGTTTGATGAAAACAACGTAGTACGCGGCATCATCACTGGCGACTTAGGTGTAGACCGTGAGGGCAACCCGAAAGACGGTTACTACACGCCCGGTATGGAACTGCGTGCCAAGTACACCCTCTTTGCTGAAGGCTGCCGCGGCCACCTAGGCAAACAGCTGATTAAGAAATTTAATTTAGACAGCGACGCCGACGCCCAACACTACGGTATTGGCATTAAAGAAATTTGGGATATCGACCCTGCTAAGCACGATCAAGGCCTAGTCGTGCATACTGCCGGCTGGCCTATGTCGATTTTAGACAGCGAGAACACCGGCGGCTCGTTCCTCTATCACTTAGAGAACAACCAAGTTGTAGTCGGTCTGATTGTTGACCTGTCATACAGCAACCCACACCTTTCACCGTTTGATGAGTTCCAACGCTACAAACATCATCCGGTTATCAAGCAGTACTTAGAAGGTGGTAAACGCGTCGCTTACGGCGCGCGTGCTATTTGTAAGGGCGGCCTGAACTCACTACCTAAGATGGTCTTTGACGGCGGCGCGCTGATTGGTTGCGACCTTGGCACCTTGAACTTTGCCAAGATCAAAGGCAGCCATACCGCAATGAAGTCCGGCATGCTGGCAGCTGAAGCGGTAGCAGATGCGCTGTTAGCGGGCGGTCAAGGTGGCGACAAGCTCAATACTTACGTTGATGCCTTTAAAAACAGCTGGTTATACGAAGAGCTGTTCACCAGCCGTAACTTCGGCCCTGCGATTCACAAGTTCGGCACCCTTTTAGGCGGCGCGTTTAACTATGTGGACCAAAACTGGTTTGGCGGCAAACTGCCATTTACCCTACACGATACCAAGCCGGACTACGCGCAGCTAAAACCTGCCGCTCAGGCGACAAAAATCGAGTATCCAAAACCAGACGGCAAAATCAGCTTTGATAAGTTGAGTTCGGTGTTCTTATCCAACACCAACCACGAAGAAGAGCAGCCTTGCCACTTGCGTCTAACCGATCCGAGCATTCCGATCGAGAAGAACCTGCCGCTTTACGATGAGCCTGCTCAACGTTACTGCCCGGCGGGCGTGTACGAAGTTATTAGCAATGAAGATGGCAGCAAACGCTTCCAGATCAATGCGCAAAACTGTGTACATTGCAAAACCTGCGACATTAAAGACCCTGCGCAGAACATCACCTGGGTAACACCAGAGGGTGCTGGCGGTCCTAACTACCCAAATATGTAAGGGTAAAAAAGGCTCCTTCGGGAGCCTTTTTTATGATCTTTATTCCAACGGGCCTATCGGAAAAAACACACCATTACTATATATACCAAGCCAACTGACGCCTTCGATGTCTTGGGTTTGTGCCTTCTCAACCAGCTCATAGAACACGTTACGGTGAATTAACGCTTCTAAATTAGAGCGAATATGTACATACGGTGAAGGCTCTTGTGTCTCAGCGTTGAGCACCACACGAATAGGATGTTCGGCTCCAGCTAGCACTTCATCATCCACGTTGGTCGTAAAATAAAGCTTTTGCGACTCACCCTCACCTTCTACTCGTACACTCACCGCAACAAAGGGTGCGTCATCAACCTTAATACCCACCTTCTCCACCGGCGTAACCAGCACATAGTCATCACCTTCTTTACGAATAATGCTGGAGAAAAGCTTTACCATCGGCTTACGCCCGATCGGTGTACCCAAGTAATACCAGGTGCCATCACGCGCTATGCGCATATCAATATGGCCACAGAACGCTGGATTCCAAAGATGAACGGGCGGTAATCCCTTGCTGGCTGGCAGCTGTGCAAGCAGGTTCGTAGCTTTATCCGTCATCTGAACTCCTAACGCCCCATTCCAACAAGCCGCTTGGCATAGTCCTCAAGGGGTCTTGCAATTAAGTCTTCAGGGCGATTTTCGTAAAAGCTTAAAAAACCACCACGGCTATGGATGCGAGCGTTGTCCACCAAGTAGCCCGTATTAGTTTCCAAAAGCATGAGTTGAATAACCCCGCGATCAACACCTAGACGACGCAGAGACTGTTGTTCCTCCCACTCCACACGTGAGCCAATACGATCATCAGCACTGGCAAAGCGTGCATATAAAAGGTAGTGAGCACCGAAGCTTTTAGCTTCTTGCATCGCCTGCTCAAGCCCCAGTGGAGCCGTGGCGCGCCGAATCATCGGGAAGTACTGGATAAAACCGTTATAGGCCTGTTCAGCCACCACATTCGGTTTAGGATAGGCATTACCATCAGGGATAAAATGGCCTTGAGCAACATAAATAAAGGAGTCTGTTTGCAAACGCCAGTTGCCACTTCGCTGAGTCACACTCTGATCTAGAAAACCTGCATCACGTAACTGAGCCCCGACGCCCGCCTGCATATCACTGACCTTCATACAGCCTGTTAACGCCACAGCCAGCCCTAAATACAGCCCTATACGCATCGTTATTCTCTTCATTTACAGTCCCCGCGCCCATTCCGGCCGCAAACCTGCGCGCGCAGGCTCCATAATTGCCTGACGCACCTTAGCTAAGAGTGTAGCCTTGTCTTGACCAAGCACGCCTTTAAGCACCAAGTAATTAGAAGCATGATCACTTCTAAATACCGTATCGTTAAGTTCAAGTTCACTGATTAAAAGCTCAAGCTCGCACATCAATTGATGAGTACTCAGCGCCTGAAACTCAGGGAAGCGGTCTTTATAACGGGCCTCTCCTTGAGGGAAACTAACCACAAGTGTTGAAAGGTATTCTGGTTGCGCTGCATTCATCAGCTTTGCTGAATTGATCGCATGCTGGTTACTGAGCGCGGCACCGCCTAAACCATTTAAGATCATCACTGAGCGGGTAATACCCGCATCCCCAAGTTTTTGTAAGGCGTTTAGAGTTGAGTCAAAGGTTTCACCCTTATTGACCTTATCAAGCACTTCATCATCACCCGACTCAGCGCCTACATACGCCATTTTAAGGCCCGCATCAGCCAGTTCTTTAAGCTCATCCACCGATTTTTTTCGCAGATTACGTGGCAAACAATAACTACTGACGCGCTCAACCTCAGGCATATGCGCTTTGATGGCGGTTAAAATGTTTAAGAGCCTACGCGTTGGCAGCACCAATGCATCACCATCGGCTAAAAAAACCCGCTGCACAATGAGGCGTTCGCCACAGCGACGAATTTCCTCAAGTACGGTGTCCTCATCACGAGCCCGGAATTTCTTTTGCGGCGCGGTATACATTTCGCAAAAGCCACACTGGTTCCAAGAACATCCATTGGTGACGGGCAAGATCAGCGAGTGCGCCTCACTCGGCGGTCTAAATACCGGTTCGATATAACTAATGGGAAATGTCATTCGGCACGCCTTTAGATATCACGCCGGCGTTTGTTACCCATCCGCACGCCGATATCCATCAAAAACTGAAAGAAGCCCTCTTGATCTTCAATAACATCTCGCCAAAAAGGTGAATGAGACAGTGCAACGGCACCGTGTACCAACGCCCAAGCTGCACAATAATGAAAGTAAGGAGGAACATCTTCAAGCTTGCCCTCCTCAATGCGGCCTTTGATCAAATCGGTTAGATGATCAAAGTTTGAGGCGCGAATACTATGCAGCTGCTCGACCATATCAGGCACTTGATTACTTTTAACCACCTTCTCTTCTAAGCGGTCAAACAAACGATAGCGCTGTGGATCACGCATACGAAACTCAAAATGCGCCCGTGACAACGCTTCTTTGTCACGCTCAAGCTCAGGCGAATTAAGAAGCGCTTTTAAATCACGCTCATAATCGAGCATTAACCGTAAAAAAATTTCAGCTTTAGATTTAAAGTGCTTGTAGATCGTACCTTTGCCAATACCCACTGCATCAGCAATCATTTCAACGGTGACGCTATCCTCACCTTGCTCGAGAAAAAGCTTCAATGCAGTATCAAGGATTTCCTGCTCGCGACGACGAAACTCACGAACTTTACGAGATTCTTTTTGCATAGTGGGCTGCGCATTCGTTATTGATTTTTGAATGCGCATATTATGCTGAATGAGTCGAAAAATGTACGGATAAACCTACCTTGTCCACGATTAATCATGAGTTCACCCAAGCACCTGACCTACATTACTTAAACCATGCAGCCGTGGCACCTTGGCCTAAACGTGCAACTGAGGCGGTGATTCAGTTCGCCCAGGAAAATACCCTTTATGGTGCGCAGCATTATCCAAAATGGATGAAGGTCGAGCACAGTTTACGTAGACGCTTACGACGACTTATCAATGCGCCGAGTATCGATGATATTGCGCTGGTTAAAAACACCTCTGAAGCGCTCTCATTTGTAGCCTTTGGTTTGAACTGGCAAGCGGGCGACCAAGTTGTTATCAGCGATCAAGAGTTCCCTTCAAACCGAGTCGTATGGGAAGCCCTTGAACGCTTTGGCGTAGAAGTAATTAGCGTCTCTCTTGATCATGACCCAGAAGCGCAGCTTTTAAATGCCTGCACAGCACGTACTCGCCTGTTAAGTATTAGCGCTGTGCAATATGCCTCAGGCCTCAAGCTAGATCTCATTCGACTCGGCAAAGGCTGCCGTACCAAGGGCGTTCTGTTTTGCGTGGATGCCATCCAACAGCTGGGCGCTCAAGCGTTTGATGTACAAGCAATTGACTGCGACTTTGCCATGGCCGATGGACATAAATGGCTGTTAGGCCCTGAAGGATTGGGTGTTTTTTATTGCCGAGCAGCACTGCGTGATGCACTCCAGCTCCATGAATACGGTTGGCATATGCTGGAACATATTGGTGATTACACACGTACAGATTGGCAAATCGCCAAGGGCGCACGACGCTTTGAATGCGGCAGCCCCAACATGCTTGGCACCATGGCGCTTGAGGCAAGCCTTAGCTTATTGGAGGAGATCGGTATCGAGGCAATTGCAAAGGCCATTGATGAACGAGTTCTTTGGCTGGCAGGAGCCTTACAAAATATCGAAGGGTGCCAATTACACACAGATCTTACACCCCATAGACGCTCTGGTATTTTGACATTTAGCGTTGCGCAAATCAGTAGCGATACGCTCTATCAGAAGCTAATGGAACGCCAGGTGATTTGTGCAAATCGCGGCGCAGGCGTACGCTTTTCGCCTCATTTTTATACGTCTTACGCAAGTCTTGAAGCCAGCGTCGCACACATCAAGGCCATAATTGATGATTTAGCTATTAGAAGCAAAAATTAAATAGCTAATCAATATATATAGCCGCTGAATGACATGGACAAGTAGGCTTATCTGACAATACTCAAGGGCAATGGTGTGCGACATCTCCCCAATGTCCCGCCATGCAGAACAGCTTGTTCTGCGACGCCTAAAGTTAACCCGGCCCACCCTTTCCCCCGAGGCAGCCGGGTTTTTTTTAGTCTTTTACTCTGGCAAGCGGGAATAAGCGCTTAAAGTTTTGCGTGGTTTGCTCCGCAAACTCAGTAAAAGGCATACCGCGTAATTCTGCAATAAAGCTTGCCACTTCATACACATACTGTGGAAGGTTGGCTTTGCCACGATAAGGAATAGGAGCCAGGTATGGCGAATCGGTTTCGACCAATAACCGATCCATCGGCACCTTTTTCGCGACTTCACGCAACATCTCAGCATTTCTAAACGTGACAATTCCAGACAGTGAAATATAAAAGCCTATGTCCAAAGCAGCTTTTGCCATGTCCCAATCTTCAGTGAAGCAATGCAACACGCCAGCGCTTTCTAATGACGCTTTTCGAAGCAAACGCAACGTATCTTCTTGCGCTGCTCGCGTGTGCACAATCACAGGCTTATGCGTTAATTTTGCCGCCTCAAGATGCAATTGAAACGACTCTTGCTGTAATTCTGCGGCCTCAGGCTCGTAATGATAATCAAGGCCTGTTTCACCAATGGCCACGACATTAGGATGCTCAAGCTCGGCTAATAACCAATCTAGCGCTGGCGTTTGACCTTGCTCTAGATCCAAAGGATGCACACCCACTGAACAATCCACATCCGCGTAGCGTTCGGCTAAGGCTTTGACGGTACCTGCGTTTTGCGCGCTAATTCCGATACACAAAAAATGGCCGACGCCTACCTTACGTGCAGCTTCAAGCGCTTGATCAAGTGAGCCGTTATGGGCGGTTAAATCAAGGCGATCAAGATGACAATGTGAATCTACAAGCATCGTTTTAAATCTCTTCTAAAAGCAAAAACGCCCCTAAGGGCGCTTTGGACTCGCATTATTCGCTTACATGGTGTGGGTTGGCCGATCAGACTTTAAAGCACCGGCAAGATAGGTTTCGATCTTGCTACGCGCCAGTGTATCACCCTCACTAAACTGTACACCGATGCCTGCTGCTCGGTTTCCTTGGGCACCCTTTGGAGTGATCCAGACCACTTTACCTGCTACAGGGATTTTTTCCTGCTCGTCCATCAGCGTCAAAAGCATAAAGACCTCATCGCCTAAACGATAGGTCTTGTTGGTCGGAATAAACAAACCACCGCGTTTTATAAAAGGCATGTAGGCTGCGTATAACACTGACTTGTCTTTAATCGTTAAAGACAAAATTCCGTTACGAGGTCCTAAATTCGGTGGCAAACTCATGCGTATTCCTTGCTGATTGCGCAGATTTGGATTCTACCGTGCTCGAGGCAAACTTGCCCATCGTATCAGCAAGGCTTCGAGAAGCAGTACCGCGTTCAAATTTCCTTTGCCCAATACTTTCTGGCGTTGCTCAAGCAACCACTCATGTAACTCAATAATCGTATTACTTTGGCTTTTACCTGCCAGATACTCAATGACCTTGGCCATATCATCAAGCCCCAGATGCTCTGGTGCCTGAGTCAGTTGATACGCCAACGTATGTTGCATCCAGCTAATAAACCAATCTAAAAGCAGTAAAAGCGGAATAGTCTTCCACTCTTCAGCCAACTGCGTTGCCGAAACGTGTTGCTTTAAAATCTTTTTAACGCCAGCAACCACCTGCTCACGTTGTTTTAAAATATCGGTATGAAAATGCTCTTTCGCGCTGAGTGGCGAGCCGCCTGAAAGGGCTAATAATTCACGTGCCCTCTCTTCATCCAGTCCCAGCTTGTCATGAATATAGGTAACACTCTGAGCCACACTTGGCAAAGGGCACGCTTGTAGAACACAACGGCTTTTGATGGTCGGCAGCAATCGGCTGGGTTGATGACTGATCAACAGCATCACTGTATTGCCTGCAGGCTCTTCCAGACTTTTCAACAGTGCGTTAGACGCAGCCAGTGTCATATCCTCAACGGGAGGCTCGGCAATTAAAATCACCTTACGACCTCCAAGTTGCGCCGTTTTATTTACAAACTCAATCAATTGCCTGACGTCATCGACACCCACTGTCTTTTTATCGGCGGCAGGCTCTAGGTTAAATAAATCGGGATGCGTGCCTGCATCCAGTAACAAACAACCCTTACATACGCCACAGCGCTGAAGTGGAGCGGGATTTTGGCAGAGTAAATACCACGCAAAATTTTGTGCAAAATCACGTTTACCTGAGCCTTGTGGCCCGTGCAAAAGATAGGCATGCGCTTGCTGGGACCGCTGCGTTAACTGCGCCCATAACGCCTGTTGCCAGGGATGAACCTCAGCCACGTAACGGCTCCGTGAGCGTTGCCAGCACAGCGCTGATTTGACCTTGAACCTGTTCAAGGCTTTGTGCGCAATCTAAAACGATATAGCGTTTCGGGAATGCCCTTGCACGCGTTAGATAGACGTTTCGTACAGCGTTGAAGAACTCAAGACCTTCTTGCTCAAAACGATCTAGCGTGCCACGCGCCTCAGCCCTCGCCAGGCCGACCTCAACAGGCAGATCAAACACCAAAACCCAATCAGGTCTTAAGTGCCCTTGAACAAACTGTTCAAGCGAAGCAATGCGCTCCATGGAAAGCCCACGCCCGCCGCCTTGATAGGCATAGGTTGCGTCGGTAAAGCGGTCGCATAACACAATTGCTCCGCGTGCTAGCGCAGGTTTAATCACCTGCTCAATATGCTGAGCACGCGCTGCGAACATCAGTAACAATTCTGCATCTGCACACATAGGCTCATCAGTTGGAGTAAGCAAAATCTCTCGAATTCGCTCGCCAAGCTTTGAACCTCCAGGCTCACGGGTCAGCACCACTTCAAACCCTTGCTCCGTAAGCTTCTCAGCAATAAAAGCTCGGTTGGTGGTTTTACCGGCGCCTTCAGGGCCTTCTAATGTAATAAATAAACCAGCCATGACCTTCCCTTACTCCGAGCGCGGCGCAGGACTTGAACGATAGTCTGCACGTCTTTTTAACTGATACTGGCGTACCGCTTTGTTGTGCGCATCAAGTGTTTCTGAAAACACATGAGTACCATCGCCACGGGCAACAAAATAAAGACTTTTACCTTCAGCAGGGTGAAGCGCTGCGTAGATCGCTTCACGCCCTGCAAGTGCGATGGGCGTTGGCGTTAAACCTGGATTGACATAGGTGTTGTAAGGCGTGGGTCTGCGTAAATCAGCACGGGTAATTCTGCCCCGATACGCATCCCCCATGCCGTAAATCACTGTAGGGTCGGTTTGCAATAGCATTCCAAGCTTAAGACGACGAATAAAAACGCCTGCGATTTCTTGCCGCTCATGGGCAGCGCCTGTCTCACGCTCAATGAGCGATGCCATAATCAACGCTTGATAAGGATCTTTATAGGGCAAACCTTCGCTACGCTGCTGCCACTCTTCATCTAAGACCGAGTCAAGACGCACAAAAGCCTGCTTAAGCACATCAATATCTTTAGTGCCCTTTACATAGCGATACGTATCGGGATAGAACATCCCCTCCGGATGCCGATCCTCTGCCCCGAGCGCTTTCATCACCGCTTGATCCGTTAGGGTGTCGATCGTGGCTGCCAGTGTGTCTTTTTGTTTAAGGGCTGCTCTGACTTGCTTGAAATTCCATCCAGGCACTAATGTGATGCTGTATTCAACCACATCACCAGCAAGCCATTTCTTAAGCACGTTACGCATATCCATCCCAGGCTCAAGCAAATACTCACCCGTATGAATTTTGTCGCCCTTATGATTGAGTCGCCAATACACACGTAACCAAAACGAGTGTTTGATAACCCCTTGCGCCTCAAGCTTGGCAAACATACCTGTAGGTGTGGCGCCTTGGTTGATATCAACATAGGTTTGCGCTTCGATATTGAGCCTTTGGCTGAGCGCCTGCTCTTGAAGCCCTTTTACTACCAGTGCCGCTAACCCAACCATTAGGCCCAGCACTATTAATACATACGCAATACGTCGTTTCACTACATTAATCCAGAGGCGTATTGATAAGAGACTGGAGCCTACGAGTAAGAGGCCCTACAGCCCACTGTACTTGACCCCATTGCTTAACCGGCCAAATACCATAAAGGCTATTGCACACAAACACCTCATCAGCAGCCTTAAGGGCTTGAATGCTGATGTTAGCTTCTTTATACGGAATCGAGTGCAGTTGTGCTTGATCAAGAATCGCTGAGCGCATGATTCCAGCCACACCACACTGATCTAGCAAAGGTGTTAACAGCTGGCCATCTTTAACAATAAAGACATTACTAAAAACGCCTTCAATGACGTTTCCTTGGTAATCGCAAAGCAATCCTTCTGCATAAGCAGGATCTGACCACTCAGCGCGAGCAAGCACTTGTTCAAGACGATTAAGATGCTTAAGACCTGCCAAAAGCGGTTGAGCAGCAAGCCTGGTCTGACAAGCAAAGAGCACAACCCCTTGCTCAAAGTGAGCTATCGGATAGTTCGGTAAAGCACTGCCTTGAAGAATACGAGTGACAACGGTGGGCTGCGGAAGTGTGTAACCGCGCTGCCCGCATCCACGGGTCACCGTTAATTTCATAACCCCATTAACAAGCAACTTAGCAAATTGCTCGAGTTCTTGTGTAATCGACTCAAGATCAATGGGCAACAGCAGCCTGCGACAACCTTTAGCTAACCGCGCCAGATGGCGCTCAAGGCGTAACGGTTTGGCATCTACGACTTTAATGGTCTCAAACAGGCCATCGCCATACGCTAGCCCGCGATCAGTTGCGTGCAACTGATCACAAGCTTCACCGTTAACCCAAATCAGCATCAGCCGTTAAAACGGGTGAAAATTAACGAGCCATTGGTACCGCCAAAACCAAAGGAGTTAGACAGCACTGTATTGATGCTGCGCTCTTTAGCTTGATTGGCCACTAAATCCAAGTCACAACCGTCATCGGGTTGCTCAAGGTTAATGGTAGGCGGGGCAACTTGGTCGCGAAGCGCCAAGACGCTGAAGATCGCTTCAACAGCACCTGCAGCACCCAATAAATGACCGGTCATAGACTTCGTTGAGCTCACGCTTAGGTTGTACGCATGCTCAGCAAATACGGATTTAATCGCCGCAATTTCAGCAATATCACCTGCTGGCGTTGAAGTGCCGTGTGCATTGATATAGTCAATAGCGTCAGGATTAAGCCCGGCATCTTTAAGTGCGTTACGTACGCAGCGTGCTGCCCCAGCACCATCTTCAGGCGGTGCCGTCATATGGAACGCATCGCCACTCATGCCAAAGCCGACCAATTCAGCGTAAATAGTCGCGCCACGGGCTTTAGCATGCTCTAACTCTTCGAGCACCAATGCACCAGCGCCATCTGAGAGCACAAAACCATCACGGTCTTTATCCCAAGGACGACTGGCACGTGCTGGGTCATCATTGCGGGTGGAAAGCGCACGAGCTGCGGCAAACCCGCCAATACCTAAGCCGCACGCCGCCATTTCAGCGCCACCTGCCACCATCACATCCGCTTCGCCATAGGCGATGTTACGAGCCGCCATACCAATGCAGTGCGTACCTGTTGTGCACGCTGTTGCAACGGCATAATTCGGGCCTTGAATGCCTAAATGAATCGACAAGAATCCTGAGATCATGTTGATGATCGAGCCGGGCACAAAGAAAGGTGAAATCCGGCGTGGACCTTGTTCATGTAGCGAGCGGCAGTTGTTTTCGATATTGGTTAAACCACCAATACCTGAGCCCATCGCCACACCAATACGCTCACGGTTAGCATCGGTCACTTCGATGCCTGAGTTTTTCACTGCTTGAAAACTTGCAGCCAAACCGTATTGGATAAATAAATCGAGTTTGCGTGCTTCTTTAGCCGAGAGATATTGCTCGACATCAAAGCCCTTTACTGCACCGCCAAAACGCGTTGAATAGGCAGAAAGGTCCATATGCTCAAGCATCGCAATACCACTGCGCCCTGCGAGCACACCCGCCCAACTACTCTCAACATCCGTGCCCAGCGGCGACAGCATTCCCATACCGGTGACCACGACGCGTCTACGCAACACAGCTCTCTCCTCATACCTGTTTTAACAGTGCAATTGCTAACAACGGTGAAAAAAAAACCGCACGCCAAAGGCAGTGCGGCTTCTTCAGACCGAGCGTCGATTACTGCGCGTGAGCGGTAACGTAATCGATAGCTTCCTGAACGGTGGTGATTTTCTCAGCCTGCTCGTCCGGGATTTCAGTCTCGAATTCTTCTTCCAGAGCCATCACCAGCTCAACAGTGTCAAGCGAGTCAGCACCCAGGTCTTCAACGAACGAAGCGCTGTTGGTTACTTCGTCTTCTTTGACGCCCAGTTGCTCAGCAACGATTTTCTTGACGCGCTCTTCGATGGTGCTCATACCGTGTTTTCACTCCTAATGGACAATCAAGCAACGGGCTTTTGGCTAAGTGTATAGAAAGGGTTTTCAGCTTTTCAAGCTAAGAAACCTAACTTCTAAACAAACAACCTTACAACCCGCTGCAGCTTTCACTCTATTTTAAACCGGAATTATGACGGATACCTAAAGTATTGCGTCACAATTAACTCATATACATGCCGCCGTTAACCGGAATGGTCGCACCTGTGATGTAGGCCGCGCCATCGGAGGCGAGGAAAGATACCACTTTTGCGATCTCTTCGGCTTGTCCTAAACGACCAGCCGGAATTTGAGTCAGCAACGCTTCACGTTGTGCCTCTGGCAGCTCACGGGTCATATCGGTATCAATAAAGCCTGGTGCAATGGTATTAACTGTAATACCACGCGATCCTACTTCACGCGCCAGTGCGCGGCTGAAACCTTGTACGCCCGCTTTAGCAGCCGCGTAGTTTGATTGACCCGCGTTACCCATTGAACCCACAACCGACCCAATGTTGATAATACGGCCCCAACGCGCCTTAGTCATACCACGCAGCACCGCTTTTGAAAGACGGAACAGGCTGTTTAAGTTGGTATTAACCACATCAAACCATTCTTCATCTTTCATGCGCAGCATCAGGTTATCGCGGGTGATCCCTGCGTTATTGACCAAAATAGCCAGCTGACCGAATTTTTCTTGAATAGTATCTAAGGTTGCCGCGACGGACTCTGCATTGCTGACATCCAGCACTAAACCGGTGCCTTCAATACCTGCTTCTTTAAGGTATTGACCGATGCGCTCAGCACCACTTTCAGTGGTAGCAGTACCAACAACAACAGCTCCTTCGCGACCCAACTCAAGCGCAATGGCTTGACCAATACCGCGGCTTGCACCTGTAACCAGGACGACTTTACCTTGTACACTCATGTCACTTTCCCCGAATTAAGCCAGTGCAGCGCGAGTGGCCGCAAACGCATCTTGTGTATCTAAATTGTGGGTATTCACGCCTTTTACGCAGCGCTTGTTCAAACCAGACAAGACTTTACCCGGACCGCACTCAACCAGATCGGTGACGCCTTGCTCACTTAAGCACACCATCGATTCAACCCAGCGTACCGGGCTGTAAAGTTGCGCGAGCAAATCTTGTTTAAGAACGGACAGATCTGTTACTGCTTGCGCACTGGTGTTTTGCACCAAGGCAATTTCAGGGGCTTGCCAGTTAATCGCTTCAACTGCCGCTGCAAAACGTTTAGCCGCAGGACGCATGAGCTCGCAATGAGAAGGCACACTGACTGGCAGAGCCATAGCGCGCTTGGCGCCGCGTGCTTTGCACGCCTCAATCGCACGATCTACTGCCTCTTTACTACCGGCAATGACCACCTGACCTGGGGCATTGAAATTAACCGCACTGACAACATCACCATTAGCCGCTTCTTCACAAGCCGCTTTTACATCAGCATCATCAAGACCCAAAATAGCCGCCATCGCACCTTGGCCTGCTGGCACAGCGTCTTGCATCAACTGACCACGCAACTCAACGAGCTTTACTGCATCAGCAAAAGGCAAGCAACCGGCCGCTACAAGCGCTGAGTACTCCCCCAAACTATGGCCAGCCACGAATGAAGGCTTAGCACCACCTTTGGCTTGCCACAGACGCCACAAGGCAATCGATGCCGTCAAAATAGCAGGCTGCGTTTTATCGGTTTGATTAAGCTGCTCGACAGGGCCTTGCTGAGTCAGCGCCCAAAGATCGTAACCTAAAGCGCTTGAAGCCTCAGCAAAGGTTTGCTCAACAACAGGCTCATTAGCAAAATCAGCCAGCATGGTGAGCGACTGAGAACCTTGACCTGGGAACACAAATGCGATGGATGCTGACATAGCAATAACACCCTTTTTCTAATTTAAATCGCCCGAGGGCGTGCGAATTCCATTTGGATGACTAACTCGACTGAGTAGTCACATCCGTATTGAGATACTGCTCGATCCGACCATGAAGCCGCGAAGGCAAATCTGCTTGAACCTCAATCACTGCGCGCTTAACAGCCGCCTTAAATGCAGTAATATCGGCTGCACCATGGCTTTTCACTACAATACCTTGCAAGCCAATAAGACTTGCTCCGTTGTGTTGCTCGGTAGCCAGTTCTGCCTGCAACCTTTTTAAAAGCGGCATCGCTAAAAATCCAACCGCTCGAGCCCACACACTACTTTGGGCAAGGTTTTTCAAACGCTTACCCATCATGGCAGCAAGCCCTTCACTGGATTTGAGCAACACGTTACCGACAAAGCCATCACATACCACGACATCAGCATCGCCGCGGTAGACGCCATTGCCTTCTACAAAACCTACGTAGTTAAGCTCTTTGATAGCTTCAAGCATGGCTGCGGCATGACGAACCTCGTCCGTCCCCTTTAATGCCTCAATCCCCACATTGAGCAAGGCAACCTTTGGGCGGTTTATACCCGACACCTCTGCGGCAACTGCGCCCATCGCAGCAAATTGCACCAACTGATCAGCCGAGCAATCCACATTCGCCCCTAAATCCAGCACAAAGCACTGACCGGTTTGGGTGGGTAACGCTGCAACGACAGCAGGACGATCGACACCAGGCACTGTTTTTAAAACAAATCTTGAAAGCGCCATAAGCGCCCCGGTATTTCCCGCACTGACACACGCCTGAGCGTGTCCCTGTCGTACAAGGTCAAGCGCCAAGCGCATAGAGGCATTGGGCTTGCTACGCAACACCTGCGAAGGCTTGTCATGCATATCAATGCTGTCATCAGCATGCACGATACGCAGGCGTGCGAAATCCACCCCGCCATGCTGGGCAACTAATCTATCGAGAACAGGTGTTTGACCGACAAGGATCAGATGTAAGGCAGGGTTTTCAGCCAAGCACTGAAGGCTGGCTGGAACAATGCAGTGGGGACCGAAGTCCCCACCCATTGCATCAATCGCGATGACTGAAGCGGACAAGGATTACTCGTCAGCGCCCTTGTCGATCACTTTACGGCCACGGTAAACACCTTCTGGCGATACGTGGTGACGCAGGTGAACTTCACCGGTGCTCTTCTCAACGGACAGTGCGTTTGCCTCGAGAGCATCGTGCGAACGACGCATGTCGCGAGCGGAACGGGATTTTTTGTTCTGCTGAACAGCCATAATGTAAACTCCTAAACGTTTGGGTCACGCTTTAACTGCGCCAATACACTGAACGGGTTGGACCGCGTCACCTCGTCCTCGCTCGGCTCGGGTTCATCAATATAACCCGACGGCTGATGGCAATCTTCAGGGGCATGGGTTGGAACAATTGGCAAGGCGAGCAAAAGCTCATCCTCGATCAAACCATAAAGGTCTAATGGTTCTTCACCCACTTCCAGCACGTCATAGCCTTTCGGCACAGACTGGGTATTCGCGCCTTCTTTAACCACAGCGTAATCACACTCGCTATGGATCGGCAGCGCGACCAGTTCAAGACAACGCTGGCATATCATCTTCACTTCAACGTCGAGCGCACTGCGAATAACCACGGCGCCGCGCTCGTCACGCTCGAACGTCAGTTCGGTTGTAACGGTGCCGCCAGCGTCAGCCAAGGCATCACAAAGCCGTGTAAATTCAGCCAGCGGTGACTCACCCTTTAGGGTTACGCCACGATCTGCTAGCTTACGCGGATCGACATGAGGTGGAATCGGTGCATTCAACATAGGCGCCGCATTCTAGGGATGCCCCCCCGACCTGTCAAAGGAAATTCAGCCTCCAGCGCCTGACGGCACCTTATAAGGCCATTAAAGGTATGATTTTAGCTGACTTTTTATAATCCAAGCGCAGAAATCACCCCATGCTACCAATCGTTCTTGCCTCAAGCTCCAGCTATCGCCGCGCACTTCTTGAGCGTTTAGCGATTCCATTTAGTTGCCACAGCCCTGACATTGATGAAACCCCCAAAGCAGGTGAAACGGCCCACGCCTTGGTTGAACGCTTAGCATATGAGAAAGCCAAGGCGCTTGCGGATGCTTATCCCAACCACCTACTTGTCGGCTCAGATCAAGCGGCTGTATTAAATGGCCAAATTCTTGGCAAACCCCACACCCACGAACGAGCGCTAAAGCAACTCAGCGCAGCCAGCGGTCAGTGCGTGCAGTTTTTAACAGGGCTCTGCTTATTAAACAGCCACACAGGCACGTTTCAGAGCTGCGTCGTACCCTTTAGCGTGCACTTTAGAGACTTAGACAAACCCACACTTAATCGCTACCTACTAAAAGAGCAGCCCTACGACTGCGCTGGAAGCTTTAAGGCCGAAGGGTTAGGCGTGAGTTTATTTACGAAAACCGAAGGCGAAGACAACACCAGCTTAATCGGACTTCCTCTGATTAAGCTGGTAGAGATGCTAAATCAAGAGGGGATCATTATCCCCTAGCACATGATTTAGCGAAGTGTAGGCCCATTAAAGCCCATCCATAAGGCTAAATGCTCAGCAACACTGGCACCCAAGCGCTTGGCAAAACGATCAAACGGCGATTCTTGCTGCGTAAAGTCGACCAAGCGCGGTACACCCACCACTTCACGCGCTACGTAACTGGAACTCCCGAGTGCGTCCACCAACCCCAATTCAAGGGCTTGCTCGCCTGACCAAACTAAGCCTGAGAATATTTCAGGATGCTCAGCATCTTTTAAGCGCTCACCCCGCCCTTTTTTCACGCTATTGATAAACTGCTTATGCGTTGTAGAAAGGACTTCTCCCCAGAATTCGGTTTCATCGGCCTTCTGAGGCTGGAAAGGATCTAAGAAGGCCTTGTGCTCACCTGATGTATAAACACGGCGCTCAACGCCCAACTTTTCCATAGCCTCGACAAAACCAAAACTTGCCGCAGTCACGCCAATCGAACCCACCAAGCTCGCTTTATCAGCGTAAATCTCATCGGCTGCGCTGGCGATGTAGTAGGCACCCGAAGCACCCAAATCTGTAATCACAGCATACACTTTGATAGCAGGGTGCTTTGCACGCAGGCGTAAAATTTCATCGTAGATATAGCCAGACTGCACAGGACTGCCACCTGGGCTATTGATACGCAACACCACTGCTTTGGTGCCTGCATCTTTAAAGGCTTTACGCAGACTCCCCACAATATTGTCAGCACTGGCTGACTCTTGATCTGCAATCATGCCACGCACTTCAATGAGAGCCACATGACCTGCACCACCGGTTGTGACTTCAGCGCTTTTAAACAAAGGCGAAAATAAAAACAGCGCACCAAACAAATAAATAAACGTTAAGAGCTTGAAGAAAATCCCCCAACGCCGAGACCGACGCTGTTCGATTACACTTGACTGCAGTGTTCTTTCTAAAAGCTTCCAGCTTTTGTCATCGCCATTTTCTTCACGACGCTGCTCATTCCACATACTGTTTACCTTTAAGTTGCTGGCGATCCGTCAAGCCAATGCACCAATTGCGTAAATTGATCAATAACCCGCTTTGGCCGATACATTGCTAACGCGGCTGCATCTTGCGCACCATAGCTTACCGCAACCGCATCCATCGTGGCGTTCTGCGCCATGGCAAGGTCAAAGCCAGTATCACCGACCATTAATGCCTGACGAGACGTTACATCACAGTGCATTAGAATGTGTTTAAGCATCAGAGGGTCAGGCTTACTGGCCGTTTCATCCGCACAGCGGGTGAGCTTGAAAAAAGACTCCAAGCCACGCAGCTTTAACTGCCTGTCTAACGCCATTCGGCTTTTGCCTGTCGCAACAGCCAATGCAAACCCCTGATCATGCAATTGATGCAACCCCTCAAGCACCCCTTCAAAATAGGGTGATGGAGTGACCTCCAACGCATGATGAGCTTTTAGGTAAGCACTGCGAAAAGCAGCATAATATGGCATGACATTGCGTTCTGGATAAAGACTCGCCAATACCTCTGGCAACCCCAAACCAATAAGCGCCTTAACAGAAGACGACTCACAAGTAGGCAGCCCACATAGCTCAACCGCCTCTTGAACGGCCTGAACGATGGGCGCAATGGAATTAACCAATGTCCCATCCCAGTCAAAGATCAGTACCTTGTAATCAGCCAACGAGCTTCTCTATTGTTTGCGCCCACATGTCATCAACTGGCGCTTCAAAAGTGAGTTCACCACCATCAGGCAACGGTATACGCAGCGAATACGCATGCAAAAACAAACGCTTGCCGCCCAAATCACGAATCTCACGGGTAAAGTTCTCATCACCATATTTACTATCACCGGCGATGCTATGCCCTGCATGAAGCGTGTGGACGCGAATCTGGTGGGTACGACCGGTTATAGGGCTTGCTTCAACTAGGGTGGCAAACTCGCCAAAGCGGCGCAGCACCTTAAATTCGGTTAAAGCCTCTTTACCCTCGTCATTGACCTCAACCATCCGCTCACCCGAGCGCAGGGTATTTTTCAAAAGAGGCGCACTCACGCGTTTTTTGGAGGTTGGCCAATGCCCACGCACTAACGCCATATAGCGCTTATCCACGCCATCGCCGCGCAACGCGGCATGCAAATGCCTAAGCATGCTGCGTTTTTTGGCAATCATCAAAAGACCGGATGTGTCTCGGTCTAGACGGTGAACCAGTTCAATTTCTTTAGCATCTGGGCGCAGCTGGCGAAACGCTTCGATCACCCCATAATTAAGGCCACTGCCGCCATGTACGGCAATACCTGCGGGTTTATTGAGCACAATCAGCGCTTTGTCTTCATAGACAATTGCAGCCTCTAAGCGCTCCAACAAACCTTGCGCAAGGGGCGCAGGCTCGTCTGCTTCACTCATACGCAGCGGTGGCACCCGGACAATATCGCCGGCTTGAAGCTTGTATTCAGGTTTAATTCGACCCTTATTAACCCGGACTTCGCCCTTACGCAGGATGCGATAAATCATGGTTTTAGGTACACCTTTAAGGCGCACCCGAAGGAAGTTATCAATGCGTTGCCCAGCAAGTTCTGGTTCTACTTCAAGAAATTGAACCGCTGTGACATTAGAAGATGGCGTAGTCATTTATAAATCATATCAATTTTTGATTGATTTGAAGCACTTAATGATTACTGATATAGTCGGGAGGCCGCTAAAAACGGCTTAGTCACTGGATGATTGCCAAAAGCTCTCCGCGACTACACGACACCATCACAGGACGCCAGGCCGTCCACAGACCACTACCCCGAGCGGGGCCTAGGTCTGAAATAAGAGCCTTAAGCCATAATCGTGATCGCCTAATAGACGGTCACAAAAACCCAACCCGCTTTGGAATTTGCGGGCGGTACCCGATTTTCAGATTGTGTGTAAGGTGGAGATGCACTTCCTCGGCCAGCGTAGAGTCACTTAAGACGTTTGTTTCGTCCGCTGCCAGATGGTTGATTCCTCCTCCTGATTGAGCGCTTGTGTATTACAGCAAGCAGGAGATGTCTGTCGCGACCCAGCCAAAGGGCCACCGTTGCTTGACAGGAAACGATTTACGACCGTTTCTGACGCGCCTGATAACAACCTGAAACTTGTCGGTAGCGAACGTTGATTCCAGAGCATGGAACAGACGATACGACATGAAAAGAATGCTCATTAACGCAACTCAGCCTGAAGAGTTGCGAGTTGCCCTAGTGGAAGGGCAACGCCTGTACGATCTGGATATTGAATCCGGCGCGCGCGAGCAAAAAAAATCTAACATCTACAAAGGCCGCATTACCCGCGTTGAGCCTAGTCTTGAAGCCGCGTTTGTGGACTTCGGCTCTGAGCGTCACGGCTTTTTACCCTTAAAAGAAATCTCTCGCGAATACTTCTTAAAAGCCCCTGAAGGCGGCCGCGTCAATATCAAAGACGTTTTAAAAGAAGGCCAAGAAGTTATCGTTCAGGTAGAAAAAGAAGAGCGTGGCAACAAGGGCGCTGCTTTAACTACCTTTATCAGCCTTGCTGGTCGTTACTTGGTTTTAATGCCAAATAACCCACGCGCAGGCGGTATTTCCCGTCGCATTGAAGGCGAAGAGCGTAACGAGCTGCGTGAAGCGTTAAATGGCCTCAATGCCCCCGCTGATATGGGCTTGATTGTCCGCACCGCAGGTCTTGGCCGCTCTAGCGAAGAAATGCAGGCAGACCTTGATTACCTGTTGCAGCTGTGGAACGCCATCACCAGCGCCTCCAAAGAGCGCACCGCACCGTTTTTGATTTACCAAGAGTCTAACGTGATTATTCGCGCGATCCGCGATTACCTTCGTAACGACATTGGTGAAGTGTTGATTGATAGCGTTGAAGCCCAGCAAGAGGCTTTGAGCTTTATCAACCAAGTGATGCCGCAGTTTGCGAGCAAAATTAAGCTTTACGAAGACAGCGTACCGCTGTTCAACCGCTTCCAAATTGAGAGCCAAATCGAAACGGCCTTCCAACGTGAAGTCAAACTGCCATCAGGCGGCTCGATCGTAATCGATCCAACTGAAGCCTTGGTTTCGATTGATATCAACTCGGCACGCGCTACCAAAGGCAGCGACATCGAAGAAACCGCGCTGCAAACCAACCTTGAAGCCGCTGAAGAAATCGCGCGCCAACTGCGCCTGCGTGACATCGGTGGCTTGATCGTGATCGATTTTATCGACATGACACCTGCGAAAAACCAGCGTGCGGTTGAAGAAAAAGTCCGCGAAAGCTTGGCGGCAGATCGTGCTCGCGTGCAAATCGGCCGTATTAGCCGCTTTGGCCTTCTGGAAATGTCCCGTCAGCGTCTGCGTCCATCCTTGGGTGAGACCAGCGGCATTGTCTGCCCACGCTGTAACGGTCAGGGCATCATCCGTGATGTTGAATCTTTATCACTCGCCATTTTGCGCTTGATTGAAGAAGAAGCACTTAAAGACCGCACTGCTGAGGTGCGCGCACAAGTGCCGATCCCAGTTGCTGCGTTCCTGTTAAATGAAAAGCGCAACAGCATCACCAAAATTGAGCTGCGTACCCGCGCGCGCATTGTGATTTTGCCAAGCGAGCATTTAGAAACGCCGCACTTTGAAGTGCAGCGCCTGCGTGATGACAGCCCGGAAGTGCAAAATGCACAATCGAGCTACGAAATCACCTGCGCTCACGAAACCGAAGAAGCGCCTGTTGCAACTGCAACGCGCACCTTGGTGCGTCAAGAAGCGGCGATCAAAACCGCTCCTGCACGCACAGCGCCAGCTGCCGAAACCGCAGCACCGGCGCAAGCTGCAGCGCAAGCGCCCGCTCCGAGCATGCTCAAAGGTTTGGTGAAGTCTTTAGTAGGCTTCTTTGCCGGCAATAAAGAGGCAGCACCTGCTGAGCCAACGCCTGCCGAGCAGCCAGAAAAAGCTCAGCGCGCTTCACGCAATGATGAGCGTCGTAACAGTCGCCAGCAAAACCGCACCCGCAACAACGCCCGTCGCGATGAAGAGCGTAAACCACGTGAAGAGCGTCCGGCCCGCGAGGAACGCGTGCGCGAAGAGCGTCCACAACGCGAAGAACGCCCCGCCCGTGAAGAGCGCGTGCGTGAAGAGCGTCAGCCACGTGAAGCACAAGAAAACCGTCGCGAGCGTAAGCCACGCGAAGAGCGTCGCCCACGCGAGCTGCGTGAACCACTTGAAACAACTGAAAACGTGACTGAGGAACGCACTGAACGTAAGCGCGAGGAGCGTCCAGCACGTGCGCCACGTGAAGAGCGTCCAGCACGCGTGGTTGAAGAAGTGGTGAATGAAGAAGAACTGACCAACAACGATGACAGCGTCGAAAATGAGTTTGAGCAAAACGAAGGCGAACGCCCACGTCGTCGCTCGCGTGGTCAGCGCCGTCGCAGTAACCGTCGTGAGCGTCAACGTGATGCTGAAGACAATCTGATCGACAACGACGAAAGCGAAGTAACGGAAGCAGCACCTGCTATCGCAGCCGCCGCAGTGGTCACTGAAGCCGCTGCAACAGAAGCATCACCTGTTGCCGAGGCAGCCCCAGCACCGCAAGAGCAAGCCGTTGAAACAGAGCCGGTTGTAACTGCTCAAGCTGAGCCTGTCGTTGAAACACCGGCCGTTGAACAACCTGTAGCTGTCACCGCAACAGAAGTAGCGCCCGTGGTTGAAACGCCCGTTGCCGAAGTTGCGGTCGTCGAGCCTGTAGCCGTCGAAACCCCAGCGGTTGAAGCGCCTGCACCTGTCGTTCAGGTACCAGAAACAGTTGCGATCGAACCTGCACCTGTTGTTGAAACCGCACCGATTGCAGTTGAAGCTGCGCCAGCCATCACTGAAGCCCCGAGCACCGGCATTGGCCGTGGCCGCGCACCAAACGACCCACGTGAAGTGCGTCGCCGTAAGCGCGAAGCCGAAGCTGCTGCTGCTGCTGCTGCTGCTGCTGC
>X137_Gaur__coassemble_121_pt1 | contig 22353 bp, 26 predicted proteins | sample X137_Gaur__metabat2_high_PE_003 | metagenome-assembled genome bin X137_Gaur
GTCCGCAGAGTCCGCAGAGTCCGCAGAGTCCGCAGAGTCCGCAGAGTCCGCAGAGTCCGCAGAGCCCGCAGAGCCCGCAGAGCCCGGTGTTGCGTCTGAGGAGGCTATAAAAAGCGCACCAAAGCCTGCGCTCTTACGTTTTAGTGCGGCGCGTGACTAATGGAAATTTCAACGCGTTGGTTCTGGTTAGGACTCTTTGTGGCGCTAGGTGCGCTTTTATATGCCTTAAGCCCAATTTTAATGCCGTTTTTGGCAGGCATTTTATTGGCTTATATGGGTGATCCCTTGGTGGATCGCCTTGAGCGTTTCAGGCTGTCGCGCACGTTAGCGGTTGTACTGGTATTTGCACTTTTCACTTTCGCACTTTTGATCGCTCTTTTAGTGGTCATCCCAATGCTTGGGCGGCAAATCATGCACTTCTATCAGTCGCTGCCTGACATGCTCGATCGGGTGCAACACGAGTTGGTGCCGTGGCTTGAGACTCACTTAGGTCTTGAACCGGGTTTTTGGCAGTTAGAGCACCTTAAGGCTGCGCTGTTACCGCATCTTGGCAGTACCACCGATATTGCCGGCAGTCTTTTAGCCAAGGTCACCGCTTCGAGTCTTGCATTGGTCGCGTGGCTTGGGAACTTACTGCTCATTCCTGTCGTTGGCTTTTATCTGATGCGCGATTGGGACCTGTTGATGGCCCGTATTCGTAATCTTCTGCCACGTGAGCACGAGCCTGTGATTGTCTCGTTAGCAACTGAATGCCATGAAGTGCTGGGCGCCTTTTTACGAGGACAGTTGCTGGTAATGCTGGCGCTAGGGGCGATTTACTCCATCGGTTTGATGGCAGTTGGGCTTGAACTTGGGCTTCTAATTGGGATTATTGCCGGGCTTTCGAGCATCGTTCCTTATATGGGTTTTATCGTGGGTATAGGCGCGGCTATCGCCGCAGGTTTGTTCCAGTCAGGGCTCGATCCGTATCTTTTGTTAGGTATTGGTGCGGTATTTATGGTCGGGCAGATGCTGGAAGGAATGCTCTTAACACCGCTTTTAGTCGGTGACCGTATTGGTCTACATCCTGTTGCAGTGATCTTTGCAGTACTTGCCGGTGGTCAGCTGTTTGGTTTTACCGGGATTTTACTGGCGTTGCCGGTTGCCGCTGTCGTGATGGTGCTGCTGCGACATATCCATGAGCTCTATCAAGGGTCGCGTCTTTATCAGCGCAAGACGGATGCGTTAAACGGTTGATAAATCCTTGTATTACAAAGGCTCCTTCCCATGACAGGGGCTTTTTAAGAGGATACACTGCCAACCTTTGTTAATGTCCAGCCGCGGTGCCTGATCACCCCGTAGTACATGAATCCGAACCAGCTTCCCTTAAGCATCCGGTTGCGTGATGACGCAACCTTTGCCAATTACTATCCCGGGGCTAATGCCGCGGCGCTCGGCTATGTCGAGTGCTTATGCGAGCCTGATGCGGGCTGGACGGAGAGTCTCATTTATTTATGGGGCCAAGAAGGTGTGGGCCGCAGTCATCTGATGCAGGCGGCGTGTCACCGTTTTGAGCAGTTAGGTGAGCTTGCGGTTTATTTGCCTTTGGATGACTTGGTCGAATACGGCCCGGTGATTCTCGACAACCTTGAGCAATGTGAGCTGGTTTGCCTTGATGGTCTAGATGCCGTGATGGGTATGCGCCACTGGGAAGAGGGGCTCTTTCACCTTTTTAACCGTTTACGCGATAGCGGAAGGCGCCTCTTGTTATCAGCCAATGTACCGCCGCGTGAACTTAAAGCGCGCTTGCCCGATTTAAAGTCGCGGATGATGCTGGCGCTGGTATTTCAGTTACGTGGTTTATCGGATGAAGACAAACTGCGCGCTTTGCAGTTACGTGCATCGCGCCGCGGTCTGCAGCTGCCAGATGATGTAGGGCGCTTTATTCTGACCCGCGGCTCACGCAGTATGAATACGTTGTTTGATCTTTTAGAGCGCCTTGATCAAGCATCACTGCAAGCAAGGCGCAAGCTTACCATTCCTTTCTTAAAGGAAACGCTGGGCTGGTGAGGCTATACCTCACCTGCCATTTTGCGATCAAACTGAAAACGCCAGCGGATGTACAAAAGCGCGGCGCAGAAAAACACAAAGGTTAAGATGCTTTCGATCCAGCCAAACACATGGCGAGAAGGATCAAACGCGGCCAATACGCCTTGCATAAAATACAAGTTGATCACAAAACATGCCCACGCATGCCCGCGGGCATGGCCCAAGAATACGCCCGGTGCCAGTAGTGCCAAAGGAATGAGCTGCATGGCCATCACGGGCCAGAACAGCTTTTCAGGTAGTGGCTCAACCCATGTGTTCCAAACCAGTAGTAGGGCAATTAACCCTGCAAAGGTGAGGTTAGTGATAAGGCGCGTCACCGTCAGGCGCGGTTTTAACCATTCAATGCTTGGCAATGGTTTTTTCTTCTTAGCCACGAGTCGCCTCCAGCGCCTTGGCGGTTTGGCCTAAGCGTTTGCCGAGCGCGCGACACAAATCAATTTCGTGTTCATCAAGGGCGCGTTTGCCGTCTGTACCTGCTAAATGACTCGCGCCGTAAGGGGTGCCGCCCGAGCGGGTATCGACCAAGGCTTGTTCGCTATAAGGAATGCCTGTGATCAACATGCCGTGGTGTAGCAAAGGCAGCATCATTGATAGCAAGGTACTTTCTTGGCCGCCATGCATGCTGGCCGTTGAGGTGAAAACTGCCGCCGGTTTGCCTACTAAAGCACCAGTTAGCCAGAGGCTGTTAGTGCCATCTAAAAAATACTTAAGGGCGGCGGCCATATTGCCAAAACGAGTTGGGCTGCCGAGCGCCAACCCTTGGCAATTACGCAAATCATCGAGCGTTGCGTACAGCTCGCCTTCTTCGGGAATAGAAGGCGCTACCGCTTCGCACTCGCTGGAAACCGCAGGCACAGTACGTACGCGCGCTTCAATCCCGGCCATTTCAATACCGCGGGCAATCTGTTTTGCCATTTCACGGGTGGCACCATGACGGCTGTAGTACAGCACTAATACGTATGCGCTCATGCTAAAAGCTCCAGAACTTTCTCAGGTGGCCTGCCCACAACAGCGCGCTCACCTATTTCAAGAATAGGCCGCTCGATCAGTTTAGGATGTGCGCACATCGCCTCAATAATGGCTTCATCACTAAGGCTTAGGTCGGCAAGGTTTAAGGTTTTGTACTCCTCCTCGCCGGTACGCAGCAATTCACGTGCGCGGTAACCGAGTTTGGTTAGCAGTGCTTTTAATTCACAGGCATTAGGCGGTGTTTCAAGGTAGCGAATAACCGTGGGTGTGTGGCCTTGGGATTCTAAAATCTCTAAAGCACCACGCGATTTTGAACAGCGTGGATTGTGATACAGGCGCATCTCAGTCATGGTAAGGGTCCTTAGAGGGCCAACATTTAGCACTATTCTATCAGTGAGCACCTTTAAGCGGTCATCAAGGAGTTAGGTATGCGGGCAAAAGGGCGAGAGCTTATGGAGTTCTGGCTGTTTTTATTTAAACGGTTTTTAGATGACAAAGGCTTTAACAGTGCTGCGGCGTTAACCTACACCACGTTATTTGCAGTGGTGCCCTTGATGACAGTGACCTTCACCATGCTGTCGGCTGTACCTGCCTTCAGCGATGTGGGTGAAGATATTCAAAACTTTATTTTTAAAAACTTTATTCCCTCAGCCGGTGAAACGGTACAAAGCTACTTGCAGGGGTTTACCACGCAGGCAAGGCAGCTGACATGGATAGGGGTCGTGGTGTTGGCTGTCACGGCACTGACGATGTTACTCACCATTGAGAAGGCCTTTAACACCATTTGGCGTGTGCGACAGGCAAGGCGAGGGGTTTCAAGTTTTCTGTTGTACTGGGCGATCTTAAGTCTTGGGCCAATCTTATTAGGCGTAGGTTTTTTGGTCAGTACCTACGTGACTTCGCTGACGCTTTTAACAGGCCCTGGTGGCTTTATTCAAGCCAGTACGCTGCTATCGATGATGCCTTTGTTTAGTAGCGTATTAGCGTTTACGCTGCTCTATGCAACGGTACCCAATGCGCGCGTGCCGTTTCGTCATGCCTTAATCGGTGGGGCCTTCGCTGCTGTTTTGTTTGAGGCGGCAAAGGGGCTGTTTGCTTTATATGTCAGCCTGTTTCCAAGCTATCAGTTAATTTATGGCGCCTTTGCAACGGTGCCGCTGTTTCTTTTATGGATTTACCTGTCTTGGGTCATCGTGCTGTTTGGCGCAGAGATGGTTTGTAATCTGTCCTTTAGTCGCAGTTGGCATAAGCGAGCAGTGCCAAAACTATTGGTAGCCTTGGGAATTTTACGTTTGTTCTACGATAGGCAGCGCGCAGGAGAATCCTTAAGTTACTCAGCAGTACAGCGTTCCGGTTGGAATTTGCCTGAGGAAGAGTGGAATGAGGTATTAGATTTCTTTGAACAGCAAAAGCTCATTTGCCCGACCAGCCAAGGGCGCTGGGCGCTGTGTCGTGATTTCAATCAGGTGAGTTTGTATGAGCTATTAGGGCAAAGCCCTTGGCCGTGGCCGTTACCAACAGCGCTTCCGGAACACCTTGAGGAGCCTTGGTATCCTGCTTTGAAAGCAGCATTGCTTGAGTTAGATACGCATAAGCAGCGGGCGCTAGGGCAACCATTAAGTCACTGGTTTGGTGAAAAGGAGCAGCAATGAAAATAAGGCATTCTCTTAAAAGCTTAGCTGGCGCCTGCCTTGCACTCCTTTTAACAGGTTGTGAGCAAGATTATGGTGTTGATCAGTACGAAAAGCCTGTATCGGCAAGTGATATTCAACAGCGCTGGTTAGTGATCAATTATTGGGCGACATGGTGCGCGCCGTGTGCTAAAGAAATCCCTGAGCTTAATCAACTGAGTGAGACGCTGGAGTCAAGCCGATATAAGGTTATAGGCGTCAACTTTGATGGCCTTGAAGGTGCTGAGTTGACTCAAGCCTCTGAAAAAATGGGCATTCGGTTTACTGTATTGGCACAGGATCCCGCACAACGCTTTGGTATAGCACGTTCGCAAGTCTTGCCAGTTACTCACATTGTGGGGCCTGATGGCCGTTTGCGAGCCAGTTTGCCAGGTGAACAGACGGCGCAAAAATTGTTGGCCAGACTCAAAGCATTGGAGGAGTAAAAGATGCGGGTGTGTTACCACGGTTATATAACAGGCAAAGTACAAGGGGTTTACTACAGGCAAACGACCCTTGAGCAAGCGCAAACTTTAGGTCTGGATGGTTGGGTAAAAAATCTCGCTGATGGGCGTGTTGAGGTTCTTTTTGAAGGGCCTCAAAGGGCGGTGACTGAATTAGCCGAGTGGCTTAAGCAGGGGCCTGTCGATGCACGGGTTGACGTAGTTGAGTTGACGGAGCAGCCGGTACAAAATCTTAAAGGGTTTGTGATTCAGCGCTAACGTACGTACCAGTAGTCATGCCAAAAGCCGATGACTTTTGCAGGGTAGCGATGCTGGCCGAGGCTGCCGTTATAGCGAGCCAGTGCGCGCGAGAGGTTACCTTTTTCGCGCTTAAGGTAGTAACTTAGAATCGTGCAGCCGTAACGCAGGTTAGTTGCATTATCGGTAAGGTTGTCATCAGGACGGCCCAATTCATTTTTCCAAAAGGGCATGACCTGCATAAGCCCTTGAGCTCCTACAGAAGAAATCGCGAAGCGATCAAAGCCGCTTTCTGCGTGAATAACTGCGAGCACGATTTCAGGTTTTAACTTAGCTTTATGAGCTTCTTGATGCACGAGGCGCAAAAGCGTTAGACGTTCGCTGGGGTCCGGCACGTAGCGGGCAAGACGCGCCGACATGTCCACTAGCCAGACTTCAGCATCGAAGCGATCTTGAAAACTGGTGCTTTGACTCACCGTTTGCTTGAGCAGATCACGTAGTTCAGGCTCTGCTTGTTGGCCATATGCAAACCAAGGCAGCGCTATACAAACGATCAGACCCAATGCCTTGCGCATCAGTCATTAAGACCTAAGTCTTGGGCAATGCGGCCCGTGTCTTTAAGTAGCTGGTCAACGAAGTCTTGCTGCAGTTGTGGATCATTCCGGCTCAGCTCAATCACGCTTTGCTCAAGCTCGGAGGCTTCTTGTTCGAGCCCCAGTTCGGCTAAGCGCTTCACTCGGTACACCCAGCCGTTGACATCGTCATCTTCTAAGTTGGCGAACACTAAGTCATGCGCTTCGACAAGGTTCTTTCGAAGCGCGGCTTCGATACCAAGACGTGCATTGAGCGTGGCTTTTTTCTGCTCATCGATAACGCTAATTTCAAGAGCGTCTACATGGGTTAAATCATGATCAGCAAATGGGCTGTCTAAAAGATTTAAGTGCAAGATGCCATTGCGATCTGTGAGAAGCTCATGAGTATGTGTGTCTGCTTTGACGGTTACTAAGCGTTCAGACCAAGGCAGGCTTACATATTCGACGCGCTCATCGAGCAGGGTCTCTTCGATTTTGGCAAGATTTTGCTGGGAGCGCCCATTGGATTCGGTGTTCATAAATGGGTTGAGACCTGCCATCCCGTAGCTGATCCAGCCACGGGTTGCGTTCGTCGGCAAGCTGCCCAAAAGCAAAACATTTAAAACATTAGCACCCGTGCCAGCCACTACCGCAACAGCGCCGAGCGGTACTTCATAAAGCTCACGCCATGCTTGATAGGGGGTGTACCTGTCGTAGCGGCGAGTGACTTCAAAACGCTTCACCGAAAAGCTTTGCTGTTCGTGAATACGAATGAGTCTTTGTGGCGTCGCAAGTACTGCAGGCTCGCCTAAATCAATTTGTAGGCTATGCGAGAGGAGGCGCCTTTCGGTGCGCTCCTCATGTTCGCTACGCTGCGGCAAATGGTTGGCGCAACCGCTTACAAGCAGTGCGCCAAGGGTGATTGCGGCGGCAAGGGTGTGTCGCTTCATGTTTTCTCTTAGCGCGCGATGCGCTCTTGAATAAAGGCCAAGACACTTTGCGCATCGATGCTTTGAGCTTCGCTGTCACGGCGATGTTTGTACTCAAGTTTACCTTCGGCAAGACCGCGATCGCTCACTACTAAACGATGTGGAATGCCCATCAGTTCCATATCGGCGAACTTAATGCCGGGGCTGGTTTTCTTGTCGCGATCATCTAACAGTACTTCAAAGCCTGCTGCAGTTAAGTCAGCGTACAGCTTGTCAGTGGCCTCGCGCACCACTTCATTGTCGTAACGCATTGGCACAATGGCGATTTGGAAGGGTGCTAAAGCATCGTTCCAAACAATGCCGCGCTCGTCATGGCACTGTTCAATGGCCGCGGCTACAACACGTGAAACGCCAATACCGTAGCAGCCCATGATGGTGGTTACAGGCTTGCCGGCTTCACCCATGACGGTGCAATTCATGGCTTGGCTGTATTTGGTGCCGAGCTGGAAGATATGGCCAACCTCAATGCCGCGTTTGATGACCAAGGTGCCTTGCCCGTCTGGGCTTGGGTCGCCCGCTACCACGTTACGGATATCAGCGACTTCAGGTAGTGGCAGGTCGCGCTCCCAGTTAATGCCAAAGTAATGTTTGCCATCAATGTTTGCGCCTGCTGCAAAGTCGCTCATTAGGGCCACTGAGCGGTCAACAATGGTGGTGATATTAAGGTTAACAGGGCCTAAAGAGCCTGGGCCTGCACCAATGGCTGCGCGAATCTCAGCCTCAGATGCAAATACCAATGGGCTTGCTACTTGTGGCAGGGCGGCGGCTTTGATTTCGTTAAGTTCGTGGTCACCGCGTACGATCAACGCAACTAACTGGCCCTCTTCAGCGCCGTGCACCACTAAGGTCTTAACGGTGCGAGTAATGGCTAGAGCAAACGCATTCACCAGCTCATCGATCGTCTTAGCATTTGGCGTATCGACTAAGCGCATTTCTTCAGTAGGTGCTAAGCGCTCTTTTTCTTGCGGGATGGCTTCCGCTTTTTCAATGTTGGCGGCGTAATCGGAAGTATCGCTAAAGGCGATATCATCTTCACCGGATTCAGCCAGTACATGGAACTCATGCGAGCCGTCACCACCAATGGAACCGGTGTCTGCCTGCACAGGGCGGAAATTAAGGCCTAGGCGAGTAAAGATATTGCAATACGCCTGATGCATACGATCATAAGTTTCTTGCAGAGACTCTTGCGTCAAATGGAAGGAATAAGCGTCCTTCATGGTGAATTCGCGGCCGCGCATCAAACCAAAGCGCGGACGGATTTCGTCACGGAATTTGGTCTGGATTTGATAAAAATTGATCGGCAACTGCTTATAGCTAGAAAGCTCGTTACGCGCTAAGTCGGTGATCACTTCTTCGTGGGTTGGGCCTGCGCAGAATTCACGTCCGTGACGGTCTTTTAAGCGCAATAGTTCAGGACCGTACTGCTCCCAGCGGCCGGACTCTTGCCAAAGTTCAGCCGGTTGTACGACAGGCATTAACACTTCTAAAGCGCCGGCGGCATCCATTTCTTCACGCACAATGCGCTCAACTTTGCGTAAAACGCGAAGACCTAAAGGCATCCATGTGTATAGGCCAGAGGCGAGCTTACGGATCATGCCTGCGCGTAACAATAACTGGTGGCTGATCACCACAGCATCGGCAGGTGTTTCCTTAAGGGTAGAGATCAGATACTGACTGGTACGCATGTTAGGTCGCTTAGTCGATTACAGGGGATAATAACGCTGCATTGTACGGCGACTCACCATTGGCGTATAGGCACTGGCAGCGCGACACCTTACGAACGTGATGAGCTGTTGCGAATTTAAACCTACCCATCAAACATGGACGCCAGAAAGCATATAAGCGTTGCGGTTGGCACGTGCTGTACAACTCAAAGGCTCTTAATCTTAAAGTAGGTTAAGGGCTGCGCTTTTTGATTTTTGTAGCCGCGTCTCAGGCTACAATGACCTTATTATCAGTATTTGGAGGCTGACATGTTTGAATTGGATCCGCAGTTGGCTGCTGATACAACGCGTTTAGGGGATTTCCCCCTGTGTCATTTACTTTTGATGAATGATCAGAATTACCCGTGGTTTATTCTGGTGCCAAGAAAAGTCGAAGTGTCTGAGGTTTTTCAGCTTGAACCTCAAGATCAGCAAGCGTTGTGGCAAGAAACATCTTTATTAGCAGAAGTGCTTAAAGATGTTTTTAAAGCTGACAAAATCAATATCGCAACGCTAGGCAACGTGGTCAGTCAACTGCATATGCATGTCATAGTACGTACTAAAAACGACCTTGCTTGGCCTGCGCCTGTGTGGGGTAAGCACCCGGCAGTACCCTATGAAGCGGATCAAATAACGGACATTAAACAAAAGCTTAAAACCGTTTTGCCGCAAAGCTTTCAAGAGGCAGATTGATGTTAAGTCTGGAAGAACGTATTAACGATTTAGAAAGCCGTTTGGCCTTTCAAGATGACACTATCAATACACTCAATGATGTCTTGGTTGCTCAACAGCGGCAAATCGACCGCTTGGAATTGCACATTGCTGCATTGACTAAGCGGCATGAAGATTTGGCAGGGCATCTTGAGATGCAAGTCCAAGAGGCGCCACCGCCGCATTACTAGAAAAAAAGCCCGCATTACGCGGGCTTTTTGGTTAGCGAGGTAGAACAGGTCCTGCGACCACATCCTCAGCCTGTAGGCCTTTGTCGCGGTTGATCACTGAAAACTCAACGCGTTGGCCTTCAACCAATACACGGTGGCCTTCGCCACGGATGGCGCGGAAATGCACGAAAATGTCATCACCGCTGTCGCGCGAAATAAAGCCAAAGCCTTTAGAGGTGTTGAACCACTTTACTGTACCCATTTCGCGGCCTTCGGCTAACGGCGTGCTAAAGCTGGCAACAGCATGATGAGTGGTTTTGTGAGGCACAAGCGAAAGCAAGGTTGCGATTAAGGTAATGAGCAGCGTGAGTAAAATCGCAGGTTGGCCTGCGATGGAGTTAATCGGTGCGATTAATACCGCCACCTGAAGTGCTGTTGCCACCAGCAATAAAACACTGACAAGCGTTCGGGTGGTGTTGGCGTTGGCTTGGCTGAAAGGGGCAGCCAGCAGGTTAAGCATGCCAAGTAAAGCAAGAGCTATGGCATTGGGGTTGTTAAAGTAGGTTACGTCTGATGCTTGTAAGCTTGGAACGACCGATAAAAAGAGTGCGGCGGCAGCCGTAAGTAAATGGATGATTTTCAGCATTGGATCAGGCTCTATATTGTTGTAAGTAAAAAGGCGAAAAGACGCTTTAAACACGTTCAAACCAGCGTCAGCCCAGCGTTAAGACTAATATTCAGCATACCTTAGTGATCAAAACGCTTGCCGAAGTACGGGGCAAGCTATCAAAGCACCAACAAAGGTTGTTGGCATACTAAGATTAAGTTAGTTCTAACGCACCCTGTGAAACAGGATATGGCTATTTAACCTCAAAGGTTTGGGGGACTCAAATGGCCATCGTCTCTTAATGTGCTTAATAGGCTAAAAAGTCGCACTTTAGACTGAAAACTTTATTTTTTAGCGCTCTGTAAGCGTGCAAATATCTGTTTTACGTCAGAACAATCACCTTGCGCCGGTCTTGCGGCTGCAAGAGGTGGATTAACCATATATAATCTGCCCCCTTGTCGCCCCAGCCAGTCCAGCGATGTTGCTTTTTAGCGTATTCGCGCCGGCTGAATCAGCGTTTACCGAATTTTCGATTACGAGAAGCGAACACCATCATGATGCGCAGTCACTATTGCGGCCAGTTGAACGAGAGCCTAGACGGCCAAGAAATCACCCTTTGCGGTTGGGTCCATCGCCGTCGAGATCACGGCGGTGTGATCTTCCTCGATATCCGTGATCGTGAAGGTCTGGCACAAGTTGTTTTTGATCCAGACCGCGCTGAAACCTTTGCTAAAGCCGACCGCGTGCGCAGTGAATACGTGGTGAAAATCACCGGTAAAGTACGTTTGCGTCCTGAGGGTGCGCGCAACCCAAATATGGCAAGCGGCGCGATTGAAGTCTTGGGTTATGAGCTTGAAGTGCTTAACGAAGCAGAAACCCCGCCGTTCCCACTGAACGAATACTCAGATGTCGGTGAGGAAACCCGTCTGCGCTATCGCTTTATCGATCTGCGCCGTCCGGAAATGGCTGAAAAGCTGAAGTTGCGTTCACGTATTACCTCAAGCATTCGTCGTTATTTAGACGACAACGGCTTCTTAGACGTTGAAACCCCGATTCTGACGCGTGCAACTCCAGAAGGCGCACGTGACTACTTGGTGCCAAGTCGTACCCACGCCGGTAGCTTCTTTGCATTGCCACAATCGCCGCAGCTGTTCAAACAATTGCTGATGGTGGCGGGCTTTGACCGTTACTACCAAATCGCTAAGTGCTTCCGTGACGAAGACCTGCGTGCGGATCGTCAGCCAGAATTTACTCAAATCGACATCGAAACCAGCTTCTTAGATGAAGCGGACATTATGGGCATCACTGAAACCATGGTCCGTAACCTCTTTAAAGAAGTGCTGGATGTTGAGTTTGGCGAGCTGCCGCACATGACGCTGGCTGAAGCCATGCGCCGTTTTGGTTCGGACAAACCTGATCTGCGCATCCCGCTTGAGCTGGTTGATGTTGAAGACCAATTAAAAGACGTTGAATTTAAAGTCTTCGCAGGTCCTGCCAACGATCCTAAGTGCCGCGTAACCGCGTTGCGCGTACCAGGTGGCGCGTCCATGCCGCGTAAGCAAATCGACGACTACACCAAGTTTGTCGGTATCTACGGCGCCAAAGGTCTGGCCTACATCAAAGTTAACGAGCGTGCTGCTGGTGTTGAAGGCCTGCAATCGCCAATCGTTAAGAACATTCCGCTGGAAAATATCAACGTTATCCTCGATCGCGTGGGTGCGGTCGATGGCGATATCGTGTTCTTCGGTGCAGATAAAGCTAAGATCGTCTCTGAGGCGTTAGGCGCACTGCGCGTGAAGCTCGGTCATGATCTGAAACTTTTGACCTGCGAGTGGGCACCTCTGTGGGTAGTTGATTTCCCAATGTTTGAGGAAAACGACGACGGCAGCTTAACGGCAATGCACCACCCATTCACTGCGCCTAAGTGCACACCAGAAGAGTTGCGCGCTAACCCCGCCGGCGCACTGTCCCGTGCATATGACATGGTACTGAATGGCACTGAATTGGGCGGCGGTTCGATTCGTATCCATAACAAGGCCATGCAGCAGGCGGTATTTGATGTATTGGGCATCAGCGCTGAAGAGCAACAAGAGAAGTTTGGCTTCTTGCTCGACGCACTGAAATTCGGTGCGCCGCCACACGGCGGTCTGGCGTTTGGTTTGGATCGCTTGGTTATGCTGATGACCGGCGCAGAATCGATTCGTGAAGTGATTGCCTTCCCGAAAACGCAAAGTGCGGCATGTGTTATGACCCAGGCACCGGGTGTTGTAGATAACAAGCAACTGCGCGAGTTAAATATTCGTCTGCGCGAGCAAGCGAAGGCTGAATAAGCTCAACCCTAGAAGCCTGGTTCGCCAGGCTTCTTTTTGGGCTAAAGTTGCCTTGAAATTTTAAGAAAGTAGATGGAGTGAGTTATGGCTGGTCATTCCAAATGGGCCAATATTAAGCACCGCAAAGGGCGTCAAGACGCTAAGCGCGGCAAAATCTTCACCAAGCTGATTCGCGAGCTGACGGTAGCTGCCAAGCATGGCGGCCCGATTCCAGCGGACAACCCGCGTTTACGTTTGGCGGTTGATAAAGCGCTGACAGCCAACATGTCACGTGATGTGATTGATCGTGCTATTGCACGTGGTGCTGGCAATAACGAAGCCGACAACATGATTGAGCTGAGCTACGAAGGCTATGCGCCAAGTGGTGTGGCGATCATCGTTGAGGCCATGACGGATAATCGTAATCGTACGGCCGCGGCGGTACGTCACGCCTTTACTAAGTGTGGCGGCAATTTAGGGACGGATGGTTCAGTTGCCTATATGTTTGATCGTAAGGGCCAAATCAGCTTTGCGCCGGGTGTCGATGAAGAGGCTCTGATGGAAGCGGCGCTGGAAGCCGGTGCTGACGATGTGGAAATGGGGGAAGATGGCTCTGCATTGGTTTCCACAAGCTTCTCTGAATTCCATGCGGTAAACGAAGCCTTAACGGCAGCGGGTTTTAAAGGTGAAGATGCTGAAATCGCCATGATCCCGTCAATCAGTGCACCTATTGCCGACCTTGAAACGGCGCAAAAAGTGTTAAAGCTGATTGATATGCTCGAAGATTTAGACGATGTGCAAAACGTCTATCACAACGCTGAAATCAGCGATGAGATTGCCGAGCAACTCGATTAATTATCGTTGCTAAAAAAGCCGAAGGATTGCGTGCGCAATGCTTCGGCTTTTTTGCGTTTTTAAGAGGCTGGCGGGTGACGGTGAATGGTGTCGCCCTTATACTGCGCATCTGGATATAAATACAGTGTTTGGGCGTATATGACCTTAATCCTTGGGATAGACCCCGGTTCACGTATTACCGGTTACGGCGTGGTGCGTGACACAGGCAAAACCTGTGAATACGTAGCGTCTGGCTGTATTCGTACGGGCGATGGCCCTTTGCCTGAACGATTACGCATTATCTTTGCAGGTATTACACAAATCATTGAGACCTATAAGCCTGAAACCATGGGTATTGAGCAGGTCTTTATGGCGCGTAATGCTGATTCAGCGTTAAAGCTTGGGCAGGCGAGGGGCGCTGCAATTGTTGCCGCAGTGAATGCAGAGCTTGAAGTGAGTGAATACACTGCGACCCAAGTTAAACAGGCGATAGCCGGTACGGGTGGGGCTAAAAAAGAGCAAGTGCAATTGATGGTCATGCATTTATTGAAGCTCACTCAAAAGCCGCAGATCGATGCGTCTGATGCGCTGGCCATTGCGCTTTGTCATGCCCATCACCGACAAAGCCTTATTCCCCATGGCTTAATGCAAACCAAAACACGACGCGGGCGCGTGCGTTTGGCGTAACGAGGAATTCTTGTGATTGGACAATTGCGCGGCACACTGGCTGAAAAGCAGCCGCCTTATGTGCTTCTAGATGTTAATGGGGTGGGGTATGAGCTGGAAGTACCCATGACGACCCTGTACCGTTTACCTGCTGTGGGCGAGTCTTTGCTTTTGCATACGCATCTTGTCGTACGTGAAGATGCGCAGCTTTTGTATGGCTTCTCCGAAAAGCGCGAGCGCGAGCTCTTTCGCGAGTTGATTCGCCTTAATGGCGTAGGGCCAAAGCTTGCGTTGGCGCTGATGTCAGGGCTTGAGGTTGACGAGCTGGTGCGCTGTGTACAGGCTCAGGATGCTTCTGTTCTGGTCAAAGTACCGGGCGTTGGGAAGAAAACCGCTGAACGCCTGTTGATTGAGCTTAAAGATCGTTTCAAAGCATGGGAAACGGTGCCTGTGATGGCTCAGTTGGTCACCAATTCAGTGCCTGCCGCAAACAGTGCGGACAGTGATGCGGTAAGCGCGTTAATCGCCTTAGGGTATAAGCCACAAGAAGCCAGCCGCGCGGTGGCCGCGTTCAAAGAAGATGGATTGAGTACAGAAGAACTCATCCGTGCGGCGCTTAAAGGGATGCTGTAAATGAGCACATTGTCATGATCGAGCAAGATCGCTTAATCAGCGCTTCACCGCGTGAGCGGGAAGAACAACACGATCGTGCGATACGCCCGTTGCGTTTGGCTGAATATGTCGGCCAGCCTGTGGTGCGTGAACAGATGGAGCTTTTTATTAAAGCGGCGCGTGGTCGAGGTGAGACGTTGGATCATACTTTGATCTTTGGTCCGCCAGGTCTTGGTAAAACCACGCTTGCCAACATTATTGCCCAAGAAATGGGCGTATCTATCAAAAGTACGTCTGGGCCGGTTTTGGAGCGTCCCGGAGATTTGGCGGCGCTATTAACCAACCTTGATGCCGGTGATGTGCTCTTTGTCGATGAAATTCATCGTCTATCGCCAGTGGTTGAAGAGATCCTGTATCCGGCGATGGAGGATTTTCAGCTCGATATCATGATTGGCGAAGGCCCGGCGGCGCGTTCAATCAAGCTCGATTTGCCGCCCTTTACGTTGGTTGGAGCCACAACGCGCGCGGGTATGTTGACCAACCCTCTGCGTGATCGCTTTGGGATTGTTCAGCGTTTAGAGTTTTATTCAACCGATGACTTGGCGCATATCGTTACGCGTTCCGCCAAAATATTGGGGCTAAAAATTGATCCGCATGGGGCCTATGAAGTAGCACGTCGTGCTCGTGGTACGCCACGTATCGCCAATCGCTTGCTGCGTAGGGTAAGGGACTTTGCTGAGGTTAAAGGGCAGGGTGAGATTACCCGTGATATCGCAGATCGTGCGTTGAATATGTTTGATGTCGATGAGCGCGGCTTTGATCATCAAGATCGGCGACTGCTTTTAACCATGATTGAAAAATTTGATGGTGGGCCTGTCGGTATCGATAGCCTCGCTGCGGCTATCAGCGAAGAACGCCATACCATCGAAGACGTTCTGGAGCCCTATTTAATTCAGCAAGGCTATATCATGCGCACCCCGCGTGGGCGTGTGGTGACTCGCCATGCGTATTTACATTTCGGTTTAAATATTCCGGCTTCGCGCTTAGCGCCTGAAACGGATGATCTTTTTGCCACCGTCTCACGATAAACAAAAAATAATTGTGCCGCCGATTGGCAAGTATGAGTCTGAGGAATAGAGTATGCGCGCGCGTTTACCCGCAACGCCTTTTACCTTGAAATGCCGAGTCTATTACGAAGATACCGACGCAGGCGGAATCGTTTACTACGTTAACTACTTAAAATTTATGGAGCGTGCTCGCACTGAGCGATTGCGTGAATTGGGGTTTGCCCAGTCGCAGTTGGTTGGGGAGAACATGCTGTTTGTCGTGCATTCGAGCGAAGCGCGTTATTTTGCGCCGGCAAGGTTGGATGATGAGTTAACAGTAAGTGCCGAGGTAAGTGAGCTGAATAAGGCGAGTTTACGTTTTCGCCAAGAGGTAAGGCGCGCAAAGGACAATGTACTGCTCTGTGAGGGGCAGTTTTTAATCGCCTGTGTGCGAGCCGATAGTTTAAAACCCAGGGCTATTCCGCAAGCGCTTTATCAAGCCTTTGCCGCCCCAGCAGGAGAGTAAGTGTGGACGCTAATGCCGTTGACCACATGTCAATGTGGAGCTTGATCAGCAACGCCAGCTTGGTAGTACAACTGGTGATGTTAAGTTTGGTTGCAGCCTCGGTGATCTCTTGGGTGCTGATTTTTCAGCGCAGTGCCATGTTGCGTGCGGCTAAAAAAGGCCTTGAAAACTTCGAAGAACGTTTTTGGTCAGGTGTTGATCTGTCAAAACTGTATCGTCAAGTAGGCGCTACACCTGATGTAGATTCCGGCACCGAGCAAATTTTCCGTGCAGGTTTTAAAGAGTTTTCACGTTTACGTCAGCAAGCAGGTGTTGATCCTGATGCAGTAATGGATGGTGTTAACCGCGCGATGCGTGTGGCGATTGCTCGCGAAGAAGAAAAGCTTGAACAAAGTTTGCCTTTTTTAGCCACAGTAGGTTCGACCAGTCCTTATATCGGTCTGTTTGGTACTGTGTGGGGCATTATGAACTCCTTCCGAGGCCTTGCTCAGGTCCAGCAGGCAACCTTAGCAACCGTGGCGCCGGGTATTGCTGAGGCGCTGATTGCTACTGCGATTGGCCTTTTCGCCGCAATCCCTGCGGTTATTGCCTATAACCGTTTCTCAGCTCGCGGTGAGACGCTGATTTCGCGTTACTACACCTTTGCTGACGAGTTTCAAGCCATTCTGCACCGTAAAGTGCATACCTCTGACGAATAAGGCTAAGGCCTAGGACAAAGGTTTACTGTCATGGCGAGAATTCGCAACCGGCGCAAGCCTGTCGCAGAGATGAATGTGGTGCCTTACATTGATGTGATGTTGGTGCTGTTAGTCATCTTTATGGTAACGGCGCCTATGCTCAATCAAGGCGTTAAGGTTGATTTGCCGCAAGTCAGCAGTGAAGTGCTGCCGCAAGATAATGACTCGAGAGTACTCACTATTTCGATTAAGTCTGACCGTACGTACTACTGGAACATGGGTGATTCGGTCGATCCTGAACAAAGCAAAGAAAGCGATGCAGCCGTTGAGTTGCCTCAGCTGGTACAGGCTGTAACGGGAATCTTGGCGCAAAACACCAGCCAAGGTAAGCGTGTGCAAGTGTTTGTGCGCGGCGACAAAGCGGTTGATTACGGTGCGGTGATGGCGGTCATGGGTGGCTTGCAGCAAGCCGGTGTGGCCAACGTTGGGCTGATTACCGAGGCGCCTTGATGCAGGCTCGAGAGAAATCCGATTCGCAAGGTTATTTTTGGCCCACCATTTGGGCCTTGGCTTTGCATGTGCTGTTATTTGCAGCACTGTTTATTAGTTATTCCTCAACCCCAGAGTTGCCTGAGGCCAAGCCGATTATCCAAGCAACGCTGTATCAGTTGAACTCGAAAAGCCCAGCGACGGTGCAAACCAACCAAAAAATTGCAGGCGAAGCACAGAAAACAGCAGCGCCTCAATATGAAGTTGAGCAACTTGAGCTGAAAAAACAGGAGCAGCAAAAACAGGCTGAGCAAAAACTCGCCCAGCAAAAAGCTGAGCAGCAAAAACAAGCTGAGGCAGCTAAAGCTAAAGCTGAAGCTGCTAAGAAGGCCGAGGCAGCAAAGGCTGAGGCGGCGAAAAAAGCTGAAGCTGCGATTGCCCTGAAAAAAGCCGAAGAAAAGAAAAAAGCCGAGGAAGCGGCTAAGAAAAAGGCGGCTGAAGAGGCGGCTAAGAAAAAAGCCCAAGAAGACGCGGCCAAAAAGAAAGCGGCTGAAGAAGCGGCAAAGAAAAAAGCTCAAGAAGAAGCGAAGAAGAAAGCCGCACAAGAAGCCGCTAAGAAAAAGGCAGCTGAGGAGTCTGCGCGAAAAGCGGCAGAGGAGCGTAAAGCTCAAGCTTTGGCAGAGCTATTATCAGACACAACACAGCGTCAAGCGGCCGTAGCTGACCAAATTGGTGACTCTGTTGTTGGTAGCTTAGATGACTTGATTAGGCTCCGTGCCGCTGAAGGCTGGAATCGTCCTCCGTCGGCTCGCAGTAACATGTTGGTGCAACTAAGGGTCAATATGTTGCCTGATGGCACGATTACCAATGTTTCGGTTACCCGTAGCAGTGGGGATGGCCCATTCGATAACTCAGCTGTGGCTGCCGTGCGCAATATCGGCCGTATTACCGAGATGCAACAGTTAAAACCTCATGAGTTCAATCGCTATCGCTCGTTTACCATGACCTTCACGCCTGAGGATCTCGCGCTGTGATTACTGTCTTTAGAAGTTTCATCATCGGATTATGCTGCTTAGTCGGTACTGTACTTGCCGAGGAAGCCAATATCCGTGTCACCAGTGGTGCGGATCGCGCCATACCCATTGCTGTTGTGCCTTTTGGTTGGCAGGGCGGTAGCGTGTTGCCGGAGGATTTAGCGCAAATTATCGGTAACGACTTACGTAATACCGGTATGTATGAGCCAATCCCACGTCAAAATATGATCAGCTTGCCTACCCAAGGCAGTGAAATTATTTATCGCGATTGGCAGGCATTGGGTGCGCAGTATGTCTTAGTTGGTCAAGTGGCGCCTGCGGCTGGACGTTTACAAGTTCAGTATGCGCTGTTTAACGTAACCACCCAGCAGCAGGTGGTTGCTGGTAACGTGGCAGGTGGCATGGATCAATTACGTGATATGGCCCACCACATTGCCGATCAAGCGTTTGAAAAACTTACGGGCATTAAAGGTGCGTTTTCGACTCGCATGCTTTATGTCACGGCTGAGCGTTTTTCTGCCAACAACACGCGTTACACCTTGCAGCGTTCTGACTACGATGGCGCGCGTGCTGTGACCTTATTACAATCACGTGAGCCCATTTTATCGCCTCGTTTTGCACCCGATGGCCGCCGAATTGCCTACGTGTCATTTGAGCAGCGCAAGCCGCGCATTTTCGTGCAGCACATTGATACCGGGCGTCGTGAGCAGATCACAAACTTTGAAGGCTTAAATGGTGCACCTGCATGGTCGCCTGAAGGCAATCGCTTAGCATTTGTTTTGTCGCGCGACGGTAACCCTGAAATTTATGTTTTGGATTTGACCACCAAGCATATGCAGCGTGTCACCAATCACGCGGCGATTGATACCGAACCTTTCTGGGGCTCTGATGGGCAAACCTTGTATTTCACCTCAGATCGTTCAGGCAAACCGCAAATTTATAAACAGCGTATTGGTGGTGCGGCAGAGCGTGTGACTTTTAAAGGTAACTACAACGCTAACCCTAAACTTTCTGCAGATGAAAAAACATTAGTGATGATTCATCGTCAAGAAGGTTTCACTGTATTTAAAGTTGCTGCGCAAGATTTATTAACCGGTAACTTAAGAATACTTTCTGATACCAGTCTTGATGAATCTCCTACTGTTGCGCCTAATGGTGTCATGGTAATCTATGCTACCCGCCAGCAAGGGCGTGGCGTGTTAGTTCTGGCGTCCACAAACGGGCGTGTACGACTTCCTATACCGACAGCGCAAGGTGAAATCAGGGAACCGTCCTGGTCACCTTATCTGAACTAATGCGGTACGGAAAATCTGCTTTTAATATTAAACAACACTAGGGTTCATCAGGAGCTCATTATGGAAATGCTGAAATTTGGTAAGTTCACCGCTCTGGCTTTGGCTATGGCAGTCGCTGTTGGTTGTTCTTCTAAAGGTGGCGACAACACCGGCGCTGGTGCAGTTGATCCAAACGCTGGTTACGACGCTAACGCGAACAGCACTCTGGACAACGGCCTGAGCGAAGAAGCAGCTCTGCGTGCTATCACTACTTTCTACTTCGAGTACGATAGCTCTGACCTCAAGCAAGAAGCTCTGCGTGCTTTAGATGTCCACGCTAAAGACCTCAAAGCTAGCGGTGCTCGCGTTGTTCTGGAAGGCCACGCTGACGAGCGCGGTACCCGTGAATACAACATGGCTCTGGGCGAGCGTCGTGCTAAAGCAGTACAACGTTACCTGGTTCTGCAAGGCGTTTCTCAAGGCCAACTGGAACTGGTTTCCTACGGTGAAGAGCGTCCAGCAGTTACTGGTAGCGACGAGCAATCGTGGGCGCAAAACCGCCGCGTAGAGCTGCGTAAGTAATATGATGAAACGCCGCTTAGCAGTTCTTGTTTGGGCCCTTGGGTGTGGCGCTTTAGCGCACGCTGAGACTCCATATATCGGTGGGCAAAACTCCTATGGAAGTTATGCTGTGCCAGATAGCGCTGCGGGCGGCGCCTATGTCGGAGGTGGGATTAACGTCCCATCTTCGCCACAGGGTGAGCTTTTTATGCAACTTCAACAAATGCAAGAAGAGCTTGCGCAATTGCGCGGTATGGTTGAAGTTCAGCAAAATGAAATTTCGCGTTTAAAGCAAGAAGCTTTAGAACGCTACCAAGATTTAGATGGCCGTATTCAGGGGCTTTCGACGGCGCCAGTAGGTGCTGCACCTGAGTCGGTTGAGCAGAATGCGCCTGCCACAGATAATGCAGCGCCCTCTGATCCTGCCACTGAAAAGCTTTATTACGACGCAGCTTTTGATTTGATCAAAGCCAAAGATTTCGATAAAGCAACGCTGGCTTTTAATGCATTTTTACGTAAATACCCGCAAAGCCAATATGCAGGTAATGCCCAGTATTGGTTGGGTGAGGTAGATTTGGTTAAAGGGGACTTGCAGGCGGCCGGCAAAGCCTTTGCGCTAGTTGCGCAAAACTATCCTAAGCACAGTAAAGTGCCTGATGCGTTGTATAAACTTGCTGATGTTGAGCGTCGGTTAGGTTCAATGGAAAAAGCTAAAACCATTTGGCGTCAGATTGTTGCTCAGTATCCGGGCACTTCGGCTGCTCAGTTGGCTCAGCAAGACTTGCAGCGTAACTAAAAAAAGCCCGCACTTGCGGGCTTTTTTGTGGACTAAATAAGTGCGCCCATGACCGTTTAGCCCTAAATGCTAAAAAATTGATATTAAAACTTGAAAAGTCTAATTAAATCAGTATTATACGCGCCATCGGAGGGTCGTTAGCTCAGTTGGTAGAGCAGTTGGCTTTTAACCAATTGGTCGTAGGTTCGAATCCTACACGACCCACCACTCTTTCTGAAAAGCCCGTCCTTGTGACGGGCTTTTTGCGTTTTATCCTTTGCTTAAGGCAAAGCAGGAATGTCTATTGGGGGTATAATGAATGTATACCAAGCCGTATTAGAGCCTGATGACATGACCCAGATTTCAGAACGCTTGCTTGTGCAGGCGCATCTCGCTGCAAAACAAACCAATCCTCTGACGCCTGAGCAAGAAGCTGAGCTAAAACGTCAAATTGCCGAAGAATTGAAGGCTCGGGATGCCGTTCTGGTTGCTCACTATTATTGCGATCCTGTGATTCAGGCGTTAGCCGAGGAAACTGGAGGCTGTGTTTCTGACTCACTGGAAATGGCTCGTTTTGGTAGTCAGCATCCGGCAAAAACCTTGTTGGTTGCCGGTGTTAAGTTTATGGGTGAAACAGCCAAAATTTTGAACCCTGAAAAGCGTGTTCTCATGCCCACGCTTGAGGCGACATGCTCGTTGGACTTGGGTTGCCCGGTTGATGAGTTTTCAGCGTTTTGTGATCAGCACCCAGATCGTACGGTGGTGGTGTATGCCAATACATCCGCCGCGGTTAAAGCGCGTGCAGATTGGGTGGTGACCTCAAGTTGCGCACTGGAAATCGTTGAAAGCCTGATGGATAACGGCGAGAAGATTCTTTGGGCGCCAGATAAGCATTTAGGTGGTTATATCCAGCGTGAAACGGGCGCTGATATGCTGATGTGGGATGGCGCATGCATCGTGCATGAAGAGTTTAAATCTATTCAACTCGACGGCATGCGCGAGCTGTATCCAGACGCCGCAATCTTAGTTCACCCTGAGTCCCCTGAGGCAGTGGTGGCTCTAGCTGATGCGGTGGGCTCTACGAGTCAGTTGATTAAGGCTGCTCAAACACTGCCGAATAAAACGTTCATTGTGGCCACAGATCGCGGCATTTTCTACAAAATGCAACAGCTATGCCCTGATAAGACCTTTATAGAGGCACCGACTGCAGGTAATGGCGCGGCATGTCGTAGCTGTGCTCATTGCCCATGGATGGCAATGAACACGTTAGAGCGTACATTGGCGTGCTTGCGTGAGGGCAGCAACGAGATTCATGTGGATGCAGCTTTGATTCCGCAGGCTGTTAAGCCATTGAAACGTATGCTGGACTT
>X137_Gaur__coassemble_122_pt1 | contig 22022 bp, 24 predicted proteins | sample X137_Gaur__metabat2_high_PE_003 | metagenome-assembled genome bin X137_Gaur
CATTTGCATTTTGTGGTGCAGCGCAACGTGGGGCTCGCACTTGAGTCCATCCCATTTGAGTTTGATCGCCCCGTTAACAGCCTGCCGAACTTTGCGGTAGGAGGTGAGTGATGCGTTGTGGTGCGTGATGCCCATTTATGATGCCTTCTAAGGCGAAAACACAGTAAAAACCACGTTTTTAGCTGGCACTTATTTTGCTCAATACCTTGTGTCTATCATTAACGGCTAAGGTATTGAGCATGAATGCATGGCAACAATTGGTCAGTAAAGTCTGTCAGGCAGCGGCCGCCGGTTTATTACCCATGCCCTATAACGGCGTGCCGGCTAAAGAAAAAGCATCTGAAGCACCGACGCGCCGCTGATCAGAATTGAGGGCACCTTTACCGGTTTAACACCTCGGTACTCAGGGGCTGTGGGTACGTCACAGTCCATCATTAGGTACCAGAGGAACGTTGTGATGAACCAGAAAGGTTTCTTGATTCCGAGCATGCTGGCCTTAGGCGTAGCCTGGGCAGTGCCTTCATGGGCTGAGCCAAAAGTGTCTGATCCGGCCCACAGTGTTGGCCTCTCAGCCACCCACAACCAATATAAATTTGAGTCACCAGATGACAGCAGTAAAGAACGCGTTAATCAAGGCGGCGTTTTTTACAACTGGGGCAACAAACTGACCGGTGAGCAAGGTTTTATCTATCAAATTGGCGGTGAAGCCCAGTACGGCGAAAAGGGCGACACTGAAGTGAAATCAGCTCGCATTGAGCTGGATGTGGGCGCGCGTGCTGCGTTGAGCGCTAATAATTATGTGGATGTTGTGGTCGGCGTGGGCTACGACTGGGATCGTTATGAATACGATGGCTATAGGGTTCTAGGTGCTAAAGAGCGTCTGTATGTCGACAGCAAAACGCCTCAAGCAAAAGCGGCTGTCGGCTATAACTACCTGAATCGCAATGTCACGGCACGCTTAGAAGCGGGTGCCCGCTACTCAATCGACGGTCGCACTAAGCTTGAGTTCGCAGGCTTTGATGAGCGCGTTGATATGAAGGATAAGGCCAACCCGTACGCTGAGCTGACGGTGTTGTGGAACAAGGGTATTTACAACCGTCCGGTTACAACCGCCCTTTACTACGAGCAAACCCGTCATGAGTTAAAGGGCGGTGCAGACAGCAAACTTAAGCAGGAAGAAGTTGGCCTCAAAGTGGGCCTGCAATTTTAGCTTTTATCCTTCTTAACGATTTTTGCGAGCACAATTTTCGGGCCGCGCATCTTCTTAACGGTGATGCGTAGCCCGTCAATTTCGAGCGTGTCGTCTTCAGCCGGCACGCGGCCTAACGATTCATAGATAAGGCCGGCGAGGGTGTCGACTTCAAGCTCAGTGCTAAAAGTCATATCCAATTCACGTTCGACCTTAAACAGGGGCGTATCCCCGCGCACCAACAGTTTGCCAGGTTGGTAAGCCAAAATGCCGCGTTCGGCTTTGCGGTGCTCATCCTGAATGTCGCCCACTAACGCTTCTAGTGTGTCTTCCATGGTGAGATAGCCCACCACTTTGCCGTCGCCTTCCTCGACCAAGGCAAAATGAGACCCGCCTTGACGAAAACGTTCTAACAAGCTCGCTAGCAGCATATGTTTCGAGACGCGCTCAATCGGGCGTAAGAGCTCTTCTAAGTCGATATGCTCGGGGCGATCCACTTGATGCGTCAGGGCTAAGAGCAGGTCTTTAATATGCAAAACCCCGACAAACTCATCGTTGGCATCTAGCACTGGATAACGGCTGTACTTATGCAGGCGGATGGTGCTTAAGGTTTGCTCAAGCGGGGCATCTAGTTCGAGGTAAATCAGATCTTCACGTGAGTTGGCCCAGTCGGCCACCTCCAAATCACCCATCTCTGCTGCAGAAGCCAAGACGCGCAAGCCTTGATCGTGCGGGTTTTGCCCACGACCTGAGTGCAAAATCAGCTTGAGTTCTTCACGGCTGTAGTGGCTGTCATTGCCGCTGCCCGGCTCGCCTTGTCCGGCGATTCGCAAAATCGCATTGGCGCTTGCGTTTAGCAAGTAAATAGCCGGATACATCAACCAATAGAAAAGATACAAAGGCGCCGCGGTCCAGAGCGATAACAGCTCAGGTTTGCGAATGGCCCATGATTTAGGGGCCAGCTCGCCAATCACGATGTGCAGGTACGAGATAATGAAAAATGCAGTAAAGAAGGAAATGCCATGCACCAGCGCTTCGGACTCAACGCCCATCGATTTGAGCAGAGGCTCGAGTAAATGGGCAAAAGCAGGCTCACCTACCCAGCCAAGGCCGAGCGAGGCGAGGGTAATCCCAAGCTGGCAGGCAGACAAATAGGCATCGAGCTGGTTGTGCACCGTACGCAAAATGCGCCCACGCCAGCCGTGTTGTTCGGCAATCGCCTCAACTTTGGTGGCGCGTAATTTAACGATGGCAAACTCAGCGGCAACGAAAAAACCGTTGAGCAGCACCAAGAATAAAGCAAAGGCTACAAGGCCAATATCGGCAAGGTAACTACTGGATGGGTCCATGGGGGATTGAGATCACTTGTAAGAAAATATGAAAGTTTTCTTTAAGACTAATCGTCTGTGTGACATTTGCCCAGTTACCTTTGCTCAATAGATGCTGATTGCCTCTACAGCGTGATGCGGAAAGTCGCAACGAAAGCAGCTGCCTACGCCCACTTCGCTTTCAATCGTGAGTTTGCCGTTATGCCGCAGCAGCACATGCTTGACGATAGCCAGGCCTAAACCTGTGCCGCCTGTTGCGCTGTGCCGGCTGCTGTCGATACGGTAAAAGCGCTCTGTTAAGCGCGGTATATGCCGCGCGTCAATGCCAGGGCCTGTGTCGCGCACCTCAATATGCACGCCCTGCGAGCTTTGAGAGGCGTGAATCATGATAGCGCCACCTTTAGGCGTGTACTTCACGGCGTTAAAAATCAGATTGGAAAAGGCGCTGCGCAGCTCGTGATAACTGCCTTTTAAATAAAGCTCAGGCTCAATCGCCAGTTCAAAGGTGTGAGCCCCATCTGACAGCAGCTGCGCATCTTGATAAATGCTGTTTAGTAAGGGCGCTAAGGCCTGAGGGGTTTGCTCAGACGGATGTTCCGTAGCCTCAAGGCGTGCCAGTAGCAATAAATCATCCAACAGGTGCTGCATGCGCGCGCCTTGTTGTTGCATTTGGTTTAGCGCGCGCTGCCAGCGTGGCGGCACGCTCTCGCCGTGCTCTAACAGCGTCTCTAAGTAGCCGGTAATAACCGTTAGTGGGGTGCGTAATTCATGCGAGACGTTGGCAACAAAATCTTTACGCATTTGTTCAAGCTGATGAATGTGCGTGACATCGCGTGCCAGCATCAACCTTAGGCCTTGACCGTATTCGGTGATCTGAAACTGCAAGCGCAGAGCATCTTGTACAGGTGAAGTCAGCTCAAGGGTTTGCTGGTAATCACCTTTTTCAAAGTACGTTTTAAATTGTGGGTGACGAATTAAATTCAGAATCGGCTGGCCCACATCTTGGGGGCTTTTAAGGCCTAACAGTCTTTCTGTGCTCGGATTCCACCACTCTAAATTGCCATGTGCGTCGAGCATGATGACGGCATCACGCAGTGCGGAGGTGGAGTCTTGCATACGGGCGATCACCGCGAGCAGTTGCTCGCGGTCACGACGTTGCTTGCGCTGGCGGTGATATAAGCCGTCAAATAAGTCGCCCCAAATGCCTTTGGCTTCAGGCGGTTCTTGCTCAGGATTTTGCAGCCACTGACGTAAGCGCAAGGTTTGTCTGAGTTGCCACGCCAGCAGCACGGCCAAAGCGGCAGCAAGGGTCCAACCAACATGGCCAATGACCAGTCCGGCCAGTGTGGCGGCCGTCAGGCAAATCAGTACAGGCTTAAATAAACTGCGGGCGCCGCTCATAGGGGGTTCCGTTTCCAAACAGCGGTTTACGACGCTTTACTGGAGAAGCGATAGCCGGTGCCGCGTACGGTTTGCACACGATTTTCATATTTCGTGCCTAGTGCAATACGCAGGCGACGAATATGGACATCCACCGTGCGCTCTTCAACATACACATTGCCGCCCCACACATGATCCAATAATTGTCCGCGGCTGTAAGCGCGTTCGGGGTGGGTCATAAAGAACTTCAATAAGCGGTATTCGGTTGGACCCATCTCAGCCGGTACGCCATCTAAAGTAACCCGGTGGCTGATAGGGTCTAAAATCAAACCGTCAATCTCGATAGCCGACTCACCGTCAGCCGTTCCTGTACGGCGTAACACCGCCTTTAGGCGGGCTACCAGTTCGCGAGGCGAAAAGGGTTTGGTGATGTAGTCATCTGCACCCACTTCTAAACCTTGGATTTTATTATCTTCCTCGGTTTTAGCCGTCAGCATGATAATAGGAATCTCTTTGGTGATCTCGTCGCGTTTTAAGCGGCGTGCCAGTTCTATTCCAGAAGTACCTGGCAGCATCCAGTCGAGCAAGATCAAATCGGGTAGATGATCGACAATTAAGCTGTGCGCTTGACTGGTGTTTTCCGCTTCAAGGCAGTGGTAACCGGCCATTTCCAGCGCGACGGCGATCATTTCACGAATCGGTGCTTCATCATCGACAATCAGAATGCGCTTTTCTTGCATGATGGCTCCCTTACGTTACACATCAGCGTCTATTTAATAACGCAAATGTTTCAGCTATATGACAGCCAAAATGCAAAGCTCATTTAGCGCATGCCAAACTCAGCCAGGGTGCCCAAAAGAATTAAAAAACCCGCCCAGTGATTGTGTAAAAACGCATGAAAACACGCTTGAGGATCACGTGTACGGGTTTGATACGACTCCCAAATAAAGCACAAGAGCGCACCCAAAAGGCCCAAGCCAAAATAAAGGCCTAAGCCAAAATATGCGCCAGCAATGGCCAAGCATCCAAGCGAAGCGCATTGCAGGGCAAAGATAATCAAACGATCAAAACGGCCAAAGGCGATAGCGGTGGACTTAACGCCGATCTTAAGATCATCCTCGCGGTCGGTCATGGCGTAATAGGTGTCATAGCCGATGGTCCACAGCACATTGGCAAAAAACAGCAGCCATGCCATCGCCGGCAGGGCATTTTGCTCTGCGCTAAAGCACATCAAAATGCCCCAAGAGTACGCAGCACCCAATACTGCCTGTGGGTAATGGGTATAACGTTTCATAAAAGGGTAAAGTGAGGCGACACCCAGCGCGCCGAAGGAAAGTGCCACGGTATAGCTGTTGGTAAATAGCACCAAAGCAAAACTGATGGCGACCAAGATGGCAAACAAACCCCATGCTTCACGGGTGCGAATTTTGCCGGTTGCTAAGGGCCGAAGGCGCGTGCGGCTGACATGGCCATCGACCTTGCGATCGGCAAAGTCATTAATCACACAGCCTGCTGAGCGCATCAAAATAACCCCAAGCGTGAAAATCACCACGTGCTTGATTTCAGGGCTACCGTTGCCTGCAATAAACAAAGCGGTCAGCGTCGGCCAGAGCAACAGGTAAATACCAATTGGCCGATCAAGGCGCATCAGCTGAATAAAGTCCCAGCTGCGAGGATGCAGCGTGTTAAAGGACTTAAGTAATTGCTGATACATAACGCTTCTCCAAAGTTAATGTGCGCGTTCAAGACGTTGCCAGAAGGCTGGTAAAAAAACTTCAGTCACTAAAATGTGTGCTGAGCCTTGGCTAAAGCAGGAGCGTCTGGCCCAAAGGTTAGGTTGCTGAACCGCTGTAGGTAGCCAGTGTTTGGGGTAATGGCAGGCCTCTAAGGGGCCACGGGTAAAGGCAGGGTCACTGAATAGGCGCTCGCCTAAGGAACGTGCACCTAGACCGCCTAGGTCCAGCTCAGGCCTGTTAAAGGTCTTAAGTGAAGCAACGCTTCTGGCAAACACCCAAGGCTCATCATGCCCGCATAAATACACTTCTCTCACCCAGCCAAGGCTTTGAGGGGGCAAGTGTAGGGCGGTGCATTCATCTTCACGCAGACGCTCTTGAGCCTGCTTTAAAGGGATAACACTAAAGGCCTGATCACTTAGGGCGCTGAGCCTTCGGGTCAGTGACTGCTGATCAAACAGCCATTGCCGCGTTAGGGCATCGCTTTCATCAAGTCTTGAGGCTGCCTGCCAGTATGGTTGTTGTCTGCTTTGCTCAGACACTACATAAACCCTCACATTGCATACGTTCAGTGTACCAGTTAGGCATCGGTTAAGCCCTGACTAGAGCTGTTTGAGACGCTTGTTGACATAGAGTTGCAGGGCATTTTGTCGTAGTATTTACCGGTTAAGCCATAGGTCTAATTGCTTTTTTGTAGTAAAAGTGAATTGTGACGCTGGCGCCCGCCGTTGTAGCATGCCATTCTCCGCGTCTATGCCGAAGCAGAAAGGCTGCGGCGCCTTGGGCGCTGTTAGGGACTAACAGCACGGACACTAAAACAAAAAACCGTCAAAGAGGCACTTTCATGCGTAAACCAGAACTGGCTGCAGCGATCGCTGAAAAAGCAGATCTCACCAAAGAGCAAGCCAATCGCGTACTCAACGCCATGCTCGATGAGATCACCAATGCACTCAATCGCAAAGACACGGTCACCCTTGTAGGCTTTGGTACTTTTGTACAGCGCCATCGTGGCGCACGAACTGGCAAAAACCCACAGACAGGTGAGCCGGTGAAGATTAAAGCCAGTAATACCGTGGCCTTTAAGCCAGGTAAAACGCTCAAAGACGCTGTGAATTGATTCTTTAAGCCCGGGATTTCCCGGGTTTTTTATGCCAGTGTGAATCTGCTCTTAGCGGCGCAAAACGCTACAATGCGCCACACAATTTTTTTGTTAGGGCGCGGGTATGAAATTTCGTTTCTTGTTATGGATGCTGGGACGCTTGATGGCTAAGGCCAGCAAAAACAATCCTGAGTTTCAAAAGCAATTGGAAGGCAAAGACTTGGTTTTTCAATTGCATACGCTCGACGGAAAATTAGCGCGTCATTTCATTGTCAAAGACTTAAGGGTGCAAAGTCGTAGCGGTACGCATCCAGAACCTGCTTTTGCCTTAGGCTTTAAAGACAGCCAATTTGGTTTTGCCACCATGACGGCCAAAAACAAAGGGTTGGCCTTTATGCAGGGTATTCAAAATCAAGAGATTAAAGTTCAGGGTAATCCTGCTTTAGTGATGTGGTTTCAGGGGCTAACCAAGCACTTAGCACCGAAGAAGAAAAAGCTCGATAAAGCCGCTTAATCCACCTGGCCAGACAAGCCTTCGGCCATTACTGCCGAGGCTTGTATGCGCTATTTATTGCTCTTGTGGCTGGTGTTACCACCTTTTTGCTACGCACAAACGCTGTGGGAACAAGCAGGACTTAGGCCCTTGTGTGCCGAGGTTAAGCCTTTGTTAGCGCATGGCTTAGCTGAGCCTCAGGCACTCGTTGAACAATTTCCCGATGATTTGTGTAAGGCGTTTTCGGTAAGGCTTGCGCACAAGCTTCCGGCAACGGTTTTAAATGAAGCGTTTAGGCTTTTACAGCGGCCTGAGCTTACGCGTTTAGGGCAAGCAGAGTTGCAGGCATCTTTGGCCAGTGAAAATCTGGCGCATTACCGCAAGATGCTTCAACAAAAGCCGGTTAAGGCTGAGCGTTTAGCCCTGATTCGACGACTCAATCAAGCCAGTTACAGTGCACAGCTGGCCTATCAGTTGCGCTATGAAGTGGGGCAGACGCAAGTGTTCTGGCTGTTGCTTAATCAACATCAAGCGCCCACAGACAAAGCGCTAGAAGCGATGACCCATGCCCCGAGTATCGCCCTTAAAAAGGTCAGCGATGAGGGCGTGGAGTCTTTTATGCTCTATGCCTACCGCATGATTGAAAGTGAACAGCTCACTCAAGCCATAGCGGTCTATCAAAGCGATGAAGTTGCGGCGTTATTGGCAGCGGCCAATGATGTGATTAGCGAGTATTTTAGCGAGCGCCGCCTAGCGCTTAACGCTGCTGCCCCACAATCTCACGTAGCGCAGCCTCTGCTTGAATAATCCGCTCAAGCGCGTTGTGCGCCTGTTCAAGGCTTAGGCCTAAGCGCTGTAAAAGATCCTCTGGCAGCGGCAGCTCAGGCCCATCACTCATTCCTTTTTGGCGTAGCAAGCAGCTGGCTAAATACAAAAGATTTGGATAAACGCTGTGCTCACCGGCATAGCTGGCATCGTGTTGAAAACGTAGTGCGCAGCTAATTTCCTCAGGCATATCCCAATAGCGCATCAACCAAGCACCGACCTGCTCGCGACTCACACCTAAAAGATGCTGCTCAATATAACTGTGGCTTAAATGCGGGTTGGCTTCTAAATGGCGACATATCAAGGAAAAATGCGGAGGAAACACGTGGGCTAAGACTAAATAGCCAAAGTTATGCAGAAGCCCTGCGAGGTAGTTAAGCCCTGCCTCGGGTCGTTTGGCGCGAGGCATGGCACGGGCCAGACCTTCTACTAAGGTGGCGCTGTAAATGGCTTGATGCCAATAGGGAATGGAGCGATGCGGATGATCTTTCGGCAGGCTTAGGGTTTTACCCAGTGCAAGGCCAAGCGCTAGGTTAATGACTAAATCAAACCCTAAGACGCGCACAATGGCATCTTCTACTGAGCGAATTTTGCCGGGGGCTGCATAAAAAGGAGATGCCGCCCAGCTAACGACCTGTGCAGCAAGAGCAGGGTCGGTTTCAACAATGTTGGTCACATCTTGAGTGGTGACGTCCGTATTGACCCTAAGCTTGATAATTTTTTGGGCTGTTTCAGGTAGCGGTGGAATTTCAATGGTTTCTTCAAGGCGCTGCATAATGCGCCGTGCGGTGAACACTTGTACCGCTTGCGTGATCTGTGCGCGATCATCGTCTGGGCGATTAAGATTGAGATGAATGCCAGTCAGCGGTTGCCCAAAGCGTGCAGCGCTTGCGTGCGCGAGCAGCTCAGCAAATGCCTGCCCCGGTAGCGCTAACCAAATGCCAGGTTTGCCAGACTGGATATAAAGCGTTTCTTGCTCAAGAATACGCGGATCGTACAAGCAAGGTGAGCTGGTTAAGGCCGGTAAAGCCGGCAGCTCAGAAAGCTTATGTTTATCGAGCATGCGCTGTAAGCGCTCAGGATGCACCGCAACCAAATCGCGCCCGGTCAGTTCTTTCACCCGTGCCAAATCCAGCAGCATGTCCTGACTGAAGATAGTCAGTAGTGCGCCCGTTGTATCCTCAAGCAAGACTGCCTGTAGGCGTTGGGCGGCGACAGTGGGGGATTGCACCACTTCGCAAGCAACACTCAGCCTACGTAATAGCTCACTGATAACAGACGGAACAACCGGTTGGGTGGGAGCAACTTGAGCTTCGATCATTGGGCTATCCATAGAGCGCTTCGTGCGCTGAGACTATACCTGTCCATATTGTTGGCCGTGACGTAGCCAGCGATACAGTAAAGGGGCCACATGCGTCGGCCATTGCTTGAGTAAAGTAACGGCGGCATCACGTACATCCGGCAATAACACTGCATCGCGCATCAAATCCGCGACTTTAAACTGCAAAAGCCCCGTTTGCCGAGTGCCGAGCATTTCGCCGGGCCCGCGTAACTCAAGATCGCGCTCGGCAATAATAAAGCCATCGGTGGTTTCGCGCATAATCGCTAAACGTTCACGACCAATCTGCGATAAAGGCGCATGATACAGCAGTACGCAGTGACTGGCCGCGCTGCCGCGACCCACTCGTCCGCGAAGTTGATGCAGTTGTGCAAGGCCTAGCCGCTCTGGGTTTTCGATAATCATTAGACTGGCGTTAGGCACATCCACCCCCACCTCAATCACGGTGGTGGCGACCAATAAATCCAATTCGCCTTGTTTGAATCGTTGCATGATGTCCGCTTTTTCTTGCGGTTTCATCCGGCCATGAATCAGGCCAACGCCCAGCCCCACAAGACTTGCGCTTAACTCGTCATAGGTGGTTTGCGCCGCCTGACACGTGAGTTCTTCAGATTCTTCAATCAGCGTGCAGACCCAATACGCCTGACGACCTTCTTGGCAGGCAAGTCGCACCCGTTCAATGATTTCATCGCGCCTGCTGTCAGCCACCACCAAGGTATTAACAGGTGTGCGGCCCGGCGGCAGTTCATCCAGTATTGAGGTGTCTAAGTCCGCGTAAGCACTCATCGCTAGCGTACGGGGAATGGGGGTAGCAGTCATGATCAACTGATGGGGGCATAAGGTGCCGTCGACCCCTTTTTGCCGAAGGGCTAAGCGTTGTTGCACGCCAAAGCGGTGCTGCTCGTCAATAATGACTAACGCAAGACGCGCAAATTTAACCTCTTCTTGAAAGAGTGCGTGCGTGCCAACCACCATCGGCGTACCGCAGGCGATGTGCTCAAGTGCTGCGGTGCGGGCTTTGCCCTTAAGTTTGCCCGCCAGCCATGCCACACCAAGACCTAGAGGTTCGAGCCAGCGGCTAAAGTTTATGAAATGCTGTTCGGCAAGAATTTCTGTAGGGGCCATCAACGCCACTTGATAGCCCGCTTCAATCGCTTGCAGTGCAGCCAGCGCCGCGACAACTGTTTTGCCCGCACCTACATCGCCTTGCACCAAACGCAGCATCGGTTCGTGTTGCGTCAAGTCATAGGCGATTTCTGCACCCACGCGTTTTTGTGCGCCGGTGGGTGCAAAGCCTAAATTGGCTAAAAATTGCCGAGGTAAAGAGGTGGCATAGGGTAACGCCGGTGCTTGTTGCTGGCGCACAGTTTCCCGCAGCTTTTGTAGCGACAGCTGATGGGTTAAAAGCTCTTCAAACGCTAACCGGCGCTGTGCCCAATGTTCACCTAGCGCGAGCTCTTCAAGATCAGCATCAGGAGGTGGACGATGCAGGTAGCGAATGGCTTGATCCAAAGGCGCTAAGTGGTATTGCTCAATCAGAGGTTGTGGCAACCAGTCAGGTAAGCTGTGAGGGCCGAGCCTTGTCAGGGCTTGCTCGGTCAGTTGGCGTAAACGCTGTTGCGTCAGGCCTTCGGTGGCTGGGTAAATGGGTGTTAGCGTTTTTTCAACACTCGGTAGCGCGGTATCTGTCACCGCTTTGTATTCAGGGTGATAAATCTCTAAACCCGAGGCTCCCGGACGTGCCTCTCCATAACAGCGCACTGTGGTGCCGCGTTTGAGGGCATCTTTTTGCGCTTGGCTGAAGTGATAAAACCTAAGGCTTAAGGTTCCGGTGGCATCTTGCAGGCGCACTAACAGACTGCGTCTTCTGCCCATTAGGACATCGGCGCCCATCACCATGCCTTCAATCACCGCATCTTGCCCGGGACGCAACGCCCCAATGGGCGTTATCCGAGTGCGATCTTGGTAACGCAGCGGCAGGTGAAAGAGTAAATCTTGCATGCTCTCGATCCCCACTTTAGCCAGCTTTTCAGCTAAAGCAGCACCGACGCCTTTAAGGCTGGTAACGGGGATCTCGGCAAGTTCAGCCATACGCTAGCTTTCTGTTTTAGGGCGAGCAACCGAGCATAAACGCACCGAGTCTGCGAGCACTTCAATGGCCTTGGGGCGCGGGAAACTGGCACGCCAGGCAATGGCAACCGTGCGATAAGGCACGGGCGGTGTAATCGGACGAACAGCAATCACGCCCGGTGCATAGTGATGACTGTCTACCGCGGAGAACGGTAATACCGAGATGCCAAGACCAGATGCCACCATATGGCGAATGGTTTCTAAAGAGCTTGATTCAACGGTGGTGTGCACGGCCGCATCGCCTTTACGCGTGGTTGGGCAAGCTTCTAGTACTTGTTCGCGGAAACAATGGCCTTCACCTAACAACAAAAGACTCTTGTCGTTTAACAAATTTGCATCAATCGACTTAAGTTCAGCCCAAGGGTGTTCTGCAGGCATCAGTACGCTAAAAGGCTCATCATATAAAGGCAATGTTAAAACATCGGCCTCTTGGAAGGGTAATGCAATAATGATGGCGTCTAACTCGCCGGTGCGCAGCTTGTCACGCAGGACATGGGTGAAGTTTTCCTCGATATACAACGGCATATCAGGCGCTACGCGATGGAGTTGTGGAATCAAATGAGGGAATAGGTACGGGCCGACGGTATAAATTGCACCTACTTTAAGGGGGGCTGCTAACTGGTTTTTACCCGCTTGTGCCAGTTGGCGAATGCCTTGTGCTTGTTCTAAAACTTTTTGCGCCTGCGTCACAATGCCTTCGCCAACTGGCGTTAAGCGCACAGCGCTTTTGCTGCGCTCAAAGATAAGCACGCCAAGTTCGTCTTCGAGCTTTTTCACTCCCACCGACAAGGTTGGCTGGCTTACATGGCAGCGCTCGGCGGCGCGGCCGAAATGCTGCTCCTGGGCGAGGGTGACGATATAGCGCAGTTCGGTGAGAGTCATAGTCAATATCCATTGAAGATACAGCTAGCATAGCCTTTGCCTTCAATGGAGCCAACCACTATGCCGAGTTAATGGTGCGTATTGCGCGCACCTTATTCAATAAATCCGTTACCGGCGCTCGAGCGAGTAGTCGAAAGGTGCAACCACCTCAATGACACCGTTGCGCAAGATATCGGCGGGCGGCTTAGGTAAGGGCTGCGCACGACGGATCATTTGCTGCGTAGCACGATCCAGCGACGGGCTGCCTGAGCGACCGACCAATGTGTAAGTCACCACGCGGCCATTGGCATCGACACTAAAGCGCAGGGTGACGCGGCCTTCTTGGTTGCGTCGACGGGCGTCATCGGGATAACGCTTGTAACGGGCTAAATGCCCCATCAAACGGCTTTGCCAACTAACCTCAGCAGCCGTAGGACCGCTACTTACCGAAGGCGCAGGCTTCACCGCAGGTGTAGGCGTTGCGGCTTTAGTTTCAGTGCGTGGCGTTGCGTTTTGTGCAGGTTGTACCGGCTTAGGCTCTGGTTTTGGAGCAGGTTTAGGCTCTGGCTTTGGCTCAGGTTTGGGCGTGGGTTTTGGCTTAGGCACCGGCTTTGGTTTGGGCTTGGCTAACTCTAATCGAGGCTTGGGCGCCTCAATGATTTTTGGGGCAGGCTCAGGTTCTGGCTCAGGGGCTACGACAGGTGCAGGCTTGGCTGCAGCCGGTAGGGGCGCAAGCTCTATCATCAGTGCCGGTGGTGGTAGCTGAGCTTTAAGCGGCGCAACGTGCCAATTCATTGCCCAATAAAACAGACCCACATGCACTGCGCCAACAAGGGCAATGCTACTGGTCCATAACAGTGTCTTGCGCGGTGGGGTCATGGTTTGGCGGTTTCCAACCCGACAAGACCAATGCGCAAATAGCCCGCTTCACGCAAGCTGTCCATCACGCTCATTAAATCGGCGTATTGAACGCCTTGATCGCCTCGTACAAAGATGGTTTTTTCTTTATCTTGGCCGCTGGCAAGGTTTAGGGCGTCGGCTAGGGTTGTGGATGTCACACGCTCTTCGCCCAAATAAAGCTCGCCACCTTCTTTAATACTCAGGTAAATCGGCTTGTCTGGCCGCGGACTTGGGGTCGCGCTTGATGCAGGCAAGTCAATTTTCACGTCCACTGTTGCCAAGGGGGCTGCGACCATAAAAATGATCAGCAGCACCAGCATCACATCGATAAAAGGGGTGACGTTGATTTCACTGGCTTCGGCCAGATCGTCATGGCCTTCCTTTAGCTGCATGCCCATGGCTTAGCCTACCTTTGCGACAGGTACAGGACGTTCTGTGGGTGTCGGGCGATCTAAATCGCGGCTGACTAGAAGCAGTACCTCTGCGCAGGCATCGCTGACTTGAGCTTTGTAGGCGGCAATGGCGCGCGCAAACATGTTGTAGATCACGACCGCAGGAATTGCTGCGACCAAGCCAATGGCGGTGGCTAAAAGCGCTTCCGCAATACCCGGCGCCACGACTGCAAGGTTCGTGGTTTGCGATTTTGCGATACCAATAAAGCTATTCATGATGCCCCACACCGTGCCAAACAAGCCTACAAACGGTGCAACAGATCCTACCGAGGCTAATATACCGGTGCCTTGACTCATCTGACGGCCACTGGCAGCAACCAAACGGTCCAGACGGAAACTCACCCGCTCTTTAATTGCGTCTTTGTCATGGCTATGAGCGGAAAGGTCTAGCTCATCTTGCGCTTCACCCACCAGTACCGCGCTAAAGCTTGCCGCATCAGGGTTTTGTGGCATGGCTTGCTTAAGCGTGCGGGCCTTTTTCAGCTCGAGGAGCTCTCGGCGCAGACGGCGTTTGGCACGTACTAACTCAAAACCTTTAGCCAGTGCGATCGCCCACGTGGCAATTGAAGCTAGAATCAGGCCAATCATTACGGACTTAACCACGATGTCCGCTGCACGGTACATGCCCATAGGCGACAAATCATGGGTTGAAATATCGTTAGGGTCAGCTTGAATGGGTGCAGGCGCTGTCTCAGTGGTGGATGTCGTGGATTCAACAGGAGCACTCTGCTCAATCTGAGCCGGTACCGCAGGCGTGGCGACGGGCTCAGCATACGCAGTTAGAGCGCCCAAGCTCAGTACACTGCCTAGGGCTAATGCTTTGGTACGGGTAGACAGGAACGATGTCAGAGCAGATAAATCAGTCATGGGCCGGACCTCGGCGGGAAAGGACTCAGGCCGTAACATGCTATCGGCCCCTGAAAGTCGCGCATTATTGCAAATAGTTCTCGTTTAGGAAAGTCTAAGTTTGGTTAAGCAAGTGTCTAGTTCGCTGCAAAATGCGTTGGAGCCTTTATGCGTGTCTTAGTTGTAGGATGTGGAGATCTAGGGGCGCGTATCGCCAAGCAATTAACAGCTTCTGGGGCGCGGTTTTGGGGGATACGACGCAATCTCTCGGCCTTGCCTGAGGCGATTGAACCGATTGGCTTGGACTTAGCCTGCGCAACGTCCCTGCCAGATATGGCTTTTGACTACGTTGTGTACAGCGTTTCAACAGATGCCAGTACCCCTGAGGCCTATGAGCAAGCTTATTGCAAAAATCTTGAACGGTTTTTGACGCTGGCCGAAAGGCTTTCGCACAAGCCAAAGCATCTTATTTTCGTTTCAAGCTCAAGCGTCTATGGTCAGTGTGATGGCGAATGGGTTAATGAACAAAGCCCATGCGAGCCGCAACAGTTCACCGGGCAAATTATGCTTGAGGCAGAAGCCATCGCCCGAAAAGGCTTTATTCCTGCAACAGTGGTGCGTTTGGCGGGCCTGTATGACCCTAAACGTCCATGGTTGATTCGCCAAGTTGAGCAAGGGGCTTGGGTGGCTCAAGAGCCTCATAACTTTGCGAACCGCATCCACCGCGATGATGCAGCAGGCCTTATCAGCCATTTGCTGATGCGCCATGCAAAAGGCTTGGCCCTTGAGCCGACTTACATTGGTGTCGATAACGCACCGGTCAATTTATATGAAGTGATTGAGTGGCTACGTGAGGCGCGAGGGGTAACGCATAAAGCCCAGCCGCTGACGCGCCGTGCAGGCAGCAAGCGTTTAAGTAATAAACTGGCTAGAGACAGTGGCTGGACGCTTAACTATCCAAGCTACAAAGAAGGGTATGCCGAGGCAATAAAAAGCGGCGCGTAGCGCCGCTTTTTGGGGTTAGTCGATAACGACAATACCATCCATTTCAACCTGCGCGCCGCGTGGCAAAGATGCCACACCAATGGCTGCGCGAGCAGGGTATGGCTGCTCAAAGTAACGCGCCATCACCTCATTGACGGTGGCAAAATTGCTTAAATCGGTTAAGAAAATATTGAGCTTAACCACGTCTTTAAAGCTGCCACCGGCTTCTGTAATCACAGCTTTTAGGTTCTCAAACACCTGTACCGCTTCGGCTTCAAAACCCCCTTCAACCATTTGCATGGTGACAGGGTCTAAAGGAATCTGACCAGACAAATAAACCGTGTTACCTGCTTTAATGGCTTGGGAGTAGGTGCCAATCGCTGCGGGGGCTTTATCGCTTGAAATAACGGTTTTGCTCATAAGAATGTTCCTTGTGCGAATAATACGTTGCACGTCAGGCGCGTACGCGCTGGATATGATTAAGGCCTTTTAAGGTACGCAGTTTGCGAATGACGCGTGCCAAATGCACTCGATCATGAACACTGACGATCAGTTGGACAATGCTGATGCGGCCGTCGCGCTCATCCATGCTGATTTTTTCGATGTTGCCATCGGCCGCATTCACGCTGCTGGCTAAAAGAGCAATCAGGCCGCGCTGATGTTCCAGCTCAATGCGTAGCTCCACATTAAACTCGCCCACCACATCTTTAGCCCATGAAAGCTCAATGCAGCGCTCAGCGTTATGGCGCACTTCGCTGATGTTTTTACAGCTCTCAAGGTGCACCACCATGCCTTTACCGGCAGACAAGTGACCCACAATCGGGTCGCCTGGAATAGGAGTGCAGCACTTGGCATAACTCATTACCAAGCCTTCGGTGCCGTGAATCGCCAACGGGCCTTGTTGCGCAGGTAGATGCTCTTCGCTGGTTAAGCGCCGGGCGACGACATAAGCCATGCGATTACCAAGCCCGATGTCTTCTAAAAGATCTTCTGTGAGCTCAAGTTTGTACTCATCAAGCACGGCTTGGATTCGCTCAACAGGCAAATCGTCTAAATGCGTTTCCATGCCGGCCAGCGCTTTGTTCAAAAGACGCTCGCCAAGCGTGATGGACTCGGTGCGGCGCTGAAGTTTGAGTGCGTGGCGAATATGAGTGCGCGCTTTACCGGTGACCACAAAGTTGAGCCATGCCGTATTCGGGCGTGCGCCAGGTGCGGTGACAATTTCCACAGTGGCACCGCTTTCAAGCGGTTCAGATAAAGGCGCTAGGCGACGGTTGATTCGGCAGGCGATACACGTATTGCCGACGTCGGTGTGCACCGCATAGGCAAAGTCGACCGCTGTTGAGCCTTTGGGCAACTCCATGATCCGTCCCTTTGGAGTGAAGACATAGACCTCATCCGGGAACAGATCAATTTTAACGCTTTCAATAAACTCCAAAGAGTTACCGGCGCGTTGCTGCATTTCCAGAACGCCTTTGACCCACTGGCGCGCGCGCGCGTGAGTGCCTTTAGGCTGCTCATCGTCGTTGGACTTGTACAGCCAATGCGCGGCAATGCCGTTCATGGCCATTTCATCCATCTCGCGCGTGCGAATCTGGATCTCAATGGGCACCCCATGCATGCCGAATAAAGTGGTATGCAGGGACTGGTAACCGTTTGCTTTTGGAATGGCAATGTAGTCTTTAAAGCGGCCGGGCAGGGGCTTATAAAGACTGTGTACAGCACCTAGCACGCGATAGCAGGTATCGACCTTATCCACCACGATGCGAAACGCATAGACATCCATGATTTCGTTAAAGGACTTACGCTTGCCGCGCATCTTTTTATAGATGCTGTACATGTGTTTTTCGCGGCCGCTGACATCACCCTGCATGCCTTCACGTTCAAGGCAGTGAATAAGTGATTGCTCGATTTTCGCCACAATCTCTTTACGATTGCCACGTGCACGGCGTACAGCAGCTTGAATGCGGCGCGAGCGCATGGGATGCATGGCGCGGAAACCTAAGTCTTCGAATTCCACGCGCATATTGTGCATGCCTAAGCGGTTGGCAATGGGGGCGTAGATTTCTAAGGTTTCGCGTGCAATCCGCCGGCTTTTTTCCGGAGGCATTGCATCAAGGGTGCGCATGTTATGCAGGCGGTCAGCGAGTTTTACCAGAATCACGCGAATATCGCGTGCCATGGCCATGGCCATTTTCTGGAAGTTCTCAGCTTGCGCTTCGGCCTTGGTTTCAAAGTTCATTTGCGTCAGCTTGCTGACGCCGTCAACCAAATCAGCAACGGTGGCGCCGAACTGGGCGGTGAGCGCTTCTTTGGGAACGCCGGTGTCTTCAATCACATCATGCAGCATCGCAGCCATCAGGCTTTGATGATCCATGTGCATTTCAGACAGGATGTTAGCGACCGCTAACGGGTGAGTGACATATGCCTCACCGCTACGTCGGCGTTGCCCGTCATGAGCTTGCTCGGCGTAGTAGTAGGCGCGGCGAACCAAGTTGACTTGGTCCGCGCTCAAATAGGTCGATATGCGCTCAGCAAGTGTATCTATGCTCGGCAAGTGATTAGCTCCCGCCGGCTGTAACTGCTACTACAAGGCGCAAAGGCTCGACCCATGCTTATAAAGGCTCGTTCGCCTCGTCCTCGAAGGCAGCAAACAGCGGCTCTTCTTCAACGATTTCATCTTGCGCGATAACATCATAGTCAACCAAGCCGGCAGCGATTTCACGCAGCGCAACCACGGTTGGCTTATCGTTTTCCCAAGCCACGCGAGGCTCTTTGCCACCGGTCGCTAATTGGCGGGAACGCTTGGTCGCAAGCATGACCAGCTCGAAACGGTTAGCGACGTTATCCAGGCAGTCTTCAACGGTAACGCGGGCCATGATGTTCCTCGTGAGATTCAGATATAGCAAAAAGGCATCAGCCCTTATGGGCTGGCGACTCGTTAGTTTAAAAAAACACCCACATTTATGGAAGCAAAATCAGCAACCGTTAGGCCAGAAGTGCCGATAACAGCGGCATTTGCTTTGCCTGTTGGGCGTCTTGGGTTAGGGTGCCTGCACGGAAAATGGCTTTTAGATCCTCTAAGGCCGTTTCGAAGTCGTCATTGATTACGACAAAATCGTATTCCACATAGTGGCTCATTTCACTGACAGCATCTTGCATGCGGCGCTCAATAATCTCTTGGCTGTCCTGGCCACGACCGTTTAAGCGGGCACGTAACGCTTCTTTGCTGGGCGGCAAAATAAAAATCGATTGTGCCTGAGGCATGAGTTTGCGTACTTGCTGCGCGCCTTGCCAATCGATTTCTAAGATAAGGTCAATGCCTTTAGCGAGTGTCTGCTCAAGCGTGCGCTGTGAGGTGCCGTAGTAGTTGTCAAATACCTGGGCGTGTTCTAAGAACTCACCTGCGGCAAGCATTTCGCCAAAGCGCGCATGATCAACAAAGTGATAGTTGACGCCGTCAACCTCGCCGGGACGCATGGCTCGGGTGGTATGTGAGACCGACACTTGAATATTTTCAGTGCTCTCGATCAGTGCTTTAACAAGACTGGTTTTACCAGCACCCGATGGGGCTGAAACAATATAAAGCGTGCCTTGGGCCATGGTGCGTCCTAGTTATTCAATATTCTGTACTTGCTCACGCATTTGCTCGATCAACACTTTTAAGTTGACCGCCGTTTGAGTGCTGCGTGTGTCAAAGGCTTTTGAGCCAAGGGTATTGGCTTCGCGGTTGAGCTCTTGCATTAAAAAGTCGAGGCGACGCCCTGTGGCACCTGGGCTTTTTAGCACGCGTCGCACTTCGTTGGTGTGCGTCACTAAGCGATCCAGCTCTTCAGCCACATCGCTTTTTTGCGCAAGTAACACCATTTCTTGTTCAAGACGCTGGGTGTCCACTTCCACTTTAAGCTCGCGAGCCCGCTCGAGGATTTTTTGCTTTTGCAGCGCCAACATCTCTGGCACGAGTTCGCGCAAGGTGGCGACTTCGTGATCAATGGCGTCCAAACGCTCCAGCAAAATACGCGCAAGTTCAGCACCTTCTCGGGCACGACTTTGCTTGAGTTCAGTTAAGGCGTCATTAAAAAGCGCTAACGCTTGGGCGTTGATCGCCTGCGGGTCGGCTGCATCACTCACCAATACGCCAGGCCACGCTAACACCTCAAGCGGGTTAACCGGTGCAGGGTTTGCCATTAATGCAGCCACGTGCTCGGCAGCTTTGATCACTTCGCTTGCGCGTATTTGATCAACTTTTAGGGTCTTGCCGCTGCCTTGCTCGGTAATGCGTAAGGTACATTCAACCTTGCCGCGTGAGAGACCTTGGCGAAGCGCTTCACGTATGGCGCCTTCTAAGTCGCGAAAGCTTTCCGGCAAGCGCAGGTGCGGCTCGAGATATCGATGGTTGACCGAGCGTAACTCCCAGCTCAAGGTGCCGATAGCGCTTGGGCGCTCTTGGCGGGCAAAAGCGGTCATGCTGTGTGCCATGCGATGGCCTCGTAGTAAGCAGTAAATGAGGCGATTGTAGCGCAGCGTGTCCGTCGGGCCCAATTACCACTGCGCTTAAGCGTATAATGAGGCCACGATTTTTGTCGCCCACAGGTATTTTTCATGAAACGTCCAAGCGGTCGCGCTCTCGATCAACTGCGTCCAATCACCATCACCCGCCACTACACCAAGCACGCCGAAGGCTCTGTCTTGGTTGAATTTGGTGATACTAAAGTGATCTGCACCGTTAGCGTTGAAGCGGGCGTGCCTCGTTTCTTGAAAGGTAAAGGGCAAGGCTGGGTGACCGCCGAATACGGCATGCTGCCGCGTGCCACTGGCGATCGCAATGCGCGCGAGGCCAGTAAAGGCAAGCAAGGTGGCCGGACTTTAGAGATTCAGCGCCTGATTGGGCGCTCGCTGCGTGCAGCGTTAGATATGAGCAAGCTTGGTGAAAACACCTTGTACGTGGATTGCGACGTGATCCAAGCGGATGGCGGTACCCGTACTGCCTCGATCACAGGCTCTATGGTCGCATTGGTCGATGCTCTTTCTGTTATGAAAAAGCGCGGCATGCTCAAAGCGGATCCATTAAAGCAAATGGTCGCAGCAGTTTCTGTGGGTATTTACCAAGGCGAGCCAGTGCTGGATCTGGATTACTTAGAAGACTCAAGCGCTGAAACGGACTTAAACGTTGTAATGACCAGCGCCGGCGGTTTCATTGAAGTGCAAGGCACCGCTGAAGGCGCGCCATTTATGCCGGCAGAATTAAATGCCATGTTGGAGCTGGCAACCAACGGCATGCAGCAGATTTTTGCGCTGCAACAAGAGGCATTAGCCTGATTTGAACCATAAAAAAACGCCAGCAAAGCTGGCGTTTTTTTATTACACGCTTAAAGTCCAATCGTAATCGATCATCACCGGTGCGTGCTGCGAGAAGCGCGGTTGGCGCGGCATTCTAGCGCTGCGTACACTGCGGCGCATGCCGGGCGTTAGCAATTGATAATCAAATCGCCAGCCCAGATTGAGCATTTCCGCTTGCTCGCTGTCAGGCCACCAGCTGAACTGGTCACCTTCACGCGTCAGCTCACGTAGTGCATCCACATAGCCCATGCCACCAATCACCTCATCCAGCCATGCGCGCTCTGGAGCGAGAAAGCCGGGTGATTGTTGAACATCGCGCCAGTTTTTTACATCCATCTTCTGATGGGCGACAAATAATGAACCGCAATAAATGTACTCACGGCGCTTGCGACGCTGTTTGTCCAGATAATGAGTGAAATCATCCATGAATTTGAACTTGTGGTTCAAATTTTCATCGCCATTGCGCCCCGATGGTAGCAAAATACTGGCAATACTAACCTTGTCAAAATCTGCTTGCAGATACCGCCCGTAGCGATCCGCCATTTCGAAGCCTAAGCCACTGATAACTGCTTTAGGTTGTAGGCGCGAGTAAAGCGCCACACCACCTTGTTCAGGGACTTCAGCGTCGCAGGCGTATTGGAAATAACCATCCAGTTGTAAGGATGGATCTTCCATTTCGAATACGGAGGCACGGGTGTCTTGCAAGCAGATCACGTCGGCATTCTGTGCTTGCAGCCAGCTTAAAAGTCCTCGCTGAACTGCAGACTGAATGCCATTAACGTTCACACTGATGATCCGCATAAATGGCCCCCAAAATCACGTGTGTGTATGATAACTGAGCTCTGCTCATTTAGCTAAATTCGTGGCCTTCGAGACTCATTAATATGCATGATTACCAGCGTGAATTTATTCAATTTGCAATTGAGCGCGGTGTACTGCGCTTTGGTGAATTCACCTTAAAGTCAGGACGCACCAGTCCTTACTTCTTTAACGCAGGCCTATTTAACTCAGGTAATGCCTTAGCTCAACTGGGTCGTTTCTATGCTGCTGCGGTTATGGACAGCAAGATCGACTTTGACGTTCTATTTGGCCCTGCTTATAAAGGCATTCCGCTCGCGGCAGC
>X137_Gaur__coassemble_126_pt1 | contig 21458 bp, 19 predicted proteins | sample X137_Gaur__metabat2_high_PE_003 | metagenome-assembled genome bin X137_Gaur
CCTCGTTTCTTATATTCATCGTAATTAGGGATGGCAATCGCTAATAAGATTCCTACGATGGCAACAGCGATCATTAGCTCAATCAGCGTAAAGCCATGCATTTGTGATTGGGGCGATGTCATTATTCATCCTCCGGAATAATTTGCCATGCTTGGCGGCCGTTGTGCTGAGGACCAAAGTTGATTTCACGTGAGTCACCATCTGTAGTGAAAATACGATCATTACTTAAGGTGAAACCGCCGGCTGGAATCTGGAACCCGCTGTAGGCGTCTGTGCCATCAAAAATGCCATCTTTGTTGATATCAAAGACCGCAAAGTTTGTGTATCCACCGGTATATGGGTTAATGCCATACATCCATCCGGTGAGGCTTGGAGAGCAATCGCTGTAGGCGGGCACTAAGGTACTGGCAAAAAGCACTTGGCCGCGCGCAGTCATTGGCGTTATAACTCGCTCGCCATCGGGTGTTGCAGCACCCAAGTCAAGCTTCCAACCTAATACCCCATCAGGGGTTGTCGTGCTACGCCATGTCAGGGTTGTTTGACTGAGTTTGCGCAGTGGTTGTGTGACCTGTCTGCCATCTACGGTGAAGCTGACGCTGACTGTGCTCATGGTTTGAGCCTGTAAATCAGCTACGGTCACTTTAGATGCCTTGCCATTTTCCGCTGAAGTCACTTGACCTAAAGTTTCCTGATCCCAGATGCCATAAATCGACTGGCGAATAGCTGTTTCCGAAGCTTGGTTATCACTTTCACGGAAATAGCGTCCTGTGCCGATAAAGACAAGGTAACCCTTGGATGTCGGGTGACGCATTAACGTAGGGGCAGTGGTAATAGGCTGGACTTCACCACTGCTATTACGCGCAATAAACAGCGGTTGCCCACCATAGGAAACTTTAAAGACATTCGGGTTAACAGGCTCAGGCGGAGTAAACGGAGTCGCTAGAGGATGATCATTATCAGCGCGAATCGCTGTATCCAAAAGATCAAATCGCCACAAGTTACCTTTAAGGTCACCTGCATACACGTAATCGGCAATGCCATCACTGTTGTTATCAGCAACGCGAACGCTGGATAAACCATTATGCGTGTCGTTAGTCGTTGCAGGGACCTTCTTGATAAGATCACCTGTAGCGATGTCAATGAGCATTAGAACCGCTTGTTGGCTAGGGCTGTCATACCCATTTCCTACAACAACTGCCCAATGACCGCTATGTAGCTTGGCAATGGTTGGGGCTGAAAAGCTATAGCCCATGTCGCTTAGCGTGCCACCTGCTGCAAGGTCATCGCCGAAGTTAAACTCCCAAAGTAGGTCGACGTTATCTGGGTCGGTGATGTCTAAAGCAAAAATTGAGCGTCCACCTGCACCTAAGGTGCCAACCAATACAGTACGCCAGGCACCATTAATAAAGACATCACGTACCACTGGGGTGGCGTCAACATAGTACTTATGTTTGCCGCCATCATCGTTGTAGTCGGTTTTGGTCAGATGATGTAACTCAGCTAACACACCGCTTGGAATAAACGCTAATGATTCAGTGCCATCGTCGCTAAAGCCATGCAGCATGCCGTCATTAGCGCCAACATAAATGGTCTTGCTGCGGTTTGCTTGGTCTGCAACGAACTGTGCGTAGTCACCATTAGGTTCGAGGCGTTGGGCCAAATACGTCAAATATTGTGCGCCACCTACGATAACCGGGCTTGAGTTAATGATGTCACCGATGATGGATTCACGCGGGCGGATATCAAGATCTGTTTTACCCAAAATAAAATTTAGACGGTTTTTAGCCCGGTTTAGATCTTCTGAAACAGTCGGCGTGCCTTCGTTATTCACAGGTATGGTGTTTGAAGGGTTAGCATGGTCCTTAGCCAACTCTTGTTGCACATAAACTAACTGACCGCTATTGGTATGTGCTTGTCGACCGGTTAATTGGTCCCACTCCAGATTGACTAAAGCATCGCCTGCAGCATTACTAATTTTTACAGTGCGCTGCGCATTAGGAACTCGATTACTGGCCATCCATTTAACAGTACGTGTTCCCGTATCCAGATCTAGCTCTTCCTTAATTAAATCACCGCTCCATGTACGGGATTTATAGTCGGTTCGGTAAATAAACAGGCCATCAGCCGCCTCATTTCCTGTTAAAGAAATCGCAGGACTGGTAACAGAGTTATTAACCTGTTTGAACTTATCAAAAGCTTGTGTTAGCTGGTCTTTCAGATTGAGCGCATTAGTAACCAAGAAATAGTTGTCTGGATCGCCGGTGATAGTTGCAGGGTCACGATCAGGAATGCCGTATTTAGCAGCATACCAAAGTGGGCTATTGAGTATTCCTGAGCTTGCAGTGTTGCTTGCAGCACTGAAGAATCGTGTATTCGATGTCGGTAGTTTATGACATACATCATGCACTCGATCGCTTGAATTTCCTGTGCTAGAAAACTGCACGCTGGTGTGGTTGCTCACGCCAGTTGGTAACTTACAGTATCCGGGGTTTGTATTGGGTGGGGTATTAAGGCTGAAGTAGCTATTAGTACTAGTGCAGTTGTTGCCACCAGAAGCACAGACTACTAAGTAGGTGCCATCTGTAGTGCTGCCAGTACCAGAGATGATATAACCAAGGTTCTGAATCCAAGAGTTGCCGCCATGTTGCTCAACATTGACGGTGACTTCAAGTTGATTGCTTGCACTTAGTTTAAGTGTGTAAGTGGCAAGCGCATCCATGTCAAAATCAGCGCCTTGTTCTTGATCCTCAAAGTTGATACGGAAGCGCATATAGGCGCGACCTTCGTTCTCATTAAGGTCACGGTCGCTGCCTTGAGGGTCGGTGTTGGCAATCTTTTCTACATAGAGATCAGCAATAGGGTTGGTGGGGCGGAAGGCGCTTGCTCTGTTGACGTTGTATGAGTTAAATCCGCCAGACACTGTTTTGGCAAAAGGCACCAAAGTGATGTTGTTGCTGCCAATTTTAAAGTTAATTTCCGGTAGGGGTGAGGCTAGCGCTACTGTGTAGGTGTAAAGCTTTTTACCACCGCCGATCTCATTGTTGGCGCCGTATCTGGCGACGCCGGCTGCATAATAGGATCCTTTACGGGTGGGTTCCTCAGGGGCTAAGCCTCGTACGGTGGAAAAATTGTTAATGGTTTTGCTTGAGGGTGCACCGTCGTAGTTTCCGTTGGCTTCGCCAATAAAGTAATCGTTGCCGTGTATTCCTTCGGCGACACCTATAGCGTCGGTTTCAGTAGAGGCGTTAAATCCACTAAGGGCTGGCAAGGACTCTGTCATTGTATGCCAATTACTACCTGGGACTTTGTAGTCGAATGACGGGTTGATATCGCTAATTACCGTCATGGCAGGCACGGAACAGGTGTAGTCATTTTTACTGTAAGGAGAAACCCAGTCTGGCTTAGCAAGTCCCAGTTCGGTGTCAACTGGTGTGGAATTTGTGTAGTTATAAATTCCAGTGGGGGTTGTTGTGGTTGTTTGGGTTGTATTGTTACCAGTGCCGCTGGTGGTCCATTGACTTGCAAAATACCGCAAGGTTTCATACATCATTTCGCCAATTGGATTGCCCCACATATGACATTTGGCTGTTGTATTTTGGTCCATCTCCATATCAGCAATCCATGGACACGATGTCCAAGAATATCTGTTGTTGTTCAGAGCGCCATTAGGCACGGGGTTGTAGTGGAAACCGTAGACGCGGAGTTTATTGATGTTGTCAACGATTCCGTTTCTGATGGGGTTGGAAAGTTGTGCTGTGTTATTGCAGGCGCCAGTGTTGGTGCAAAATTGCCCAGTGCTTGGATCAACTTCTCGGGCAAAACTTGCGATATTGGCACGCAGCACACCTCCGGCAATATTTTTCTCATAAGAGCCTGTTAGTAGGCCAAAATGCATGCGGTCAGTTTCGCCAAAGTCATGCAAAACGCCGGTGGGCTTCACTGCTGTGCTTGGGTAAGTTTTGCAGTTGTCGTCCTGCAAATTTGCAGTTGCGGGGCAAACTTCAACTTTAATGTTATACGCGTCTGAGGCACATGCTGCTTCTCCACTGCCGCTGTTGCAGTGAGTGCCGGCAACGCCGTTGTTGTCGCGTTCTTTGGAAATCCAGTGCCAGATTCTATAGGTGGACGTGTTTTTTATAACCTGTAATTGGGGAATTCCGTTGTCCGCACGTGAAGTTACTGAGAATAAATGGCGTCTTCCGGTCGAAGGGGCGTCGAAAGGAGTGTAGTCCTTAATGTTGTATGGAGTGCCTGCATTAAATTCTTTACCCCAGGAGTGGGAGTCCTGAGGTATATAGGCGCCTTGTAGAATAGTTTGTGTTGTAGAGTCAGTGACTCGGTAACCACCATAGAGAACCTTTCGCAATGCATCCATGCGTGAGGTTGTTAAATAGTTTAAATAGTCTCCGCTCCAGTAGTTAGCATTGGTGCCAGAGCATTTTTTATCAGCTGTATGAGCTACTGGTTTGAAATATCCAGTGGTTTCAGTGTGAGTTAATGTGCTGCTTGTATAGCTGTAGCAAACGTACGAGTTGAAGTAACCGAAGTAGTCTATTCCGCCTTGTGCGGCAGATAAGTAGCCTTTGTAGCCAATGTCCAAGACACCATCACCATTTAAATCAGATGCATCGTTATAGGCTTCAAAGTACAACTTATGATCGCGGCCGAGTACCAGCATATTTAGCGGCGTAGTAGTCGTGCTGGTAAAAAGTGGCGCTTGTGCAGGTGTGTTGCTTGCTTGGCTCAGACCAGAAAGGAGCAACAGCGACAACGCTCCGATGGGCGCTGTAATCAACTTAATAGATTTAAGCGGGCTCATGAAGTTGGTCCTCTCAGTTGTACACTTTCGCGATATTTGAGCGAAGCTGAACTTTGTTGCCGGTAGGGTTATGAGTAGATTGGGCGTTCACTTCATAGCGAAAGGTCCCAATACCCATCAGCATGTTCCCGTATTCAGGGTTTTCTGACTCGCCTTCTTCGGCACCGGATGGCGTCGGCAGTGCGTACCAAAGTTGAGTACTTGTATCATCGGCTACCAGCTCATAGGTTTTTGACGTTGCAAAATAACTGGCTGGATATTCAGGTGTGTCACTTAATAAGCAATACGGGTTGCCATCAGCGCAGTTAGGTTCAGCAGGTTTATGGCCGCTTGTTATTTGTATCTCGCCCTCGCGCAGCGCTGCTTCTGCATCATTGTTTAATTTTTGCTGTTCAATAAAATTACCAGTGATACGCGCTTCAAGAGCTGTTTCACGTGCCCCAGAAAGCGCTAGCAGAGTAATTACTAAAAGCAAAATTAAGGCTACGAGAAGTGTTGAACCTCTTTGTTTTTGCATGAGTGAGAGGGTCATGGCATAAGGTTCCTGAGCATAATTGCGCTTTGTGAGATTTGGTAAATCTGTCCGTCATCAGTTGCTTTAATGGCTTGATAGACTGGGCTTGCGGTCGTGAGGCCTGTGAGTGACCGCCATTTTTCAAGCGCAGCGTCGGCATCTAATCCATCGCGCTGAGCGGGGTTTGTGCTACGCAGCAGTGCGGCGTAACGGACTGCGATAACAGGGCCGCTAGGGTCTACTGTGTACTCATTAAGTAGTTGCGGAGAGGCTGTCGTACCCGTGCCATATTCAAACCATAAGTCCGCTACGCCAGTTAACAGATCGCCTGTTTCGGGTGCTCTGACCGTGGGAGCTATATGTGTCACTTCACATTTAAGAATGCTGTTGTCCAAATAAAAACGCTGAACGACAACTTCATTTCCTTCGATGTAAGGACCGTCATCAAGCGTTGCGATATTGACAGGTAAGTTTCCTAAGCAATCTCGGTCGGCATGGGTTCGTGGCTGATAACGCATGCAAACCGCATCGCGTGCGTTAGTAAAAGGCTTGGCCGTTTCACCAGCAGAAAAATCGCAGCCTAATGCATTGCTTGCAGGAAAGGCTTGATCGTGTGGCACATCTGGACGACGTCGGTAACCGGCTTTAGCAAACTGATCTTGCAACAACATCGCTGCAAAACGGCTGGCCTCTATATTTTCCGACTGATTTTGCTGAAAAACGTAGCCGCGTTTGTTCTCTAAGAAAATGGTTGTGACACCTAGAAGCAAAAAAGAGCTGAGCGCTAGGGCAACCAGCAGCTCAACCATAGAAAGACCACGGTTTATTTTGTAATTATGCATAGATGCGCTTCCGCTAGATTCGCGTTCGAATGCGATAGGTGCACACGTTAAGTGTTTGCTGTCCTACAGTGATTACTTCAGGATCAACACATTCCCCTTTATACACTTGCCAAGCCAATTGCACCTGTATGGCATCGCCAGATGCTGAACAGGGGGCTGTAGGGTTAGCTGTGTTGGTTCTACAAATATAGAATTGGCTTTCAAGTAGCTGAGCTGCTCCCGGCAACGTATTGGCGGCTTTTTCAGCCCAACAGCCCAATTGTTCTTCTGCAGCTTGAGGCAGCGGTGCACAACCTGTTGAAGGCACATCCGGGAACCCTTGATCCGCTGCTTTGTAAAAACGACTTAAGGCATCAGGGTGTGTGCGAATGATCTCTAGTAGATCGTTCCCTAATATGGCGGCAGTATTTCGAATTGCAGCATCGTTTGTATATTGAAGGGTTCTAACCTGTAGAACAGCCATTCCCAAAATCCCTACTGAAATCAGCAGAAGCGCGATTAGAACTTCAATCATGCTAAAGCCTTTGGAGTCTTTTGAGTTCATCGTCATCTCCTTAGCTATCGCAACTACTCAAATCACCCGTGCTGCTCTGGCCTCGCTGAAAAGTGCGGACGCTGCCAGTGTTTTTGATTTCAATAAAAAATCCACTGGTGGGTTGTTGGTTGGCGCAACTAATGATGGTTGCGGCCGAAGAGGTGCCGTTGTAGCGAAAAATAAAGCTATCGCTTTGCGTAGATAAGGATGCTCCAGCCGGAATAGCTAAACTGCGCAAAACGGTATCATCGTCGCAGTTTTTAGCCTTAAGAACCCATCTATCTGCTTCTGGACACACTGCAGTAGTGGTGCGCTGCGTAACCGCCGTGCTACGCGCAAAATTTAAAAGAGCGACAGCCTCTTGAGCCAATGCTTGGGAACGGTTGTTGTTGACCAGTTGAGTGAAGCTTGGGATGGCTATGCCCAACACAATGCTGAGTAGAGCAATGATGATCATCAGCTCAATTAAGGTAAAACCTTTAATAGCTTGATAACGACTTCGGATGTGTTTGGACATTACGGCTGGCCAATAAGGTTTTAGACAGATAAATACTGAATCCCATTGGTTTAGCTGTCTTGTGCAATTGGGATAGACGGTTAAAAGCAATGGATGGTTGGTCTAGCAGCAACCAGAAGCGCTTTGGCTACTGTCAATACGCAGTCGTCCTTGTCGATTTAGAATGACAGACCAACTATGAGCGCCTTGTCGACATAGTGAAAAACGTCCATTACTTGTTGGTGTTGTTCCGTTGGTTTTGTAGGCGATGGCGCTGGAAAAACCAGCCCAACAGATAGCGCTATTGGCGGGAACTTGGATGTGTTGAATCAGGGCATTGTCTTTATCGATTAGAAGCCAGTTTTGATCCCAGTGGCCTGTGCAGGTTAAACCATTATTTGAACCGCATACTGCTCTGACTTGTTTGTGCATGATTGCTTGAGCCCGAGCAGAGTGCAGTAAAGCTATCAATTGATTGCGTAATGTCGTATCACGTTGATGTTGGATGAAGGATGTCATATTGGGTACTGCGATGGCTAAAACTACTCCCAGCAAAGCGATACAACTTAACAACTCAAACACCGTAAATGCCGATTGGTCGCGTGTCATAGTGTTTATCCTTTTACACTAAGTGTTACTGCCGTCCTGGCAGTGTGGGTCCTTCAAAACTGAATCCGTAAGAGCCCTCTGATGAGTGTAGACGCTCGGGGCAAAGAGGTAGATGTGGAGCGTGTAGTTGTAGTAGGGGGAGGCGTTGTAGGGATGCTCAGCGCACGTTTGTTAGCTGAGCAAGGGATGTGCGTCGAGGTATTGGAGCGTATTGAGGCAGGCCAAGAATCTTCTTGGGCCGGTGGCGGGATTATTTCACCGCTTTATCCTTGGCGTTATAGTCCGGCAGTTACTGCCTTGGCTGAATGGTCCCAAACGTTTTACCCGCGCTTAGGTGAGGCACTTAAGCTGCAAGTGGGGCTTGATCCTGAAGTGTATACAACAGGTCTTTACTGGCTTGATCTTGAGGATCAGTCCGAAGCGTTGGCTTGGGGTCAGGCTCGAGGCTTTGCGCCTGTTGCGATGGATGAGGTCTATCGAAGGGTCAAGGTGTTAGGGCAGGGGTTTAGTAAGGCCATCTACAATCCAGCACTTGCCAATGTGCGTAACCCGAGGCTCGCTAAAGCGTTAAAGGCAGCGCTACAGAGCAGTCCACATGTCACGCTACATGAAAATACGGAAGTGTTAGGTTTTGTCGTTGAACATGGGCATGTGACGGGTGTTCGTACTGCCAACGGCATCATTAAGGGTGATCGAGTTGTGCTTTGTGCGGGCGCATGGAGCGGGCGCTTGCTTGCAACCCTAGGCTTGGCTTTACCTGTTATGCCTGTTAAAGGGCAGATGATTTTATATAAAGCCGCACCCGATTATTTGAGCGCTATGGTGATGGCGCAAGGCAGGTATGCCATTCCGCGCAAAGATGGCCATATTTTAATTGGCAGTACGCTTGAGCATGCGGAGTTTGACAAAACACCTACGGACGAAGCATTGACGAGTTTGCAAGCATCAGCACATACATTGCTGCCGGGGCTTAAAGATATGCCGGTCGTTAAGCACTGGGCAGGGTTGCGTCCAGGCTCACCCGATGGGATTCCCTTTATTGGTGAGCTAGAGGAGGTCAAAGGGTTGTGGCTTAACTGCGGACATTATCGAAACGGGTTGGTGCTGGCGCCTGCATCTTGCCAGTTACTCGCTGATTTAATGGCTGGTCAAAAGCCTATTATCGATCCTAAACCGTATGCGCCCGGCGGACGTTTGCACGCTGTGTAATGGGCTTTAATCAATACCCAGTTTTTTCAAGCGATAACGCATCGAGCGAAACGATAGGCCCAAACGCTGTGCGGCGGCAGTGCGGTTCCAGCGGGTTTCTTCGAGCGCTTGCATAATGAGCTTGCGCTCGATGTCTTCTAGATAATCTTCAATATTGTCGATATCAGCAAGGCTCGCTTGGGTCTTGTCGTCGCTATTGGGTGTGTGAGCAAAACGCAAGTCATCGGCTTGAATCTCGTTGCCTTCACATAAGGTGTAGGCGCGCTCGAGCATATTCTCAAGCTCACGAACATTGCCAGGAAAGCGGTAGGCTTTTAATTTTTCTAACGCAGATGAGCTGAGTGTAGCGGGTGCAAGGCCGGTCCTAGCAGCGAGACGTTGCAACATGCTTTGAGTGAGTTGAGGTATATCTTCGCGCCGCTCGCGAAGAGGCGGCACGCGCATCTCAATCACATTGAGCCGATAGTACAAATCTTGGCGGAAGCGTTCAGCCGCTACTTCAGCATCCAGATCTTTATGTGTCGCGCAAAGGATGCGCACATCGACTTCAACTTCTTGTCGGCCGCCAACGGGCCTCACGGCTTTTTCTTGGATGGCGCGTAAGAGCTTTACTTGCATGTTGAGCGGTAAGTCAGCCACCTCATCAAGAAACAATGTGCCGCCATGCGCGAGTTGAAAAAGCCCAGGTTTGTCTTCTGTTGCTCCGGTAAAGCTACCTTTGCAATGACCAAAAAACTCGCTTTCCATCAGCTCGCTTGGAATGGCTCCGCAGTTAACACCAATAAAGGGTTGTGCAGAGCGTGAGCCTTGTTCATGAATTAGACGTGCTACAAGCTCTTTACCACTTCCGGATTCACCACTGATATACACCGGTGCTTGGCTACGAGCCAATTTACTGATTTGGCTACGTAAGCGCTGCATAGGCGCTGAATCGCCCAGAAGGCGGTTATCGATGGTGGCTGGGTTTTCAGGTTGCTTAAGGCGCAGCGCATTACTGACCAGTTCACGTAAGCGCGCTAAGTCGACAGGTTTGGTAAGAAAATCAAAAGCCCCTGCCTTAAGCGCATTGACTGCAATATCGAGGCTGCCGTAGGCGGTAATCATGGCTACAGGTAATTGCGGATAGCTCTGCTGGATTTCTTGCACCAGCTCAAGCCCAGATCCATCAGGCAGACGCATATCTGTCAGGCATAAATCGAAGTGCTCACGGGCCAGCCATTGCTTTGCTTCTTTGAGATCGCGCGCGGTACGCGTATCGAGCTTCATACGCCCTAGGGTGATTTCTAAGAGTTCACGAATATCGGGCTCGTCATCAACGATTAAGGCGCTTTGTCGACTCATGAAAAACTCTGCTTGCGAGGATGGGCAAAGGTGATGGTAAAGCAGCTACCACCATGTTCACTGTGACGATAGGTCAGGTGCGCTTGGTTGTTTTCACAAATCTCTTTAGAAAGATACAAGCCAAGACCTGTGCCGTGACTTTCGGTCGTAAAAAAGGGCTCAAATAAGTCATTTAATTGATCAGGGGCTATGCCGTGACCATCGTCGGCAATTTCAAGGACCGGCAATTCACTTTCATCATCTTTATAAAGGTTAAGCCAAACTTGTGCTTGCGGGTGGCGTTTGGCGCTGTGTCTTAAACCATTATCGATGAGGTTGGTAAGCACCTGTGTTAATTGGTGCGGATCCATGCGTGTCTGAATGCTGCCCGCTTGAGTGTGCACGTGCAGATGTTGGTTTTCCCCGGCCCTTTCACGAAAGTCAGCACAAAAACGGTGTACCCAGTATTTCAGATCCAGCAGTTGAGGCTCAGATTGTCGACGTCTTGATAGTTGTAGAACATTTTCAATCACAAGATTCATACGCCTTGAATGATCTTGGATGATCTGTGCAAGGCGCTTGTCGTGCGGTTCAAGTTCTTCCGATTCTTGCAGTAACTGCGCGGCATGACTGATGGCGCCTAGCGGGTTGCGAATTTCGTGCGCAATACCTGCTGTTAAACGCCCAAGTGATGCCATTTTAAGCTGTTGAACTTGCTGGGCTAGCTCGGCTGCATCATCTAAAAATACGAGAGTACGCTGGTGTTCGGCGTCTAAAAGGCTCACAAAGCTTGGCTGGAGCACAACGTCGTTGCTGGGCATTTGTAAGCTATTAGGACGTAATGTGGGGTTGGCTTGCCATTGCCTAATCCTGTCGCAGAGCGCCGGATTCAGTTGTGTCAGCCGTTGGCCGGTTAAAAAATCATTGGCCAACAGTTGGTGCGCGCTTTGGTTGGCCAAAATCACCCGAAGCTGATCATCGAGCACTAAAATGCCTGTGCGCATACGTTGCAAAATCAGATTATTCAGCTTTTCAAGGTTGGCTACATCTAACGCGCGTTTGGCAGCTAGGTTTTCGCTGGCATCCAGTTTTTGAGTGATGCCTTGGACAAACAAGGCTGTACCAAAGCAGATCGCACCTAGGGCTCCAGCTTGGACATACTGCGCGCCTACAACCTCAAACGCCAAGCTTAGATAAAAGGTTTGGTAAATGACGCTGATTGAAGCAATCGCAGCAATCAAAATACCTATGCGTCCACGCAGGACGATATTCGACAGAGCAACAGAGACGATAAATAAATTGCCCATACCGCTCGCTGTGCCACCTGCGGCATAGAACAACAGCGATAAGAGCACCAAATCAACCAGTGCGAGACTAAAGATTTGTGAGGTTTGGGTCGGTCTTGGGCTAAATAGCCCCAAAACAATATTGAGTCCTAAATAGACCCAGCTACAGAGAATAAAGAGGGGACTGTGAGCCAGTTGGAACAGCTCTTGGCCTAAATCACTGGTCGAAAGCATGACCAGTACAGCCCCCAGTACCACACGGTACTGGTCAAAAAGCCGAAGGATGCGCTTTTCTTGAATAGCGCTAAAGCTCGGCTTGGTGGGCATCAGCGCGCTTTAGGGCCTAAAAGCCTATGCGCTTGGCTGCAGTACCACTGCTGTTGATCAAATACCGCCTGATCCTTAGGCAAATGAGTACGGCAATGGGCACAACGCACCATCGGCGAAGGCTCAAGCGTAGCGCTTGGCTTATTTTTAGGATTTTGCCAGCGACGCCAGAGCCAATAGGCTCCGGCAATTAACGCGGCGATAAACAGCAAACGCAAAAACATGCTGACTCTCGATTAATACAAGGTTAGTCCTTGCCAAATAAACCAAACGTTAAACGGTTGAGCCATGAGCGTTTGGGCGCTTCGGCAGACTGTTTTTCTACGTAGTCCGCGCGTAACTCACGGGGCATTTGCTCAACCGCATCTTTATATTGACGCTCGATATCTTCGTGGGCGCGCGTGTGGCCTGGGGGTAGCGGTGCATCATTTTCAATCAGACCGAGCGTCATACGGCTCAGCCACGAGCGATCCTCGGTTTCGCGCTCACGCAGGGCAAACTCACCGTCTTTAAGACTCGAATGCTCAGGGTAGTTAAGCTTTAGTGTCTCAAGGCTAGTCTTGGCCAGCTCTGGCAGAGCAAGGTGCGTGTAAGCCTCGGTCATAATGGCTAACGCATCTGCGACAGCTGGTGTTTCTTGGAAGTTTTCAACAACGTAACGGCCACGGTTTGCAGCGGCCACATACGCTTTTCTTTCTAAATAATACGCTGCAGCGTGTATGTCATAGGCCGCTAACAGATTACGCAAGTAGACCATGCGGGCTTTAGCATCCGGTGCGTAGCGGCTATTAGGGAAGCGATTGGTAAGTTGTGCGAACTCATTGTAAGAATCGCGAGCAGCACCCGGGTCACGCTTGGTCATATCCAACGGCAGAAAACGTGCCAGCAGGCCGCGATCTTGCTCAAATGAAGCCAAGCCTTTTAAGTAATAGGCGTAATCAACATTCGGATGTTGTGGATGCAGGCGGATAAACCGTTCAGCAGCCGCCCGAGCAGCTTCTGGCTCACCATTCATATAATGCGCATAAATAAGCTCAAGTTGAGCTTGTTCGGCATAGCGGCCAAACGGGTAGCGCGACTCCAGTGCTTTGAGTTTGCTGGTGGCGCTGTTATAGCCTTTATTATTCAGATCAGCTTGGGCCTGCTGATACAGGGCACTTTCGCCGAGGTTTTCATCGACCTGTGCATCCTTAGATGAACAGGCAGCGGTGGCAGCGAGGATTGCGATCAGCAGCAGGTGTTTCACTTGCATGGTGGCGTGCGTCCCTGTGACGGCGGCCTGTCGTGGACCAAGCCGTCCTGTTATGATTGGCGCCCCCCGACAGTATTGGGGCATTAGACGCCGTATTTAACCACAAGCGCGTGGCTGAAACCAAAGCCCGTGCCCCCTCTGTTGCTGAGCATGTCTTCGAATTCTATCCAAACGATCCAACTCACCGCCGACGTATCCTTTGAATTAGGCGGTCAACGCCTTGATCAGGTGGCCGCCCAACTCTTTAGTGAGTATTCCCGCTCGCGCTTAACCGGCTGGATTAAAGAAGGCCGGCTGACTGTCAACGGCGCGGTCTTAAGGCCGCGTGATATCGTGCATGGTGGCGATAAACTGGCCCTTGAAGCTGAGCAAGAAGCGCAAGGCGAGTGGGTGGCGCAAGATATTCCTTTAGACATTGTCTATGAGGATGAGCATATCTTAGTCATCGATAAACCTGCCGGTTTAGTGGTGCATCCTGCTGCTGGTCACCAAGATGGGACTTTGCTAAATGCGCTACTGCATCACGTTCCGGACATTATTAATGTACCGCGCGCCGGCATTGTGCACCGTTTAGATAAAGACACCACAGGTTTGATGGTGGTGGCTAAAACCATCCAAGCTCAAACCAAGCTGGTTGAGCAGCTGCAGGCGCGTACTGTCAGCCGTATTTATGAAGCGGTGGTGTTAGGCGTGATTACCGCAGGCGGTAAGATTGATGCACCGATTGGCCGTCATGGTAGCCAACGTCAGCGTATGGCGGTCACCGATGGTGGTAAGCCTGCGATCAGTCATTACCGGGTGCTTGAGCGGTTCCGCTCGCATACTCATACCCGTGTGAAGCTTGAAACCGGTCGTACGCATCAGATTCGGGTGCATATGAGTCACGTAGGTTTTCCATTGATTGGCGATCCTGTGTATGGCGGACGCTTTAAGATTCCGCCTGCGGCGAGCCAAACGCTGGTGGAAACCTTAAAAACCTTCCCGCGCCAAGCACTGCACGCACGTTTTTTGGAGTTAGATCACCCTGCCACCGGTGAGCGGATGAAGTGGGAGTCTTCTTTGCCTGATGATTTCGTGTGGCTGCTAACGCTTCTGCGTCAAGACCGCGAGTCTTTTATCGGATGAGTTGGCTGACGCCTGACTGGCCTGCACCTAAAACAGTGAAGGCCATTGTCACGACCCGAGAGCAGGGAGGCAGTACTGGCCCTTACGCAGCGTTTAATATGGCGCTGCATGTGGGTGATGACCCAAAGGTTGTAGAGGCGAATCGCGGCACACTTAGTCAACTCGGCTGTACGCCTGCGTGGCTTAACCAAGTGCACAGTGTGGATGTCGTGCCTGCTGACACCCAAAAGGTGTTAACGGCCGATGCAAATTTTACTCGCGAGCAAAAGATTGCTTGCACGGTAATGACCGCCGATTGCTTGCCCGCGCTCTTTTGCGATCGTGCAGGCACTGTAGTTGCCGCCGCCCATGCAGGCTGGCGCGGGTTGGCAGGTGGCATCCTCGAAAAAACGGCGTCTGCGATGGGCGTCGAACCTTCTGACATCTTGGTCTGGTTAGGCCCCGCTATTGGGCCGCACGCCTTTGAAGTAGGCCCTGAGGTGCGAGAGGCTTTTCTGGCTGTGCGTCCAGAGTCTGAGCGTGCCTTTCGTCCAAGCGCGAAAGCTGGGCATTTTTACGCTGATCTGTACCAGTTAGCGCGCATTCATTTAGCCAGCGTCGGTGTCACCGCGGTCTATGGCGGCGGGTTTTGTACCTTTACTGATGAGCGCTTTTATTCCTACCGACGCGCTCATCCAACCGGCCGGATGGCCAGCCTAATCTGGCTTGATTGATTCAGATCAAACGCCGAGCGCTTGAATCTTCTCTTTGCCATCCTCATCTAACAGTCATCAGCAGGTTTTTGGCCTGCCTTCAAGCTGAGGAAGGGCTTTATATGCGTATCGACCGTTTAACCAGTAAGTTGCAACTCGCACTTTCTGATGCCCAGTCCATTGCCGTCGGGCTGGATCACCCCTCTATTGAGCCTGTGCACTTAATGCAGGCCTTGCTTGAACAGCAAGGCGGCTCAATCAAACCCTTATTAATGCAAGTCGGTTTTGACATTAATAGCTTGCGTCAAGGCTTAACCCAGGCGCTTGAGCAACTGCCAAAACTGCAAAATCCATCCGGCGATATGAATTTATCGCAGGATTTAGCGCGCCTACTAAACCAGGCTGACCGCTTGGCCCAGAAAAAAGCCGATCAATATATTTCAAGCGAATTAGTACTGTTAGCGGCGCTTGATGAAAACACCAAGCTCGGCAAGTTGCTGCTGGGCCAAGGCGTTAGCAAAAAAGCTTTAGAAAACGCCATCAATAACTTGCGCGGTGGTGACAGTGTTAATGATGCCAATGCCGAAGAGTCCCGTCAGGCGTTGGATAAATACACCGTCGATATGACCAAGCGTGCCGAGGAAGGTAAGCTTGATCCGGTGATTGGTCGCGATGACGAAATCCGCCGCACGATTCAAGTGCTGCAGCGCCGCACCAAAAATAACCCAGTACTTATTGGTGAGCCGGGTGTGGGTAAAACCGCCATTGTTGAAGGCCTTGCCCAGCGCATTATCAATGGCGAAGTACCGGATGGCCTAAAAGACAAGCGTCTTCTGTCTTTGGATATGGGGGCGTTAATTGCTGGGGCAAAGTTCCGTGGTGAATTTGAAGAGCGCCTAAAAGCGGTGTTGAACGAGCTTGCCAAGCAAGAAGGGCGCGTCATTCTCTTTATCGATGAACTGCATACCATGGTTGGCGCCGGTAAAGCCGATGGAGCAATGGATGCAGGTAATATGCTTAAACCTGCTCTGGCACGTGGTGAGCTGCATTGCGTAGGTGCCACCACTTTAGATGAGTACCGCCAATACATTGAAAAAGACGCCGCCTTAGAGCGCCGCTTTCAAAAAGTGTTGGTGGATGAGCCATCCGAAGAAGACACCATCGCGATTTTGCGCGGCCTAAAAGAGCGCTATGAAGTCCACCACGGCGTCACCATCACCGATGGTGCCATCATTGCAGCGGCTAAATTAAGCCACCGCTATATCACAGATCGCCAGTTGCCCGATAAAGCCATCGACTTAATTGACGAGGCCGCCAGCCGCCTGCGCATGGAAATCGACTCTAAACCTGAAGCGCTGGACCGTTTAGAGCGCCGCTTGATCCAGCTTAAAATTGAGCGTGAAGCGCTGAAAAAAGAAGAGGATGAAGCAGCCCTTAAGCGCCTTGAAAAGCTTGAAGACGACATCCAAAATCTTGAGCGCGAATATTCTGATCTTGAAGAAATCTGGCGCTCAGAAAAAGCTGAGGTCCAAGGCACCGCGCAAATTCAGCAAAAAATTGAGCAAGCTCGCCAAGAGATGGAGAACGCCCGTCGCCGGGGTGATCTTGAAGCCATGGCGCGTATTCAATACCAAACCATCCCTGATCTTGAGCGCAGCTTACAAATGGCCGAGCAGCACGGTCAGGCTGAAAAACAGCTGTTGCGCAATAAAGTCACTGACGAAGAAATCGCTGATGTGGTTTCTAAGTGGACCGGCATTCCGGTGAGCAAAATGCTTGAAGGTGAGCGCGACAAACTGCTGCGCATGGAAGATGTACTGCATCAACGTGTGATTGGTCAGCATGAAGCAGTTGTGGCCGTTTCTAACGCGGTGCGCCGTTCACGTGCAGGCCTTGCCGATCCGGATCGTCCAAGCGGTTCGTTCTTATTCTTAGGTCCAACGGGTGTGGGTAAAACCGAGCTTTGCAAAGCCCTAGCAGAGTTTTTGTTTGACACCGAAGACGCCATGATCCGGATTGATATGTCTGAGTTTATGGAAAAACACTCCGTGGCTCGTCTAATCGGCGCGCCTCCGGGGTACGTAGGGTATGAAGAGGGCGGCTATTTAACCGAGGCGGTGCGTCGCAAGCCGTATTCGGTTGTGCTTTTAGATGAAGTTGAAAAAGCCCATCCGGATGTCTTCAATATTCTTTTGCAGGTATTAGAAGATGGCCGTCTGACCGATAGCCAAGGTCGTACGGTGGATTTCCGCAACGCAGTCGTGGTGATGACCTCAAACTTAGGTTCAAGCCAGATTCAAGAGCTTGCAGGCGACAGTGATGCCCAGCGGGCTGCCGTGATGGATGCCTTGAGCGCGCACTTTAGACCTGAGTTCATCAACCGTATTGATGAAGTGGTGGTGTTTGATCCGCTGGCCAAAGAGCAAATCGGTGGCATCGCGCAAATTCAGTTAGGTCGTTTGCGCAAACGCTTAGCAGAACGCGATTTAAGCCTTGAACTCTCGGATGAGGCACTCGATAAGCTGATTGCGGTGGGTTATGACCCTGTATATGGCGCACGGCCACTCAAACGTGCCATCCAGCGCTGGATCGAAAACCCATTAGCCCAAAAAATCTTGGCGGGCAACTTCTTACCAGGCAGCCAAATCCAAGCTCAAGTGGTGGATGATCAAATCGAGTTTAGCTAACCGATGCCCTAAAGCGCCGCTCTGCGGCGCTTTTTTTGCCTTAAAGCTCAGGGTACAAGCAATCGAGGCTCAGTTCGGCAAACCGTGAAAGCGCTCACCTTTTGGTAAGGCTTAGAAAAATGGGCGTTTTCCGGGTGGTCGGAGATTTTTTTCGAAAATCTTTGAATTATTAGTAAGTTAGTTGTTGACAGTGAAATATAAATCTATAGAATGGCGCGCATTCCAAGGGACAACGTCGAAAGACACTGAAACTTGGATGCGAAGTAGATAGTTCCGCGATAGCTCAGTCGGTAGAGCAAATGACTGTTAATCATTGGGTCCCTGGTTCGAGTCCAGGTCGCGGAGCCAACTTCCTTCGGGGTATAGCGCAGTCCGGTAGCGCGCCTGCTTTGGGAGCAGGATGTCAGGAGTTCGAATCCCCTTACCCCGACCATTTTTAGGGTCGTTAGCTCAGTTGGTAGAGCAGTTGGCTTTTAACCAATTGGTCGTAGGTTCGAATCCTACACGACCCACCATAAAGAAGCCCTAGTGAGCAATCACTAGGGCTTTTTTTTATGGCCGAATTTTAATAGGCCAGCTGGGCAAGGCCGCGGCTTAACAGCCCTAGTCCCACCACGCATATCATCACCAATCCCAGTAATAGCCATGGGTTGAATGGCTTGCGGGGTACTTGGTGTTGTGGCGCACTTAAATATTGATCGACCCGCGCTTGGTCCTCTGGCCCTAACTGGCTGCTCATAATCACCTCACTGCTTTTTCTTTAAGCTAAGCAGCTAAAGCGCCAATCGTCTGTGTGCTGATACTGAAATTGCCAAGTAAAGATTGATTTGTATCAGTCGTTACGCTGCAAAATTTGCCATGCTGGTGGTAAATACAAGTAAGGAGAACCTAATGAGTGCTTATCAGTGGGCAAAGGAAACGCTACAAGCGGAGCTTGAGGCAGGTCGAAGCAAGGGCTTAGATGATCTGATGATGCTTCGGGCGCTATTAAGCAGTGTAGTTGAGGCCAGTAAAGCGCATCGCAGTGCTGCAGATTTAGCGGCAGAACTTACGTTCTTAGCCGATAACCTAGACGATGATCGCGAATACACGTTTATGCGCCCGTAAAAAAGCCCGCAGCGCGGGCTTAGTGGTAGCGATCCACATCGCCAGAGAAAACTTCATTATCGACAGGGTCGCCGGCGATAACATGCTCCTCAGCGGCCCATGCGCCTAAATCAATGAGTTTGCAACGTTCTGAGCAGAAGGGGCGAAACGTACTGCTCGCTTCCCATTTCACCTCTTTAGCGCATGTTGGACATTTCACCACGCTAACCATCACTGACCTCCTCTAAGCGTGAGATAAAACTGGTGCAGTCTTTCGACTTCGCTGTGTAACCAGTTTAGATCTTGATCATTCACAATCACATCATGTGCTTTGGCAAGTCGCTCATCTCGACGCGCTTGGTTCTTCATAATGGCTTCAATTTGCTCTCGCGATGCCATATCGCGGCGCATGCTGCGTTCAATTTGTAATGTTTCCGGCACATCAATCACTAATACCCGCTGTGTGGCCTCATTCTGTTTGGATTCGACCAAAAGCGGAGACACTAAAATCGCATAGGGAGAGGTCGCTCGTGCCAAGGCTTGATGGATTTCGTCGCGAATCAAAGGGTGTAATAGACTTTCAAGCCACTGGCGGCTGCTTTGATCTGTAAATATTTCGTGTCTAAGGGCTGCGCGATTGAGAGTGCCATCGTCTAATAGAATTTTTTGCCCAAAACGCTGGGTGATGGCAGTAAGTGCAGGTTTTCCCGGTTCAACGACCCAGCGTGCCGCTTGATCGGCATCGACCAGATCAATGCCCAAATGCGCAAAATGCTCAGCAGCGGCACTTTTACCGCTCCCGATGCCGCCGGTTAAACCCAAAATCCAAGGTTGCATATGTTTGGCCTCGCTATGACGCGAGGCATCAAAACCTGTTTGTGCGAGGAGTGCAAGCCTTAGAACTGGGCCAGCTGAAAATAGCGAGCGGTGATTTCATCACCCCACAAGAGAGCAATCCAGCCAGCGATGGCTAGGAACGGACCAAAGGCAATGGGCGTTCCGGCTTCTTTTTGGCTGAGTTTTAAAATCACAATACCTAAGAGTGCGCCGACCAAAGAGGACAACAAAATCGTGAGAGGTAAAATTTGCCACCCGCCCCACGCGCCGAGCATGGCTAAGAGTTTGAAGTCGCCGTAACCCATGCCTTCTTTGCCTGTCACAAGCTTAAATAGCCAGTACACGGACCAAAGGCTGAGGTAGCCTGCGACAGCACCCCACAACGCATCCTCAAGGCTTGCAAAAAGGCCTTGGCTATTGATGATCAACCCAAGCCACAACAGGGGTAACACCAGTACATCAGGCAATAATTGATGCTCAGCATCAATCAGGCTCATCGCCAAAAGACCCCATGTTAAAAAGAGCAGGGCGATTGTTTGCAAGCTAACTCCGCACTGCCAAGCCACCACGCCTGAAACTACCGCACAGACGATTTCTACCAACGGATAACGTGCGCTAATGGGGTTTTTGCATGATGAGCAGCGACCGCGCAAAAAAAGCCAACTGACAACAGGGATATTTTCCCAGGGCTTAATTTCGTGTGAACAGTTCGTGCAGGTGGAGTTAGGCAGTAGCAAGTTAAATGTGGCTTCTGATACGTCTGCTAACCCTAAGACTTCACGTGCTTGAGCGCGCCAGTCGCGCTCAAGCATTTTGGGTAAGCGGTAAACCACGACATTTACAAAACTTCCCACTAAAAGGCCGATAACGGCAGCAATGCTGATAAACAACGTGGGCGCAGACTGCAACGTTTCCAAAAGATTAACCACCCACCACGTTGCCCAACTGGAAGATAGGCAGGTACATCGAAATGATCAAGCCGCCCACGAGAATACCCAAAACGGCCATGATCATGGGTTCCATCAGGGTGGTCAGATTATCAACAGCGTTGTCGACTTCGGCCTCATAGTAGCTGGCTGTTTTGTCGAGCATTTCATCTAAAGAGCCAGCTTCCTCACCAATCGCCGTCATTTGTACGGCAAGCGCAGGGAAAACGTTGGTGGTACGCATAGCGAAGTTAAGTTGTGTACCTGAAGACACATCTTGTTTGATCTTGTTGACCGCATTTTTAAAAACGATATTGCCCGTAGCGCCGGCAACCGAATCTAAGCCATCAACCAACGGTACACCCGCGGCGAAAGTAGTCGAAAGAGTTCGAGCAAACCGTGCAATAACGGCCTTGTATAAAATCGCACCGAAAATTGGTAGTTTTAAAGTCGCGCGATCGGTTGCGTTGCGAAATTTTTCTGAGCGTAGGTAAAGATTTTTAATTAAAAAAATTGAACCTGCGATGGCAAAAATTAACACCCACCACCATTCTTGCAGCCACCGTGAAAGGTTGATTACAACTTGAGTGGGGGCAGGCAGCTCAGCACCAAAGCCATGAAAAACCGATTCAAATTGCGGTACTACGACGATCAGCAAAACCGCAGTAACAATAACTGCGACTATCATAACGGCAATCGGATAGGTCATTGCCTTTTTGATCTTGGCTTTTAGTGCTTCAGACTTTTCCTTGTACTGAGCAACACGATCGAGCAGCGTTTCAAGAGCACCGGATTGCTCACCAGAGTCCACCAAGTTGCAATAAAGATCGTCAAAGTATTTAGGATGCTTGCGCAAAGAATTGGCAAGGCTATTACCCGCTGCTACATCTTGTTTG
>X137_Gaur__coassemble_127_pt1 | contig 21316 bp, 18 predicted proteins | sample X137_Gaur__metabat2_high_PE_003 | metagenome-assembled genome bin X137_Gaur
CGTGATCGTGATCGTGATCGTGATCGTGATCGTGATCGTGATCGTGATCGTGATCGTGATCATCTTGGCCGAAATAACGCAGGGTTAAGCCGTCAAGGCTCTGAACAGCCACTGTTTCACCCGTTCGGCCTTCAAGCGGTGCAACCAGAAAGGTTTCCATATCAGGCCCAATCCAATAAAACAGTTGCGCACTGCGTATCGCCCGCACATCAGAGGGGCGCAAACTGTAATGGTGTGCGGACGCGCCTGCTGGCAGCAACACATCTGGCATGCCTACGCCATCTTGTACAGCGGCAGCAATCAATTGCAGAGGCTTGATGCTGGTCAGCACCTTAACTTCAGCAAAGGCAGATAAAGGCGCAAGGGCAAAAAAGAGAGCGGCGACAAAGCGAGACACGGTATGACATCCACAACCAGAAAGGTTATAGAATAACGTCTCTTTTCTAAGACGTCCTTGTCCATGTTTAAGCCGCTGATCGATTATTCCCCGCTCGCCTGCTTACCCCATGACCACAGTCAGTGCGTCAGTAATGCGTTGGCCGACGCCGATAAACTCTGCGCGCGGCAGGGTGTGCGGCTTACCGCCTTACGTAAACGCGTGCTGGAGCTGGTCTGGCAAAGCCATAAACCTTTGGGTGCTTACGATATTTTGGCGGTGTTAAGTGAAGAAGACGGTCGACGCGCAGCCCCCCCTACGGTGTACCGGGCGCTGGATTTTTTGCTTGAGCAAGGGCTTGTACATCGTATTGCCTCGCTTAACGCCTTTATAGGCTGCACTCAGCCTGAACACAGCCACCAAGGGCAATTTTTGATCTGCAAAAATTGCCATAGCGCCATTGAACTCGATAACACAGCCGTCAGCGATGCGATCGTGCAAAGTGCCGCGCGCTTAGGCTTTGCCGTTGAAGGGCAAACGGTTGAAGTGGTCGGCGTATGTCAGCCTTGCCAAGGTGTCCAATGAGCATCAGCCTTGTTCGGTTAGATAACGTCTGCGTGGGCTTTGCTGGGCAACGTGTGCTGGAAAATGTGACGCTGGATATTAAAGCCGGCGAAATCATCACGCTTATTGGCCCCAATGGCGCCGGTAAAACCACCTTAGTGCGCAGCCTTTTAGGTTTATTAACCCCTGATCAAGGCCAGATTTGGCGCAAGGCTAAGCTTCGTATTGGCTATATGCCGCAAAAGCTTACGGTTGAGGCGAGCCTGCCCTTAACGGTGCTTCGCTTTTTACAGATGGTGCCCGGCACCTCTAAAACCGATGTGCTTAAGGCGCTGGAAGAAGTCGGTGCACGGGTCACAGCCGAGACCGCCTTGCAGAAGATTTCAGGCGGACAACTGCAACGGGTGCTGCTGGCCCGGGCGTTGCTGCGTAAACCTGAGCTTTTGGTGTTGGATGAGCCGGTACAGGGGGTGGATGTCGCAGGCCAAGCAGAGCTTTACCGGTTAATTGGCAAATTGCGTGAACGATATGGCTGCGGCGTGGTGATGGTGTCACATGACCTGCATTTGGTGATGAGTGCGACTGATCAAGTCATCTGCTTAAACAGGCATATTTGCTGTCAGGGACACCCTTCGCAGGTCAGCGAAGATCCCGCGTTTATCGAACTCTTTGGGCACGATGCGAAAAGCCTTGCGGTGTATCACCACCACCATGATCACGCCCATAACCTTGAGGGTGAAGTGGTCAAGGGTTTTACCCTTCATGGACCTGTGCACCGCCACGGCCCGAACTGTAACCATTAAGTGAGCGTACATGCCTGACTTTCTGTTGTATGCCTTATTAGCAGGGTTAGCACTTGCCGCGGTGGCAGGTCCATTAGGCTCGCTCGTTGTCTGGCGGCGCATGGCCTACTTTGGCGATACCTTAGCGCACGCAGCGCTTTTAGGCGTAGCGTTGGGGCTGCTGTTGGACATCAGCCCGGCCTTAACAGTTACCGTTGGCTGCGGCCTTTTGGCGTTGGTGTTGCTCGGGTTACAGCGCAAGCAAACGCTCGCCTCTGACACCTTGCTCGGCATTCTGGCACCGACCACCCTGTCGCTTGGGCTTGTAGCCTTAAGCTTTATGCGTGATGTGCGCATTGATTTGATGAGCTATTTATTTGGCGATCTACTCGCTGTCAGTGGCTCAGATTTGGCGTGGATGCTGGCCGGTAGCGCGTTGGTGCTGATCGCGATTGTCTCCTTATGGCGGGCATTTTTAGCCATCACCGTGCATGAAGAGCTGGCGATTGTAGAGGGCCTTCCAGTGGCGAGCTTACGCCTTGCCCTAATGCTGATGCTGGCCTTAGTGATTGCCGTTGCCATGAAAATTGTTGGAGTGCTGCTGATCACCTCGCTTTTGATCATCCCAGCAGCCACGGCCCAGCGCTTTGCCAAAACCCCAGAACACATGGCGATTGGCGCAAGCCTTATTGGCATGCTGAGCGTGTGTGCAGGTCTTAGCCTTTCATGGTTCTATGACACCCCTGCCGGGCCTTCGATTGTGGTCAGCGCCGCCGCCTTCTTTTTTGTAAGCCTGATGCGTAAGAGAGCCTAATGCAGCAAACCCTCGCCTCAGTCTTTGGTTTTAGCGCCCTTAAACAAGGGCAACAAACGGTGATTGAGGCGCTGCTGGCTGGGCGCAGCGCGGCTGCCATTTTCCCAACAGGCTCCGGCAAGTCCCTGTGTTATCAGCTACCGGCACTTTTATTGCCACATCTAACACTGGTGATCTCGCCACTTTTGGCCTTGATGCAAGATCAGCTTGAGTTTCTTAAAAGTAAAGGCATCGCCGCGTCCAGTATCGATTCAGCACAAAGTGCGGATGAGCAAAGACGTATTTATCAGGCGATCAAAACAGGCGAGATCAAAATTCTTATGATCTCGGTAGAGCGGCTAAAAAATGAGCGCTTTCGCCATTTTATTAGCCAGATTCCGATTTCCCTGTTGGTTGTTGATGAAGCGCACTGTATCTCCGAATGGGGGCATAACTTTCGCCCGGATTACTTAAAGCTTCCGACCTATCAAACGCTTCTGGCGATCAAACAAGTGCTGCTGTTAACCGCCACAGCAACGCCTGCTGTGGTCAAAGACATGGCGCAAAAATTTGCCATTCGCGAGCATGATATTGTGCGAACCGGTTTTTATCGCCCCAACCTGACGCTACACGTTGAGCCGGTTAGCGCAGCTGAGCGCTTTGAGGTGTTATGCCAAAGGCTTAGGCCCTATCAACACCTAAGCAGCATCGTTTACGTGACCCAGCAGCAAAGTGCTGAAGAGCTGGCCAAAGCACTTGAAGCTCAAGGTTTTAAGGCCTGTGCGTATCATGCGGGGCTGACTCATGAAGTGCGGCAACGCCTGCAAGCGCGTTATATGCAGGGTGAGATTCTCACCATGGTGGCCACCATTGCCTTTGGGATGGGCATCGACAAAAGCGATATCCGCGCCATCGTGCATTACGACTTACCCAAATCAATTGAAAATTTTAGCCAAGAGATTGGTCGCGCCGGCCGTGATGGGCATACGGCAGACTGCTTGGTCTTAGCCAATCGCGAAAGCGAAAACCTCTTGGCCAATTTTATCTATGGCGATACACCCGAGCCCTCGGCCCTTTTAGCAGTGCTCAATGAAATAAATGAGCATCCTGAGCCCCATTGGCCGGTGATGCTGAGCCGGTTGAGCACCCAGGCCAATATTCGCCAGCTGCCTCTAAAAACACTGTTGGTGCAGTTAGAACTTCAAGGGTTTATCGAACCTGTCACCAGTTACTTTGCCCGCTATCGCTTCAAGCTATTGGTTGATGAGGCCACGCTTTTAGAACGCTTTGATCAAGAGCGTGTGTACTTTCTAAAAAGGCTTTTAGCCTCAGCGCAAAAGGCAAGGCTTTGGTACAGCTTAGATTTTGCCGCCTTAAGCTTTCATCAACTCGACCGCACACGCGCGGTGAAAGCACTGGACTATCTTGCCGACCAAGGCCTTATTGAGCTTGAAACCGGTGAATTAACCGAGGTGTTTCATAAATGCCAACCGTTTGACCCCAAGGTTCAGGCAGACGCGCTGTACCAGTACTTTGCCGACAAAGAGCGCGCAGAACTGGCTCGCATCGAGCACATGCTGGCACTCTTTAATAGCCCTGAGTGTTTAAGCAGCCGCCTTGCACGATACTTTGGTGATCAAGAGGCGCCTGCGGCATGTGGTCACTGCTCGGTATGTCTGGGTCATTTTAAGGCCTTACAAGAGCCATTGCCTTTAAAGCCTTTATCAGCCTTTCATGCACATGAACTTTTACATACGTTTAACAGAAGTTATAGGCAAAACACCGGTATTTCGCCGAGTATCGCGTGTCAAACACGCTTTTTATGTGCGATCAACATGCCCCTCTTCACCGTCTTAAGAGCGCGAGCCATGCCTCATTTCGGCGCACTTAAGGCGTATTCCTACCCGCTCGTACGTCAGTGGCTTACGCAGTCACCGTGACCAAACCTAACCTTGCCGCTACAATGCGCGGCTCTTTATTGAAGGCTAGGCTCTTTTTTTGCTGCCAATTCATCGGCAGGCGAGCCTAGTCGCGCAGCCCGGAAGGAGACCCCATGGGACAGCGTACGCCTTTGTATGACTTGCATATTGCCCTAGGCGCCAAGATGATGGATGTTGGCGGTTGGGATATGCCTCTGCATTATGGCTCTCAAGTCGATGAGCATCATCAAGTGCGCCAAGCATGCGGCGTTTTTGATGTTTCACACATGACCATTTTTGATGTGCAAGGTGAACAGGCTCAAACATTTCTTGAGCACCTCTTAGCCAACGACATCCGCAAACTCACCACCCTAGGTCAAGCCCATTACAGCCTGATGCTCAATGAGCAAGGCGGTGTTGTGGATGACCTTATTGTCTACAAACTTGAGCAGGGTTACCGCTTAGTGGGGAATGCGGGCAACCTTGAAAAAGATTTGGCGTGGCTGAGCCTGCACTGCGAAGCCTTCGATGTGGCGATTAAAGTGCGCGACGATTTGGCTATTTTTGCGATTCAAGGGCCGAATGCACTGACCCGTTGCCGCGAGTTGGTGAACACGCCACGCTCAGCGCTGATTCAAAAGCTCAAACCCTTTCAGGGCTTAAGCGAGGGCGATTGGTTTATCGCCCGCACCGGCTACACCGGTGAAGACGGCCTTGAAATCATGCTGCCCAGCGAGCAAGCCGTAAGCTTTTTTAACGATCTGGTCGGTGCCGGCATCGCTCCGATTGGCTTGGGCGCGCGTGATACCTTGCGCCTTGAGGCAGGCCTTGTGCTGTATGGCAACGAGATCAACGAGTCGAGCTGTCCTTTTGAGTCTGGTCTTGGGCATGTACTGGCGATGGAAGGGCGCGACTTTATCGGCAAAACCGCACTTGAAGCCCAAAAAGCCCAAGGTGCTGTGCAACGTTTGGTCGGGCTGGTGCTTGAGGAGCGTGGCGTTCTTAGGGCCGAACAAGTGGTACGGGTAGAGGGCGTGGGTGAAGGCGCGATTACCAGTGGCAGCTTCTCGCCAACCTTAGGTAAATCCATTGCACTGGCCCGCGTACCAATGGCCACGGCCGAACGCGCGGAAGTCGAAATCCGTGGCAAATGGTATCCCGTGCGTGTGGTGTCACCTAAATTTGTTCACGCCGGCAAGGTTCTGATCTAACCCTCAAATGAGCATCTGTGCGAGGATGCTCATCTTCACTATTGCACTGTTTTTGGAGCCGATGATGAGCCAAAACCCGACTGACCGTCGTTACGCTACCACGCACGAATGGGCCCGCTTAGAAGCTGACGGCAGCGTGACTGTCGGCATCACCGACCATGCTCAAGAAGCGTTGGGCGATGTTGTATTTGTTGAGCTACCAGAAATCGGCCGCGTCTTTAGCGCCGCAGAACAAGCAGGCGTGGTGGAGTCGGTTAAAGCGGCATCAGACGTCTATGCGCCTGTGGCTGGAACCGTGATTGCCGTTAACGACGCCTTGGCCGACTCACCGGAGCTGATCAACGAAGATCCTTATAACGCCGCATGGTTTTACCGCTTAGCACCCAGCAATGTCAGTGAGCTGGATGCACTGTTAGATGCGGCTGGATACGAGGCGAGCGTTAACTAGGATGATGCGCCTTCGCGCAGGTCATGGAAGTACAAAGGTATGACCGCCGGTTGTGTTTTTGTTATTGATGATGACGAACTGATTGTCGAGCTGCATAGCACCTTGCTACGCAGCGCAGGTCTTGAGGTGCGTGCTTTTAATAATGCCCAAGCATTTTTAGAAAGCTATCGCCCAGGCGCCTGTGACTGCATTCTGACTGATCTTCGAATGCCCCATATCGGCGGACTTGAGCTTTACCAAGCCCTAACCGCACGGGAGATCGAAACACCTGTGATTTTTATAACAGGTCATGCCGATGTCCCAAGCGCGGTAGAAGCCATGCGCCAAGGCGCCTTCGATTACGTCACCAAGCCTGTGCATGGCGCAGCGCTTTTAGAGCGTGTACAAGCGGCACTGGCGTTGAGTAAAAGCCGCTATGCCGAGCGCCAAGCACGCCTTGAGCGTGAACAACAATTGGCGTTACTCACCCCTAAAGAGCATGAAATTGCGCTGTGGGTTGCACAGGGCTTTACCAGCCGTGAAATTGCCGAAAAGGCCCACTTAAGTGTGCGTACAGTGGAAAACCATCGGGCACGGATTATGGATAAGCTTGAAGCGGAATCGGTGGTGGATATTGTGCGGCTTTTGATGAGCGCTTAGGTAATTCTACTCACTCAAAAAATCGCTCTTTTCCCGACAATACGCGCCTACTTTAGCGCCCAGTCGGAAAAGCAATGCCGTCACATACAAAGCTCATCGCCCTCGGTCTAGGCCTTGTTAATGTACTCAGTACAACCTTGCTGGCTACCCACGCTTGGCAAGGTGCACTAGCAGCACTTACCGTCAGTGGTATTGCGTATGTGGTACTGACCCGCAAACCTTCTAACGCCCCTCTTGAGCAGCCCATCGTAGAAGAGCCTTGGCAAACGGCGCGCTTAAACGCCGCTCAAGCCTTAACCACTGGCGTCTTACCACTTTGGAATCAACATTTAACCTTGGCCCGCACACAAATGGGCGAAGGCATTAACGGTTTGTCTTCAGGTTTTAGCAGCCTAAGCCAAAGGCTAATCGAGGCCAGCGCCAATAATGGTCAAGACCAAGGCGCGCGCGCGATCGAAACCATTCAGCAAGCCGAGCAAGGCCTGTATCAGATCATCGCCGCACTCGAGCAAACCCAAGCCTACCGCGCAAGCCTTGTTGAAGAAGTCAGCAAAATTGCAAGCCATACCCATGACTTGTCACGCATGGCCGAACAAGTCAGCAAAATTGCCGAGCAAACCAATTTGCTGGCCTTAAACGCGGCCATTGAGGCCGCCCGTGCCGGCGAAGCCGGACGCGGCTTTTCGGTGGTTGCTGATGAAGTGCGCAAGCTTTCCAGCGAGTCTGGCCAAACCGGCCAACATATTCGCCAAACCATCAGCACGGTGAATAGCGCTATCAGCAAAGCCCAAGACATCTCGGCCTCATTTACCGAGCAAGAGCGCCAACTGGTTAGCGACTCACAGCATGTTGCGCAAACCATTTTGGCCGACTTTAACGCCACCGCCACGTTGCTTGCGCAATCCCTTAATGATGCTCAGCAAGAGCGCACCTTGCTCGAAGGCGATATTCATCAGTTGATGGTGCATTTGCAGTTCCAAGATCGTGTAGATCAGATCATGGGGCACGTCAGTGATGATCTACAGCGTCTTAACCAAGCCTTAACTGGGCTCAATAACGCAGAGCAAGCCTTACCTAGCGTTGAGCGTTGGTTGGAACAATTGGCCTCAACCTATACCACTCTTGAACAACAGAGCGTGCACCAAGGAACGGCTGCCAAAAGCGCCCAAACCAGTTCCGTTACCTTCTTTTAATTGCCTTGAGATCTGTATGAGCAAGAAAATCTTAGTGATCGATGATTCAGCCAGCATGCGCCAAATGGTTGCCATGACCTTGCGCGGTGCCGGTTACACCGTGGTTGAAGCCGTTGATGGCAAAGATGCGTTAACCAAGTTGGACGGTAGCAAGTTCAATTTGATTATCAGTGATGTGAACATGCCGAACATGGATGGCATCAGCTTTGTTAAAGCCGCCAAACTGCAACCGGCTTATAAATTCACCCCCGTCATCATGTTCACCACCGAAGGCAGCGATGACAAAAAGGCGCAAGGCAAAGCGGCCGGTGTGCGCGCGTGGATTGTCAAACCCTTCCAGCCGCCGATGTTGCTTGATGCTGTTAGCAAGCTGGTGATCTAAGCCCATGTCCGATCCACTTGTGCTGGGCGCAGCCTTCACGATTGAAAATGCCAGTGATTTACAGCGTTTGCTGCTGGCTGAGCTACCCGGTTGCGACCGGGTGTGCTTAAGCGCTGTTAGCGAAATCGACGGTGCAGGCCTACAGCTGCTGTTGGCCAGCAAAGCGCAATATCCCGACCTTAAGCTGTGCAATCCGAGTAATGCCATCCGCCAGGTCTTTGCCATGCTCAACCTTTCCCATTTACTCAGCGCCTGAGGCCTCTATGGATATTCAAGCCGTCCGCAGCGTGCTGCTGGATGAAGCCCGCGAATTGCTTGGGCAAATGGAAGCGGCCCTACTGGCCGTTGAAATGACCGGGCCTGATCCTGAGCAAATCAACGCTATTTTCCGCGCCGCACACACCCTTAAAGGGTCGAGTGGCATGTTTAACTTAACGCTGGTCGTTGAGTTCACGCATTTAATGGAAAACCTGCTGGTCAAGGTACGTGCAGGTCAACAGGCGCTGGATCAGGCCACCACTTCATTGCTGTTAGGCTGTGGCGATTATCTAAACCTGCTGTTTGAAAAAATCGCAGACGGTTTAGACGATGTGGACCCAGCGCCGCAAACCCGCGCCCAGCTCATGCAAGCTTTAAGCGAAAGACTTGGGGACATACCAGAGGCTACGGCAAACGCTCAGGCCGTTTCGGTGAGTCACACCGGTCATTTTCGCGTCACCTTACGCCCTGAGCCGCATGTGTTTTTGCATGGTTTAGATCCTTTAGCCTTTATTAACTATCTGGCTAATAAAGCAGAACTGGTCTCTCTTAAGCTTGTCGCTGATGACTTGCCAACGCTTGCAGCACTTGAGCCTGAGACGTGCTACTTAGGTTTTGTACTGGAACTCAAAGGCGCTATCAGCCAAAGCGATATTGAGTCAGCGCTTGAGTTTATTGCCGAAGACTGCGCGATTGAAATCGAAGATCTATCGCCTGTAGCCATTGAAGAAGCGCCGATCGCCGCCGAACAAGTGCAAGAAAATCTGCGCAGCCGTCTTAAAGAACAGGTGCTGATCAAAGTTGATGCCCGAAAACTCGATCAACTGATTGATGCGGTCGGCGAGCTGGTCACCCGTTCCGCGCGCAGCCGTACCTTGGCTGAAACCGCCCCACGCGAAGCGGTTAAAACCTTTATGGAGGAGGTTGATAGCTTCGTTGAGCAAATCCGTGACCGCGCCTTAAGCCTGCGTATGGCGCCGGTAAACGAAGTGTTCCAACGCTTTCCTCGTGTGGTACGCGATGTTGCTCACGACTTAGGCAAGCAGGTGGAACTGAAAATCCAAGGGGCCGACACCGAGCTTGATAAATCCATGATTGATCAGCTCGCCGATCCTTTGCTGCATATTGTGCGTAACGCCTTGGACCATGGCATTGAGCCGGTGGCCGAGCGCATCAGTGCAGGTAAACACAGCACCGCCACCTTAAGCCTCAATGCCTATCACGAGTCGGGCGCGGTGGTACTTGAAATCAGCGATGACGGCCGTGGATTAAATGCTGAGCGCATTAAAGCCAAGGCGATTGAGCGCGGACTCATCAGCCCTGAGGCTGAGCTTTCGGATGAGGCCATTTTTAATCTGATTTTTGAAGCGGGCTTTTCAACGGCCGAGAAGGTCACCGACCTTTCCGGGCGTGGCGTTGGCATGGATGTGGTACGACGCAGCATTGAAGCGTTGCGTGGACACATCGAGATTCAGTCTGTCGCCGGTCAAGGCACCACCTTTCGGATTCGCCTGCCTTTAACCCTCTCGATCATTGACGGCTTTCAAGTGGCCGTGGGCGATGCGCATTTTGTTATTCCGCTCTCGCAAGTGGTTGAGTGTTTAGAGCTTGGCGAGCACTCGGGCAATAACCAGATTATGAGCCTGCGCGGCACACCTTTGGCCTTTGTTCGCTTAGCTGAGCTTTTCCAACTGCCAGTCAGCCCGAACGCGCGCGAATGTTTGGTGGTGGTGCAACACGGCACACAACGCACCGGCATTGTGGTGGATCGTTTTGCCGGTGAGTTGCAGGCGGTGATCAAGCCCTTGAATCCACTTCTGCGCGGTGTACGCGGGCTGGGCGGCTCAACCATTTTAGGCGACGGCAGTGTCGCGATGATTCTCGATATCAATGCCCTGCTCGATAGCGACAAACGCAGCGGCCTTTAACCCTTTTATTCAACATAAAACCGCCCTGTGCGGGAGTACAGTATGAATTGGTATTTAAAACTGACCCTTAAAAACAAGCTCTTGTTGGCCTTTGTCACCAGCGCCGTATTTACCTTGATGGTAGGTGGCCTGTCGCTAAATCGCTTGCAACACATCAGCGTTTTAAACCAGGACATGTACGACGATCGCGTGGTCGCAGTGGATGCGTTAGGCGCGGCCACGGCCAATATGCTGACCCATTCACGGGGTATGTTATTGCTGGCAATGCTATCGCCCGAAGAGCGTCCCGATATCTTTGCACGCCTTCCAGGCTATGAAGCAGAGGTCAACAAGCACATAGGCATCTACGTGCAAACGGAGCGTTCTGGCGAAGAAGAAGAGCTTTTTAAGCAAACGCAAGCCCTCTATGGCCAGTACATGGAAAGCGTTCAACAAGCCTTCGCCGCGTATGAAGCCAACGATGAAGTGGCGTTACGTCAGCTGGTTTTGGGTCCTGTGCGTGACTACTCAGCCCAACTGCGCGATGCGGTGTTTGTCTTAGGCGACTACAACAGCAAAGCCGCCGCGGCCAGCAATGAGGAATCTCATCAGGCGGTCTCCCAAGCGACCTTATTTATTGGTGTGTTGTCGGTTGTGGCGATGATCATGGCGATCGGTCTTGGACTGCTGCTGGCCCGATATGTCACCCGTCAACTGGGCGGCGAGCCTGAGTACGCTATGCAAACCGTACAGCGTATTGCGCAAGGTGACTTGACCCAAACCGTGGTCGCCAGCAATGAAAATAGCCTTTTATCTGCCATGCGCGATATGAACCTGCGTTTAAGCCAGATGATTGGTGAAGTACGCAGCGCGGCCGATGGTCTGGCCTCTGCCTCTGAGCAAGTGTCCGCAGCTTCGAGCACCTTAAGCCAAAACTCCACCGAGCAAGCGGCAAGCGTTGAAGAAACCAGCGCCAGCATCGAGCAAATTACTGCCACCGTTGCACAAAACGCGGAAAACGCTCAAATCACCGATAACATGGCAACCAAGTCGGCCAGTGAAGCACGCGAAGGCGGCCGTACGGTGAAAGAAACCGTTAATGCGATGAAAGATATCGCTGATAAAGTCAAAATCATCGACGCTATTGCGTATCAAACCAACTTACTGGCCCTAAACGCTGCCATCGAAGCGGCCCGCGCCGGTGACCACGGTAAAGGCTTTGCTGTGGTGGCTGCCGAAGTACGTAAGCTGGCCGAACGCAGCCAAGTAGCAGCCCAAGAAATTGGCGAGTTGGCAGGTTCAAGCGTACAACTGGCTGCCAACGCAGGCGATGTACTCGATCAGATGCTCCCAGCCATTGGTCAAACTGCGGATCTGGTGAAAGAAATCACCGCCGCCAGCCGCGAACAACGCGCAGGCCTTGATCAAATCAACTCAGCCATTGGCCAACTGTCCCAAGCCACCCAAACCAACGCCGCCGCCTCTGAAGAGCTTTCGGCAACGGCTGAAGAAATGAGTGCACAAGCCACCCAGCTTCAGCAGTTAATGACCTTCTTCCAAGTCAATCAAGACAGCAACCATACCGCCTCTGTAACGGCACCTAATGTACGCAGAACCGTACCCGGTAATGCTGTCGACGCCTCAGCTTTTACCGAGTTTTAAGGGGGCGCTATGAGTCAAACAGCAACGTCTGGGGCGCGCGCCCCAGGCCATGAGGCGCGGGCCGGGCAGTATTTGATGTTTACCTTAGGCAATGAAACCTTTGCCTGCCGCATCAATAGCATTCGTGAAATTATCGAATGCCCGGCAATGACGGCGATTCCTTTGGCACCTGCGTTTTTACGCGGGGTGATTAACCTGCGCGGTGCCGTGGTTCCTGTTATTGATTTGTCGGTGCGTTTTGAGCGCGGGCAAACCTTAATTGCCGAGCGCACCTGCATCGTCATTTTGGAAGTGGAGTCCGAAGAAGGCACTCAGCTTTTAGGTGTGATTGTGGATGGGGTTAATGCGGTGCTTGAGGTTGAAGCGCACGAGATTGAGCCGCGTCCAAACCTTGGCAATGGCATTCGGGCTGAGTTTATTGCCGGCATGATCAAGCAAGCTGAGCAGTTTGTCTTGGTGCTGGATATGGCCCGCGTACTCTCCAACGAAGAGCTGGCCGAGTTGGTCGCTCTTGAACAGCCATCTGTGGAGGGCGCGGCCAGTTAATGGTCGTGCAGTGCCTTGAGTTTTCATTTATCTGATCAAGCATACCGAAAGATCCGTCGGTTCTTTTTTGAACAAAGCGGTATTGATCTGCCTGAAAACAAAAGGCACTTGGTTGAAGGCCGTTTGCGCAACCGCTTATTGACCTTAGGCTTTGAGTGTTATGGGGCGTATTTTGAACATGTGATGCGCCCTGATCAAAGCCATGAGCGCCAGCTTTTAATCGATATTTTAACGACCAATGAGACGTATTTTTTCCGCGAGCCGCAGCATTTCAAACTGTTAAGCGAGCAGATTTTGCCAAGCTTGCCGGCCGCGCCACGTATTTGGTGTGCAGCGGCATCAAGCGGCGAAGAACCCTACAGCCTCGCCATGCTCTTGGCCGATAAGGCGCTTAATAAGCCGTGGGATCTTTTGGCTACCGATCTTTCCAGACGCATTTTAGCGCGTGCAGAAAGAGGCCTTTACGCGATGCAGCGTCTTGAGCTGATGCCTGCTGATTACTTAAAGCGCTTTTGCTTGCGTGGCACCGGTGATTACGAGGGCTATTTTTTGGTACGCCCTGAAATTCGCGAACGGGTGAGTTTTCGCCAACACAACCTTTTAGATTCACCTGCCCTTCTGGGCCGCTTTGATGTGATTTTTCTGCGTAACGTACTGATTTACTTTAGCCAAGCCACCAAACAAAAAGTCTTGGATTTGGTTCTAGGGCAACTAAAGCCTGGCGGCTGGCTGATTGTTGGGCATGCCGAGTCGTTGCATGGGCTTAACCTGAATCTTGAACAAATTCGCCCCTCGGTATTTCGCAGCCCACAACGCTTTAGCCTGAGGTCGGCATGATCAATGTAATGATTGTCGATGACTCGGCCGTAGTGCGCTCGCTGTTAAGTGAGCAGTTGGCGCTTGAGCCCGATATTAAGGTCATTGCCACCGCCGCCGATCCGGTCTTTGCCCAGCAAAAGTTGGCCCACATAAGCCCTGATGTGTTGATTGTCGATGTGGAAATGCCGCGCATGGACGGTTTGACCTTTTTACGCAAGGTCATGGCACATAACCCGATTCCAACCATCGTGTTCTCATCGCTTGCCGCGCAAGGCTCAGCAACCGCCTTGGATGCGTTAGATGCAGGGGCGGTAGCCATTGTGGCCAAACCCAGTGCCGGGGTGAGCCAGTACCTTGTCGATGAACGCGCTCATTTAATCCAGACGGTCCGCCAAGCCTTCGGCAGCAAGCCTCGCACCATCACAACACCGAAAAAGCCGCACACCACACCCGTGCCACGCGGCCTTATACGCACCACTGACGAAATTATTGCCATTGGCACCAGCACCGGTGGCACGCAGGCGCTTGAGTATTTGCTCTCGCATATGCCCCTTGATTGCACCGGCATGGTGATTGTTCAGCATATGCCCGCTAACTTCACCCGGCTTTTTGCTGAGCGCTTAAACCAAACGTGTGCCATTGAGGTTCGTGAGGCCAAAGACGGGGATCGGGTATTACCGGGTCTTGCGTTGATCGCCCCAGGTGGGCTGCACTTAAGCATTGAGCGAAGTGGCGCGCAGTACCGCGTTAAGGTGCAAGACGGCCCTTTAGTGTCTCGACACAAACCTTCGGTGGATGTGTTATTTCGCTCCGTTGCCAAAGCCGCTGGAGCCAATGCGATCGGCGTGATTATGACGGGCATGGGCGATGACGGCGCCCGCGGCCTTAAGCTGATGCGTGAGGCCGGCGCCAAAACATTCGCCCAAGATCAGCAAAGTTGCGTGGTCTTTGGTATGCCTCGTGAGGCAATTCGCATGGAGGCGGTGGATCAGGTGTTAAGCCTTACTGCGCTGCCTGAACATCTCTTGCAGCTGCGCCTGCATTGTTGAGTGAGCGCTGATGTCCTTAACGCCATCTTTATCGCATCATTTGTGTCAGCATCCGGTCTTGGTTATTGATGACAGTGCCTTGCAGCGCGAAATGCTCTGCGGCCTGTTACAAAGCCTAGGCTTTACCCACATCAGCCAGGCACGTGACGGCCAAGAAGCCTTGGCATTGCTGCGCCAAGCGCAGGTGGAGCCTCTGATTGTGGTTGACTTAGAAATGCCGCGTATGGATGGCATTGAGCTTTTGCAGTATTTGGCGGAAGAGAAAATTCTAGCGCCGGTCATCATTGCCAGCGGCCGTGAGGCCGGCTTGATTCATACGGTCGAAAATATGCTGCAAGCCAACGGTTTGCCTTTTTTAGGCAGCCTACATAAGCCGGTATGTGGCAATCAACTGCATCACTTACTTAGCGTATATGACACGCGCCCCCCGACCCGCCAAGTAACCTTTAAACACCGCTGGCAGCCTTGCGCCGATGATCTTGCCAAGGCCATGCAGGCTGAGCAAATCGTGCCGTTTTACCAACCAAAGGTGGCCTTAAGCTCAGGACGGTTAATTGGCTATGAAGTGCTGGCGCGCTGGCAAATGCAGTCTGGGGTGTACATTTCACCGGCTGAATTTATCCCACTGGCGCTACAAGAAAATCGACTGCTTGAGCTCACAGACAGCCTTTTAAACCAAGCGTTGGCGGCGCAAAATCTTCTGCGAGACGGCAACAAAGCGCCTTGTATGTCGATTAATATCGATATGAGCCTTTTGGCAGAACGGCGCTTTGCCGACCTTTTAATTGCCCGGGTTAAAGCCGCCAATAGCCGCGCCGATGAGTGGATTTTGGAAATCACCGAAAGCTCCTTGATGCGTGACCCGGCAGCCACCTTGGCATCGGTTGGTAGGCTTCGCTTAGCAGGCTTTGGCTTGTCTATCGACGACTACGGCACCGGCTTTTCCACCTTAAAACAGCTAACCGAGCTGCCCTTTACTGAGCTTAAAATAGATCGCTCTTTTGTCGCCCAAGCACATCGTAATCAACGAGCGCACGGCATCTTACAATCGGCCATAAATATGGGCCGCACGCTCAATTTGCCTTGCGTGGCAGAAGGCATTGAGCAGGTTGAAGATGTTGAGCTGTTACTTAAGCTTGGCTGTTATGCGGGTCAAGGGTATTTATTTGCCAAACCCATGGCGTTACAAACCCTCACCCATTGGCACTTTAAGCACAGCCATTACGATAACTTGGCCTTATGGCTCTAACCAAAGTGACGTCTTATGTCATCGCCTACTCCTCTGGTCGGCGCCGCTGTGTGCGCCATGAGCCTGCTATGGCTTGCGACTTTTTTTACGCTTGATACCACCGAAAAAAAACTGAAAGACAGCAATGCTTATCAGATGGAGCAGCAGCTTAATCTGGTCGATCAACTGGTCGAAAACTGGCAACAAGAGCATTTAAATAATATTCGTAACCTCAGCCAATTAAGCTGGGTTGAACAGTGGGTGGCCCAGCAACTGACCCAGCCTTTGGGGGTGGCCGAACGCTCACTGGCCTATCAGCAAATGCGCCAGCTTTATTTACAGCAGGGCTATCACGGGCATGTGCTCTACGATAGCGACGGGCATTTGCGTGATGACGCCAATCAAGGGGTGCCTCAAGCCTTTGAACAGCCCGAAGAGGCTCTGGCGGTATTGGCCAAAGCCAAGCGTGAAGGCGCTGCGATTTCCCAGCCCTTTGCCGCGCCGTTGCATCTGTATCATGCCAACCAACCAGTGGGCACACCGGTGTACATGGTGTGTACACGTGTCACCACGGTTTGGGCAGAAGGCTATTTATGTTTACATTTTGATCAAGAAAATGGTCTGGAAGGTCTGTTAAGTCAGATCACCCCGCCTAAAGACACACAGCTTTACTTATCTGATCAACAAAACTGGCATCTGGGGGCTAAAACCGCCCTTAAAAACATTCAAATTCCAGCGGGGTATCACGAACACACCCACGCGCGCTTGGCCACTTATTCCCGCTTTAGCCAGCCGCTCAAAATGAACATTGTGCTTGAGACTTCACTCGACACTTTATATACCCCGTATTACTTGGGCCGCTCTGTGCTGTATGGCTTATGCCTGTTAGCCAGCATGTTTCTGGCAGGGTTATTGGTCATTTTTATGCGCAGCCGCCATCTTCTGGCAACGCGTGAAAGCCTCTATCGCCAGCTTCTCAATCAGCTACCGATGCAAGTTCGTGTACGGGATTTAAACGGCATGATGATCATTGAAAACGATCATGCACGCCGGGGCATGTTTGATATTGCCAAAGACTTATTCTTAAACAAAAACACCACAGAACTCACCGGCTTAAGTTTAAGCACTTGGGAGCTACAGCAAGAGATCAAACACAAACTGGCCTTTAAAGAGCGGCAGATCGTGTCTGGCAGCCACACCGACATAGACTTTTATGCGGTCAAACTCATTGGTTTTCCTATTTTTGACCCCCAGCATAAGCTGATTGCGCTGGGCAGCATCGCCCTTGACGAGACCAACCTTGAACGGCGCAGACAAGCGCTACAAGTACTGACACACGACCTTGAACAACAAGTACAAGAACGTACCGCAGAGCTTGCCGAAGCACGCGATGCCGCCGAGGGCGCGGCACGCGCCAAAGCGGATTTTTTAGCCAATATGAGCCATGAAATTCGCTCGCCGTTAAGTGCGGTATTAGGCCTTGCCCACTTAGCTGAGCGCAGCAATCAGGCGCCGCAAGTTGCCTCTTATTTGCAGCGCATCATCACCGCCGCCGGGCATCTGCAAGAGATGCTCAATGACATTTTAGATTTTAGTAAGTTTGAAGCCGGCAAACTTAAGCTTGAACGCATTGCCTTCTCGCCTGAGCGTTTGCTTGAGAGTGTGGCGGACATTATTTGGGATAAAGCACAGCGCAAAAACCTAAGCGTGCTGTTTGACTTAGATCCCCACCTGCCCGAGCAGTTTTACGGCGACCCACTTCGGCTTTCGCAAATTCTGATTAACCTGGCCGATAACGCCATCAAATTTACCGCCGAGGGCATGGTCGCAATTCGCATCCGCGCTCTGTCTAACCAAGGCAATACGTGGCAGGTCTGTTTTGAAGTGCAAGACAGCGGCATTGGTATCCCGCCAGAAGATATCGAGCACATTTTCAAGCCCTTTGAGCAGCTGGATCAAAGCATTGCCCGCCGCCACGGTGGCACAGGACTTGGCTTACCCATTTGCCGTCAGTTAGCCAAGCTTATGGATGCCACCTTTGAAGCACGCAGCCAGCCAGGCCTTGGCAGCTTGTTTAGCATCACCGTCACTCTTACCCAAGTCAGCGCCCAAGCCGAGCCACTGGTACTGACTGCGTCCAGTCACCGGGCCTTATTGGTCGATGCAAAAGAGCCCAGCAGAGCAAGCTTAAGCGGCAAACTGGCAGCGTTGGGTTTACATGTGGAGCATGCGCAGAGCGCTCAGCATGCGCTCACGCTGTTAAGTGAGGCGCAGCAGCCGTTTCATTGGATCTTTATCGACTGGGATTTGCCAGACATGGCAAGCCATGACTTTGCCGCACAACTGCGCGAGCAGAACATAGCCCCTAATAGTTTGTGTGTACTGCTGTCTGGCCGTGGCACGGGGCGCATGCTGCCGCCTGAGGTGCTTAAACACTTTGTTGCGGTGCTCGACAAACCTGTGTCGCCTCTCAAGCTGCGTGAGACGGTGTTGTGCCTTGAGCAACCGTCCTTGCCGACATTCAATGGCCAGCATGTGCTACTGGTTGAGGATGAGCCGCTCAATCAAGAGGTGGCTTGTGAGCTTTTAAAAGCGCTCAATATTAAAGTCACCGTAGCACCTAATGGTGCGCTGGCACTTGAGCTGTTACGCAAGCATACCGATATTGAGCTGGTGCTAATGGATATTCAGATGCCTGTTTTAGATGGTCTGGCAACCCTTGAACAGTTGCGTCCTCGCCACCCCCATTTACCGGTGATCGCGATGACCGGCAATTGTTTACCGGGTGATCGTGAGCGTTATTTAGCGGCTGGGATGAATGACTATTTAGCCAAACCCTTCCAACCTGAAGCGCTTGCGTTTTTGCTCAATCGCTGGCTGTCTGCGGTCCCTGAAAATGCCCGCGCCCTGAACCAAGCCCAAGCCCTTGAGCGGTTGCTCGGCAACCAAGCGCTGTATGAAAGGCTTCTGGTTCGTTTTCGCCAAGACTATGCCGATTTTGCCGAGCGTCTTAAAGCATGCCTTGCAGCCGAAGACCACCGACAAGCCGGTAAGCTTTTACATAGCTTTAAATCACTGGTCGCAACCATTGGGGCCGAAGGGTTGCAATCGCAAGCACTGCATATGGAATCGCAGCTGCGCCAAGGCCTTTGCATTAAAGAACAAGCCAATGTGCTGGCCAAAGCGCTCCATGCGCTGCTTGATGAGATCGATACCTTATTAGCTGTCAAAGAGGTTGACGCCTGAGTCGTCGACCTTAAAGCCTTGCTCAAGGTTAATTTTAAGGCTGAGATCGGTTCTGGAATCGGCCCATTTAAGGGCATTTTCCAAGCTGATGCGACCTTCGATGTAATGCTCATACAGGTGATCATCGAAGGTCTGCACGCCCTGTTCTATGGCGCGCATCATCGCCTCTTTAAGCTCATGAAGCTGATCGCGCCGGATCAAATCGCGAATATGCGGGGTGGCGAGTAACACTTCGGCGGCCAATACGCGTTTGGCCTTTGTACCTGGCACCAAACGCTGCGCCACCACCGCTGTTACATTAAGCGCCAAATCATTGAGCACCTGCGTACGCGCCGCTTCTGGGAAAAAGTGCACAATGCGCTCGATAGCTTGCACAGAACTGGTTGCATGCAAGGTGCCGATACACAGGTGCCCGGTTTCAGCGTAATGCAGCGCGTGCTCCATGGTGGCTTGATCTCGAATTTCACCCAGCATGATCACATCTGCCGCCTCACGCAGCACGTTTTTTAACGCATTGCCAAAGCTTTTGGTATCAAGCCCTACCTCACGCTGATCCACAATCGAGCGCTTGTGTTGGTGAATAAATTCAATCGGGTCTTCAATACACACAATATGCCCGCTGATGCGGCTATTGCGGTGGTCAATCATGCTGGCAAGGGTTGTGGATTTCCCAGAGCCAGCCGCGCCTACCACCAAAATTAACCCTCTATCGTTAAGGGCCAACTTACCCACCACCTCAGGTAGATTCAGGCTGTTAAGCGCAGGGATTTTGCTCTTCACATAGCGCACCACCATTGCCACATCACCGCGCTGCCAATAGAGGTTCAAACGAAACCGGCCCACGCCCTCAACGCCTATGGCCACGTTCATTTCCAGTTCGCGCTCAAATTCGGAAATGTGCGCCTCATTCATCAGGCTGTAAGCCATGCGGCGCACGTCACCGGCGGCAAGCTTATAGGGTGCAGCCGGCACGGTTAAACCATCGATATTAAAGTGAGGCGCCGCCCCTACACTTAAAAATAAGTCTGAAGCTTCACGCTCGGCCATCAGCGCAAGCAGAGATTGAATATCAGGCGCTGATGCTTGCATAAGATCCTCTAGTGCACGGCAAAATGGGCCAGTAACTGTCGGCTAATCTGCTCAGCACTGCAAGGTTTACTAAACCAATAGCCTTGGGCCAATTGGCATTTTTGCTCTGACAGAAAATCAAGGTGCGCTTGGCTTTCAACACCCTCTGCCACCACATCAAGGCCCAAACTTTGCCCCAAGCCGATAATGGCGCGGCTGATGGTGGCAAGCTCTTTGTCTTGATTCACCGCCCCGATAAAGCTTTTATCGATTTTTAAAATATCGAGCGGGAAACGATTTAAATACCCAAGCGATGAATACCCGGTACCAAAATCATCGAGCGCCAAACGCACCCCTAAGGCAGATATTTCCCTTAACACTGACAGCATGAGCGTGCTGTCTTGCATCAACTGGCTTTCGGTAAGTTCTAAAATGAGGTGTTCAGGGCGTAAAGCCGTTTCGCCTAACAGCTGTTTAAGCCGCTGCACAAACTGCGGCTGTTTAAGCTGGCGAATCGATAAATTCACTGCGCAGTAAAGCTCACCAGCGCCCATTGTTTGCCAGGCTCGCACTTGCTGACAGGCCTCACGTAGCACCCAATCGCCTACCGCGACAATCTCCCCAGACTCCTCAAGCGAAGGAATAAACTCCATGGGCGGTACAAGTTCACCGTTTTGTTCCCAACGCAGCAACGCTTCCACCCCAACAATCGTGGCCTCACCTTCGCTCAGGTTGTAGATAGGCTGGTAATGCACCACAAACTCCCCTCGCCCCAACGCCTGTGCCAGCGCAGTTTCTAGGGTGAGCTGGCGATGGGCGCGCGTTTGCAAGTTGGCGCTGTAGCGAGCAAATTGGGCCTTACCGGCCTTTTTCGCTTCATAAAGGGCAAGGTCTGCCGCCTGCAACGCTTCTTGGGCGTTGCCTTCACCGGTGAGCACGCTAATGCCAATGCTGGCGCTTAATACCACCACCTGCGCTTGGGTATGTATGGGCACGCGCAGGCTTTCGAGCATTCGTTGCGCAACGCTTTCGGCATCTTCAGGTTGGGCCAGATCACATAACAGCGCGACAAACTCATCCCCGCCAAAGCGGCATAGATGATCACCCAGGCGCAAACAGTGGTTAAGACGATTCGCTACCTCAACCAATACTTGATCACCTACCGCATGGCCTAACGTGTCGTTGATTAGCTTAAAACGGTCTAAATCTATAAACAAAAGCGCCGC
>X137_Gaur__coassemble_136_pt1 | contig 20165 bp, 19 predicted proteins | sample X137_Gaur__metabat2_high_PE_003 | metagenome-assembled genome bin X137_Gaur
GCTTTGCGCACCATGGCGCCAGCTTCCATGGAGGTGTGGATTTCGTCACCGGTACGGTCTAAAAAGCCTGTGTTGATGAACACGACGCGCTCGCTAGCGGCTTTGATGCACGCTTTGAGGTTGACAGTGGTGCGACGCTCTTCGTCCATGATGCCGACTTTCAGCGTGTTGCGGCTCATGCCCAGCACGTCTTCGATGCGGTCAAACAGGGTGTTGGCGAAGGCCACTTCTTCCGGGCCGTGCATTTTCGGCTTAACGATGTAAACCGAGCCAGTACGGGTGTTACGGCGCGTGGTGTTGCCTTTGAGGTTGTGCAGGGCGATCAGGCTGGTCACCAGACCGTCCATGATGCCTTCCGGCACTTCAAAGCCGTCTTTGTCGATGATCGCGTCGTTAGTCATCAGGTGACCAACGTTACGGATGAACAGCATGGAGCGGCCGTGCAGGGTCAGCTCGCCGCCATTGGCCGCGGTGTAGACGCGGTCCGGGTTCATGGTGCGGGTGAAGGTTTTGCCGTCTTTGCTGACCGATTCAGCCAAGTCGCCCTTCATCAGGCCCAGCCAGTTTTTGTAGGCAACGACTTTGTCGTCAGCGTCTACAGCGGCAACCGAGTCTTCGCAGTCCATGATGGTGGTCAGAGCGGCTTCCATCAGCACGTCTTTAACACCTGCAGCATCGGTTTGACCGATGGGGCTTGCCGGGTCGATTTGGATTTCGAAGTGCAGGCCGTTGTTTTTCAGCAGCACGCCTTTGGGTGCTGCGGCTTCGCCCACGTAACCGACGAATTTTTCCGGCTGAGCCAGAGGGGTCGCGCTGCCATCTTTCAGGGTCACAACCAGTTTGCCGCCTTCAACGCGGTAGGCAGTGGCGTCAACGTGGGAGCCAGTCGCCAGAGGTGCAGACTCGTCCAAGAAGGCACGCGCAAAGGCGATGACTTTGTCACCACGGACTTTGTTATAGCCCTTACCTTTTTCGGCGCCGCCTTCTTCGCTGATGGCGTCAGTGCCATAAAGCGCGTCGTACAGCGAACCCCAGCGTGCGTTGGCCGCGTTCAGGGCGAAACGTGCGTTCATGATCGGCACCACCAACTGCGGACCGGCCATGGTGGCGATTTCAGCGTCAACGTTTTCGGTTGTGGCTTTGAAATCAGCAGGTTCAGGCAAAAGGTAGCCGATTTCTTGCAGGAAGGCTTTGTAGGCCGCCGCATCATGGGCTTGGCCTTTACGGGCTTGGTGCCAGGCGTCGATTTTCGCTTGGAGTTCATCACGCTTGGCCAAGAGCGTTCGGTTCACAGGGGCTAAATCGTGAATGACGTCGGCGGCACCTGCCCAAAATGCGTCAGCGCTGACGCCGGTACCGGGGATGGCTTCGTGGGTTACGAAGTCGAACAGGACCTTGGCAACTTTCAGGCCATTTACTTCAACGCGCTCGGTCATTACTCGCCTCACTGTGCTTGGTTTTTATCAAGAAAAAAGCATCTAACTACGGATTTAAACAGGCTTAAGCCTTTAGACGGAGTCAGGAATTGGCTTTTATGTAGTACTTTTTTTTGAATACTACATGAACAGCTTGAAAAAAACAGGTGACTTTCGGTGAGCTTTTGTAGCCGATCTTTTTTTGTTCGCTAACACGTTTTTGTGAGCCGCTCTAAAACGGCTCTTAAGCGTTTTAGCGTCGACTTCTAATAGCATCGACGCTGTACACAATGAGCGCTGCCCAGATAAACATAAAGGCCAGTAAGCGTGCACCATGCAGCGCCTCATCATAGATAAACACGGCCAGTAGAAGCACCATCGTCGGGGCCAGATACTGTAAGAAGCCAAGCGCGGTATAGGGTAAGTGTTTGGCAGCAGCGTTAAAAAAAATCAAAGGAATAAGCGTGAGCGGGCCTGCTGCTAAGAGCCAAAGGGCTTCACGTGTGCTCCAAAATGCACTTTGGCTGCTGATCGCTTCTGGGTGCAACCACAACCAGCCCACAGCAATAGGCAGCAATAGCCATGTTTCAACCATCAGTCCAGGCAGTGCTGCCACAGGCGTTTTTTTACGGATCAGCCCGTAAAAGGCAAATGTAGCGGCCAGAGCCAGCGACACCCAAGGCAAGGTGCCCAATAAAATGAGCTGTTGTAGCACTCCGACAAAGGCCAATAGCACGGCAAGCCATTGCCAAGGCCTTAAACGCTCACCCAATAACACGAGCCCTAAGACAATGTTCATAAGGGGATTAATGTAGTAGCCGAGGCTTGCTTCTAGCATGTGGCCGTTATTCACAGCCCAGACATATAAAAGCCAATTACTCGCAATCAGTGCGCCTGAGACGCATAGCGCTAAAAAACGTTTGGGGTGTTCAAGCAGGCTTTGCCACCAGCCACGATGCTGCCAAATTTGTAATAGCAATACACCAAACAGGGCCGATCCTAGGAGCCTGTGTACGACAATCTCACTTGCCGGAATGCTTTGCAGCTGTTTGAAATACAAGGGGAATAAACCCCAAATCAAATATGCGGCAATCCCTAATAGGTAGCCGCGACGCAGGTTGGCATCGGCCATTGTATTGTTACTCAGGTTAAAACAAGGTTAAGGGGGCTTCATCCAGCGCGCTTAATTGCTCACGTAAATGCAGTATCTGATCGCCCCAGTAGCGTTCATGCGCAAACCAAGGGAAGGCTTTAGGAAAGGCGGGGTCCTCCCAGCGTGTGGCAATCCAAGCGCTGTGATGAAGCAGGCGTAGTGCGCGTAAAGGCTCAATTAAGCTAAGTTCTTGTGGGTTAAAGTCATAAAAGTCTTGATAACCCTCAACCAGCTCTGACAGTTGTGCCAGTTGCTCTTGACGGCTACCAGCCAACATCATCCATAGGTCTTGAATGGCAGGGCCCATACGGCAGTCATCTAAGTCCACGATATGAAACACTTCATCGCGATACATTAAATTGCCAGGGTGGCAGTCGCCATGCAGGCGAATGGAAGTGTATTTCACGTCATTAAAACGCTGCTCGACGTTGGCCAGTAGATCCTTAGCAACAGAGAGATAAGCGGCACGTAAACTCGGTGGCAGATACGGACCTTGCTCAATGATGTTGAGCGCGCCATGACCAAAGTTATTAACGCTTAAGGTTTCGCGGTGGCTGAAGGTTTTAGTCGCAGCGATGGCGTGCATGCGGCCTAGCAGTTGCCCAAAGCGGTACATCTGATCAAAGTTGCCAGGCTCTGGGGCATGCCCGCCGCGGCGCTCAAAAAGGGCAAATCGAAAACCTGCGTGTTCAAATAGACTTTGCCCGTTAAGTCGCATGGGGGCTACGACGGGTACCTCAGCCTCAGCCAGTTCAAAGCTAAAGGCGTGTTCTTCTAAAATCGCCAGATCGCTCCAGCGCTCAGGGCGGTAGAACTTAGCAATCAAGGGCGCTTGGTCTTCAATGCCCACTTGATACACACGGTTTTCATAGCTATTTAGAGCCATCACCCGTGCATCGCTTAAAAAGCCTTGGCTTTCAACGGCATCAAGCACGAGATCTGGGGCGAGCTGGGCAAAAGGATGGCTCATGGGCAACTCCGTACAACAGGGCAGACAGTGTACTGGGAATCTGCCTATTGCTCACCCGGTGCAGGTGTTCGGGCTAAGCAATACACATCAACGCGTACTGCGTGCGCTTGGATAAGTGCCGTTGCCATGGCATTAGCGGTGGCGCCGGTGGTCAACACATCGTCGATCAACGCCACATGCAAGTTTTTAACGCTTTGGGTGAGCGCGAAAGCCGCACGGAGGTTCTTTTGGCGGGCTTTCGCTGTAAGGCCTTGCTGAGTTGGCGTGTCGGTGACGCGCACAAGCGACTCTTGATACGGAATATCCAGCGCATGGCTTAACCAGCGCGTAAGCATTTGCGCTTGGTTAAACCCACGTCTGCGCAACCGTTTGGCACTTAAAGGTGTGGGGATCAAAACATCAGGTTTAGGCAAACCATGGGCATACTGGTTACGCAGGTTCTGGATCAGTACATCAGCCAACACCCTGCCATAAGGCCATTTTCCTTGATGCTTAAAGGCGGTGATCAGCCGGTCCACAGGAAAAGCATAACGCCACGGCATAATGCTTTGGGTAAAGGCAGGAGGATGCGATAAACACGTACCACAGCGCATATGACTACCGGTTAAAGGCACACTGCAACAGGTGCATGCAGTCTGTAGCCAAGGCAGCTCAGCATGGCAAGCAAGGCATAAAGGAATTGGGCCATCGCAGGCTTCATCGCACAATTCACACCATGGCATAACAAGGCTTCGCGGTGACTTTTTGACAAAGTAGTCGATGTTCTTTGCGTCAGCGCGGTTAACCGTGCAAGCTGTGATGTGCTATAACAAAGGTTAAGGCTTACCTTTCGCGAATGTGCGCGATGCCAAAGGACAATGTCATGGAAATTTCTGCATCAAGTTTTAGCGTTGGGGTTGCGGCTATACAAATGGGCCAGCAACGCGCTGAGAGCGCAGCGCAAAATATTGCCCATGTTACGGCTTCCAGTGCCGATATGGTGTCCTTATCTGAACAATTGCTCCAGCTTGAAATGGCCCGTCAGCAAGTCGAGGCCGGCTCTAAAGTCGTGGCGACAAACAATCAGACGCTGGGCGCACTCATTGATACCCACGCTTAAACCTTAAAAAGTGATTTAAAAAAGCCGCAGCCTAATGTCTGCGGCTTTTTTGTGCGCGTGTGGTTTGTATCACGTGCCAAAGCCTAGGTGCTGATCGGGCATTTGGGTGGCTTGACAAGTGTTAGGGCTAAACGTATGTTTCAAACAACTGTTTGATTGGTGCGACAAATTGCCCTTTCAGGCACTTAGACAACAATGAGCATCGTTTCTAGCGATGCACCTTTGGCACACTTTTCAGAGGTTTACCGTTATGCCTGACTATAAGGCTCCTTTACGTGATCTTCGCTTCGTTCGTGATGAACTTTTAGGCTTCGAAGCCCACTACGCCAGCCTGCCAGGCTGTGAAGATGCCACTCCAGACACGGTAAACGCGATTCTGGAAGAGGGCGCAAAATTTTGTGAGCAGGTGATTGCGCCGCTGAACCGCGTAGGCGATCAGGAAGGCTGCACCTGGTCACCTGAGGGCGTGAAAACCCCAACCGGCTTTAAAGAAGCCTATCAGCAGTTCGTTGAAGGCGGCTGGCCGAGCCTTGCGTGTGATGCCAACTACGGCGGTCAAGGTCTGCCACATTCTCTTGGCATGGCCATGAGCGAGATGATCGGTCAAGCGAACTGGTCGTGGGGTATGTACCCAGGCTTGTCCCATGGTGCGGTCAACACCCTGACCGAGTGGGGCAGCGAAGAGCAAAAGCAAATCTTCTTAACCAAGCTCATTGCCGGTCAATGGACTGGCACCATGTGCTTGACCGAGCCCCATTGCGGTACCGACCTTGGCATGCTGCGTACCAAGGCCGAACCTCAAGCGGACGGTACCTACAAAATCACCGGCACCAAGATCTTTATCTCAGCCGGTGAGCACGATATGGCCGAGAACATCGTGCACATCGTATTGGCGCGCCTGCCGGATGCACCGCAAGGCACTAAAGGTATTTCGCTGTTTATCGTGCCTAAGTTCAATGTCACTGAAGAAGGTGAAGTGGGCGAGCGCAACGGCGTTTCGTGTGGCTCGTTAGAGCACAAAATGGGCATCCACGGTAACGCCACCTGCGTGATGAACTTTGATGGCGCCAAAGGCTATTTGATTGGCCCAGCCAACAAAGGCTTAAACTGCATGTTCACCTTTATGAACACTGCCCGTTTAGGTACTGCGCTGCAAGGTATCGCCCACGCTGAAATCGCTTTCCAAGGTGGTCTGCAATACGCCCGTGAACGTCTGCAAATGCGCGCCCTAACCGGCCCTAAAGCGCCAGAGAAAGCTGCTGACCCTATCATCGTGCACCCTGATGTGCGTCGTATGCTGCTGACCATGAAGGCTTTTGCTGAGGGTAACCGCGCCCTGCAATACTTTGCTGCCAAACAAGTGGATATCGCCCACTTCAGCAATGATGAAGCCGAACGTAAAGCCGCCGATGGCCTGTTGGCGTTCTTAACCCCAATCGCCAAAGCCTTTATGACTGAAACCGGTTTTGAAGCTGCTAACCACGGCGTACAAATCTTTGGTGGTCACGGCTTTATCGCCGAACACGGTATGGAGCAAAACGTGCGTGATTGCCGTATTTCCATGCTGTACGAAGGCACCACCGGCGTGCAGGCGCTCGATCTTTTGGGTCGTAAGATTCTGATGACTCAAGGTGAGGCTTTAAAAGGCTTTACCAAAATCGTACACAAGTTCTGCCAAGCCAATGAAGGCAATGAGGCGATTAAACACCTCGTGGCCCCGTTAGCACAGCTGAACAAAGAGTGGCTGGATGTGACCATGAAAGTGGGCATGGCAGCGATGAAAGACCGTGAAGAAGTGGGTGCCGCTTCGGTGGATTACCTGATGTACTCAGGTTACGCGTGCCTTGCCTACTTCTGGGCAGATATGGCTCGTGTGGCCGCTGAGAAACTCGCGGCTGGCACCACGGAAGAAGGCTTCTACAAAGCTAAGCTGCAAACCGCTCGTTTCTACTTTGAGCGTATCCTGCCGCGTACCCGTACGCACATGGCAACCATGCTGTCAGGTGCGAATAACCTGATGGACATGGCAGAAGAGGACTTCGGCTTAGGCTACTAAGTTAACGTCTAAAAGAGCCGCCTTCGGGCGGCTTTTTTTATGGGCAAAAAACGTGGCTGGTTTATAGGGGCTTATTCAGCCTAATCAGGGTGATTGCGAGGGGCATGGATTAAAACGATAGTTTGAATCATCCCGCGTCAGACACGCATATCCCAGATGGAGAATAACAATGCCCGAATACAAGGCCCCGCTACGCGACATGCGCTTCTTGGTTGATGATGTGTTTGACTTTCACAGCACCTACGAAAAAATCGGTGCCGTAGACGCAACGCCTGACTTGGTCAGTGCCATCATGGAAGAAGGCGCAAAGTTCTGCGAAAACGTGATCGCGCCACTTAACCAATCGGGTGATGAAGAGGGCTGTCACTGGGATAATGGTGTGGTCACCACGCCCAAAGGCTTTAAAGAGGCCTTTGCGCAATACGTTGAAGGCGGCTGGAATGGTTTAGCCTCAGATCCTGCCTATGGCGGCCAAGGCCTGCCAAGCTCGCTGTCGTTGATCTTTAGCGAAATGGTGGGGTCTTCTAACACCAGTTGGGGTATGTACCCAGGTCTTACCCATGGCGCAATGAGCGCCATCCACGCCCACGGCACGGAAGAGCAAAAACAGCTCTTTTTAACCAAGCTCACCGAAGGTCGCTGGACCGGCACCATGTGCCTGACCGAACCGCATTGCGGCACCGACCTTGGCATTATTAAAACCCGCGCTGTGCCACAAGCCGATGGCAGCTACGCCATTAGCGGCACCAAAATCTTTATCTCCGCCGGCGAGCACGACATGGCGGAGAACATCATTCATTTAGTGCTGGCAAAGCTTCCGGATGCTCCGGCAGGCACTAAAGGCATTTCGCTGTTTATCGTGCCTAAGTTCAACTTAACCGCTGATGGTGAAGTAGGTGAGCGTAACGCCGTTAGCTGTGGCTCGATTGAGCACAAAATGGGCATTAAAGCCTCTGCTACCTGTGTCATGAACTTTGATGGCGCCAAAGGCTTTTTGATTGGTGATATCAACAAAGGCCTTAACTGCATGTTCACCATGATGAACCATGCGCGTTTAGGTACCGGCATGCAGGGCCTGTGTAACGGTGAGGCATCCTTCCAAGGCGCTATTCGTTACGCCAATGATCGCCTGCAAATGCGCTCTCTGACGGGCCCTAAAGCACCGGACAAACCTGCGGATCCGATCATCGTGCACCCTGATGTGCGCCGCATGCTATTGACCATGAAGGCCTTTAATGAAGGCAACCGTGCGCTGGGTTACTTCACCGCACAACTTCTTGATTTAGCCCATCGCTCACCGAGCGATGAAGAGCGCGCTGAAGCGGAAGCCTTGCTCGCCTTCGTAACCCCAATCTGTAAAGCCTTTATGACCGAAACCGGTCTTGAGGCCACCAACCTTGGTATGCAGGTCTTTGGTGGACACGGTTTTATCCGTGAGTGGGGTATGGAGCAACTGGTACGCGATTGCCGTATCGCGCCGATTTATGAAGGCACCAACGGCATTCAGGCACTCGACTTATTAGGCCGTAAAGTGCTGGGCACCCAAGGCAAAGCGCTTAAAGGTTTTACCAAATTAGTGCACAAATTGGCTGAGGCGAACCTGGAGCATCCACGCTTTAAGGGTTATGCGCAAAAGCTGAATGAGCTTAATAAAGAGTGGGCGGATCTGACTATGCAGATCGGCATGAAGGCGATGAAAAACGCCGATGAAGTTGGCGCGGCCTCGGTTGATTATCTGATGTATTCAGGGTACGTGGTACACGCTTATTTCTGGTTGCGTATGGCCTCGGTTGCCGAAGCAAAATTGGCTGAAAACCCTGCGGACAAGGCGTTTTACGAAACAAAACTTGCGACTGCTGATTTCTACTTTAAACGTATTTTGCCACGTACCGCAGCCCATCTTGAGGCGGCCAAAGCCGGTAGCGAGTGTTTAATGGCAATTTCTGCTGAAAACTTTAGCTTAAGCTACTAAGTAAAAAAGCCCCGCACTGCGGGGCTTTTTTTAGCGTTTCTCAGCAACAACGCCGATAAAAAACACGATCAACAACAATACCGGCACCAGTGCATAGTTATTAATCATGCCAAGGCCTTGAGCAAGATAGGGCGAGACAAAGATGATCCCAAGTCCGTACACCAAGGCGCAAAAGGTCACAAACAGTAGGGTGCGAACAACAAAGTTCAAATTACCAAGCGCCCGTTGTATGGAGGCGTTGAGCGCCGGCCCGAACAGTACAAACAGGGTAGCCACAAGGGCTAAGGCGATTTCACTTAGATAGCCTCGGGTAAAGCGTGAGGCATGTACCAGTAAATCGAGCACTACATCCATGTGGATATCCTCGTTAGGGTAAAAAATACTGCAGTAAATCGTTTAAAAAAAGCTGTCCCTCAGGCGTTGCCTTAAGCAGGTTTGGGTCCTTTTCCAAAAGGCCCCGTCTTTGTGCTTCCATGCGAGCCAAGGCTAAGCCTTCTAAAGCAAGACCTGTACGTTCGTTATAAAGACGACTGGGCACGCCATGAGTTAAGCGCAGCGCATTCATTAAAAACTCAAACGGCAGCTCATCCGCCCCAAGGGTTCGAGAACCTGCGGTAAAAGCTTTGGCAGGATCTAAATAGTCTTTAGGGGCGCGGGTTTTCCATGTGCGGATGATACCGTCAGCGGTGGTGATCTTTCCGTGAGCCCCTGCGCCAATGCCTAAGAAGTCGCCAAACTGCCAGTAATTAAGGTTATGCCGCGCTTGCCTGCCGGCTGTTGCGTAGGCAGACACTTCATACTGCTCATAGCCATGTTTTGCCAACAAGGCTTGACCGGCTTCTTGGATATCCCAAAGCACGTCGTCCTCAGGTAGCGTCGGCGGCTGGCTCCAAAACTGAGTATTGGGCTCCATGGTCAGTTGGTACCACGACAAATGCGTCGGGGCTTGGCTGATGGCGATTTTTAAATCGTTTAACGCATCCTCAATCGACTGATCCGGCAGGCCATGCATAAGATCTAGGTTAAAATTTTCAAAGCCTGCTTTGCGGGCCATATCGGCCGCGCGAATGGCTTCATCGCCATCGTGGATACGGCCTAGGGCCTTTAGTTTGGCGCTTTGAAAACTTTGTACACCAATAGAGAGCCGGTTAATGCCAAGCGCGCGGTAGGCTTTGAATTTTTCCTGCTCAAAGGTTCCGGGATTTGCCTCAAGGGTGATTTCAATGTCCGAGGCAAAGCCAATCCGTTTTTCGAGCGATGCTAAAATCTCGCCAAGGGCTTGAGCGCTAAAAAGGCTCGGTGTGCCGCCGCCAAAGAAAATAGAGGTTAAAGGCCTTTTTTGCGCGTAATGCGCATCCAATGCCAAATCATCGTCAAGCGCTTTAACGTAAGCTTCTTCAGGGAGGCTTGGGCCCGCGGCATGAGAGTTAAAGTCGCAATAAGGGCATTTACGTACACACCAAGGGATGTGTACGTAAGCGGCAAGCGGCGGTAAAGAATTCACGCAAGCCCCAAACGCTGTTTCAAAAGAGCCATTGCGCGCGCGCGGTGAGACAGCAGGTTTTTTTCAGCAGGGGTTAATTCAGCACTTGAGCAGTTGCGTTCAGGTACCCAAAAAAGCGGATCGTAGCCAAAGCCGTGTTCACCTTTGGCTGCACATAAAATCCGTCCCTGCCAAATGCCTTCACAAATAATCGGTAAGGGGTCATCGGCGTGGCGTACCAGTGCCAGTACGCACACAAACTGAGCGGTGCGCTGTGCCTCAGGTACATCCTTTAACACCTCTAACAACTTGGTGTTATTGGCAGCATCGCCTAAGCCATCGGCAAAACGCGCCGAATAAATACCCGGTGCACCCCCTAATGCATCCACCGCAAGCCCTGAGTCATCTGCCAACGCGGCAAGGCCTGATACGCGGGCAGCATTGCGGGCTTTTAAAATGGCGTTTTCAACAAACGAAAGGCCCGTTTCTTCTGGCTCCACGGTGCTGAATTCACCCACCGAGCGCACTTTTACGTGCTCACCGAGCATCGCTTGCAGCTCTTTGAGTTTGCCCTGGTTATGGCTGGCTAGGACCAGTTCGCTAAAGCTCATCATAGATCGGGGAACACTTCCTGCTTAAATTGAACGCGCTGTGTGGGGCCGGTTGGGCCTTGCACATCGAGGTAAAACTGGAGGATTTCTTGGCCGGTGATGGGAAATTGCGCCAGGTAATAAACGGCGTTTTCCTCTTTGACCTGCGTAAAGGTTAAAGGCGTACGTTTGCCCAGTAAGTCTTTAACCTCGCCACTGACCCGTGAAACGACAGGCTTGCCGGCATAAAGGGTTGAAATATTCAAAACCCCTAGACGTTTGCTACGGGTAAGGCCCACGCTGGCTGCGATATCGGGTTGAAGAAAGCTTGAGTTAAACACGCTGTAATGCACATCAAGCTCACCAAAGCTTTGTTTTTTTTCAGCCCAAGATGGCAGGGCAAAACAAAGGCTTAACAAAAATGCCGTCAAAAAACGCATGCTCTATCTCCTAGATTGCGACTTTTGCTTGGTTAATATCGGGGCCGCTGACGCGATAAATGCCGATTTCGCCTAATAAATTTGGCCAGAGCTTGGCACCTAAACTGTGCCGGTGCTGGTTATCCACTGCTAAGCGATCAAGCACCTGAATATTTTGCTCCTTACATAAGGCTTCAAAGTCTTTGAAGGTGCAAAAGTGAATATTGGGCGTGTTGTACCAGGTGTAGGGTAAAAAATCTGACACCGGCATCCGTCCACGGCTGGCTAAATACCAGCGGCAGCGCCAATGGCCAAAGTTAGGAAAGGTGATAATGCACTGCCGGCCTACACGCAGCATTTCTTGCAAAACGCGGTCTGGGTATTCCACCGCTTGCAGCGCTTGGGTCATCACCACCACATCAAAACTGTTGCTGGCAAAGTTACCGAGGCCTTTGTCTAGATCTTGCTCGATCACATTGACGCCACGGGCAATGCAGGCGGCAATATTGTCCGGGTCGATTTCAAGTCCGTACCCTGAAACGCCTTTATGTTCGGCAAGCGATGCCAGCAAATCACCTTTGCCGCAGCCAAGGTCTAATACCCGGCTGCCGGCTGGAATCCACTCTTGGATTAATTCCAAATCCGTTCTCATGGTTTCCTCAAATCGCAATTCGGTTCATGTAGCTGGAAAACGCCTGTAAATAGCGCGGGATGGGAATTAAGAACGAGTCATGTCCCTGCGGCGCATCCACGTCTAAGTAGCAAACGTTCTTTCCTGCTGCGATCAATGCATCAACGATTTCACGCGAGCGGGCAGGGGAGAAGCGCCAGTCGGTGGTGAAAGAAATAATGCAGTAGTCCGCTTGAGCAGGGCTTAGGGTTTTGGCTAAGTCGCCGCCGTATTTGCTTGCAGGATCAAAGTAATCCAGCGCTTTGGTCATCAGCAAATAGGTGTTGGCATCAAAGCGAGTGGAGAATTCTTCACCTTGATAGCGCAAGTAGCTTTCCACCTGAAACTCAACGCTGTTGAAATCATAGTTGAGCTTGTCGCTTTTAAGGTCACGGCCAAATTTCTCCCCCATCGCATCGTCAGAGAGATAGGTAATGTGACCGACCATGCGGGCAAGTTTTAAGCCGCGCTTAGGGATAACGCCGTGTTCTTGAAAATAGCCATCGAAGAACTCAGGGTCAGACAAAATGGCCTGACGCGCCACCTCATTAAAGGCAATGTTTTGTGCCGAAAGCTTAGGCGCTGAGGCAATGGTAACGCAGTGACGCACCCGCTCGGGGTAACTAATCGACCACTGTAACGCCTGCATGCCACCCAAACTGCCGCCGACCACCGCAGCCCATGTGTTAATGCCCAAATAATCGGCAAGCCGGGCTTGACTGTTGACCCAGTCTTCGACCGTCACAATCGGGAAATCCGCGCCATAAGGTTTGCCTGTGGCCGGATTAATACTGGTAGGGCCGGTGGAGCCGTCACAGCCGCCTAAGTTATTAAGGCTTACAACGAAAAAACGGTTGGTGTCGATGGCTTTGCCAGGGCCAATGCAGGCATCCCACCATCCAGGCTTGCGATCGGTAATGTTGTGAAAACCAGCCGCATGATGATGGCCTGAGAGCGCATGGCAAATCAGCACCGCGTTAGATGCCGTCTCATTGAGTTGGCCGTAGGTTTCATAAATCAAATCGTACTCGGCCAAGGTGCGGCCACAGGCCAACAACAACGGCTGATCGAAGTGTTGAACCTTAGGCGTAACAAGACCTACCGAGTCTTGGGGGAATCCAGTGGACATCGACCCTGCTCATACAGAAATAAGGCGTCAGTCTAAAGAGAGGCACCCCTCCCGACAAGGAGGCAGTGCGGACAAAGCACCCATCCTAAGCAGGCAGTGGCTCAACGGTTGCTGCAGGCAGGTTCGTAACAGACGCTGTTGGTGTGGTAATAAGCTCGGCTATAGCGCTGGCTTTTTGCATTTGCAACGTGATGTGAGTTGTAAATTGCTTAAGGAGCTGGCTACGTTCTTGAGTGCTTTGCCCCTGCTGAGTCAGGCTTTTTAAACGCAGCATATGGCTTTCTAAAAGTTGTCTGTGCTCAAGCGTATGCTGCATAAGTGGCAACAGCGCTTCTTGGCTCCAGCGTTGGGTGTAATCATTCAGGCGCCCCAATAGCTCCAGTACCTCTTTAACCAGCGTGTTAAAAAAGCGTTTTGTCAGTGCGTTTTGCTCGGTCAAAAGGGTTCTGGGATGCAGCCTGAAGTGATCGGCTTTTCGTTCCAAGGTATGCAATTGCTGTACAAATTCAGCGGGGCTAAAAGGTGCAAAGCTAAGGTCAGGGCCTTGGTATTCGGCGTTATGCCGAATAAACATAGCGCCCACTAACTGATTCGCTTTATTGGCCATGGCATGGAGCTGGTTAAGGTCTGCTTTGATGGCGCTAAAAAAACTCACAATGGCTTGGTTGATGCCAACCGTGGTCCAGCTCTGCTGTAACTCAGTGCGTAAGATAGCTGCGTAAGTTTCGAACCGATCAAGCGTGCACAACCGAATCAGTGGCTCTGTTTGTTGTGCAAGTAAACGTTGATTGGTTTTAAGGCTGACCAAGCGTATCTGATGCTGTTGGTGATCGGCTTTAGTGCGCTCAATCAGCTCTTTTAAGAGCTTATGATGATCCTTAACGCTGCCTGCCAACAGGGTTTGCTGCTCGCGAGCCTTATCCAGTCGCAGGCCTAAAAGATGCTGATTACTTTGTAACAGGCCTAGAATCTTCTGGACCACCTGATCGTTTAGCAGGCGTTCTTTTTGTTGCCCGATACCCTGTGCAATTAAGGTTTCAAGGCTTGTAATACGGCTTTGCTTAAGCAACGTCTGATCGGCTCTTACTTTTCCGATTAAGGCTTTTTTAGCAGACAACGGCAGCACATCGTGGCGCTCAAGTCCAAGGGTTTGGGCCGTTGCATGATGAATCTCATCAATCGCCATTTGAATGTGTTCAGGTGGCGTTAAATCGTCCCAAAGCACGTCAATTTTATTGAGTACAGCATAGAGCTGGGTATCGGAATCTAATGCACGGATATGCTCCTGCCAAATCTGCATGTCACTGGCCGTTACGCCCGTATCGGCTGCCAGCATAAAAATGATCGCTTGTGCGTTAGGCAGCATCGAGAGCGTCAGCTCTGGTTCACTACCCAGCGCATTAAGGCCCGGGGTGTCTAAAATCGTCAAACCGTTGCGCAATAACGGATGTTCTAAGTGAATTAATGCATGGCGCCAGGCAGGGACATGTACCTGATCCGGATCGCTTGTGGGCTCAAGCATGTCCGGCTCAAAACCCATCTGCATTGCGTATTCAATGGGCATCACTTTGGTTTTTGCCACTTGAGAAAACGCACTGGCCATGCTTTCTGCATCATGAGGCTCAAGATTAATTGTCACCCACTGCTGCGGGTCTTGTTTGAGCTCTAGCACACTTAATTCTTTAAGGCGCGTTTCAATCGGCAGCAGCCTTAAATAAGGCCGTGTGGCGATCGGATCAAAGAGAATTTCCGTGGGGCACATGGTGGTGCGGCCTGCTTTTGAAGGCAGCATGCGCCTGCCGTAGTCGGCAAAAAACAGGCTGTTGATCAGCTCCGTTTTCCCGCGTGAAAATTCCCCTACAAAAGCCAAAGTAATACGATCATTGCTTAGCAGTTTAGAGGCACGGGTCAGCACAGCCTCGGTTGTCTCTGAGTCAAGGCGGTTGTCTTTCAGCCATGTGTGATACAGAGCCAGCGCATCACGCAACTGCTGCTTCCATAGGGTATAGGCGCAGACCTGCTGTTCAATACATTCCATACCCATCGTGCGCCTCCAGACACCTATTTTTAGGAGTCTGATTGTGCCCGTGCTGGGTTTTGCCACGGCAGGACTGGATCACAAAGGCAGTGATTGCTTAGGTAATGAGCGCTTGCAAGGCAGTGGGGATTTTTTGCGGATTACGAATGCGCACTCGTTTATGACGATTAAGCTCACCCGCTTCAAGCACCACATCGCGTTTGGCAACGCCAAAGGCTTTGGCTAAAAACGCTTGCAGATGCGCATTGGCTTTGCCATCGGTGGGCGGTGCGGTAATACGGATTTTCAAGCGCTCAGCTTGAATCCCTGCAAACTCATCAGCACTGGCTTTAGGCTGCAATAAGCATTCTAAAAGCCAGTCCTGATTTTCAAGGCGATACCAATTCATCACATAAAGGGGCTGAGAATTTTCGGCATGCCGCTCATTGCGGCCAAATTGCCAATGACAAAGCGATCAAACAAGTTAAGCGCTAAGAAGGCAAAAATCGGCGAGATGTCCAAACCGCCAAGGTTAGGCAGGATTTTGCGAAACGGTGCTAGAAAAGGCTCGCAAATCTGATGCACTAACATGGCACCTGGATTGTGGCTTTGCGGGGCTACCCACGACAAAATCACGCTGACGATTAAGGCGAAGAAAAACACCTTCATAAACAGTGAGGTGATAGCAATCACCGACCACACCAAAACAGAGGGTAAAAATTGCCCCAGTGGTGCGCCCACCAACATCAGAACCACCGACATTAAGGCCACTTGTAACAGCAAAGCCAACACCAGTGATGCCAGATCGACGCCGCCAATACCAGGTATGACGCGACGAAGCGGCATCAATAACGGCTGAGTGGCTTTGACGATAAACTGGCTTAAGGGGTTATAAAAGTCAGCACGCACCATCTGCAAAATAAAACGCAGTAAGACGATCAGAAGATACAAGCTGCCTAAGGTTTGAATGATGTATACCAGTGCTTCCACTAAACCCGACATAACAGCTCCTTATTGACCCAATTGTTCGGCAAGCTCAGCAGAGCGATCGCTTGCTGCTTTAAGAGCGCCTGCCACAGTGGCTTCGAACCCTTGTGCTTGGAAATGTTTAATCGCCGCTTCGGTTGTTCCGGCAGGTGAGGTCACGCGGCGACGCAGTTCGGCTGCATCCACATCGCTTTCCAATGCCATACGTGCAGCCCCTAAGGCTGTGTGCTGTGTGAGCAGGGCGGCGGTTTTGGCATCCAGACCCAGCTTAACGCCGGCCTCAGTCATCGCCTCCATCATTAAAAAGAAGTACGCAGGGCCGCTACCCGACACCGCCGTTACCGCATCAATCAACGCTTCATCTTCAAGCCACAAAGCAAGGCCCACCGCGGATAACAACTGCTGCGCTTGGACGCGTTGCGTTTGACTAACATTGGCGTTGGCATAAAGGCCACTGACACCTTGGCGTAATAGCGCTGGTGTATTGGGCATACAACGTACGATTGCGTGCTCGCCCAACCAATTGGCAAGGCTTTGGCAACTGATGCCAGCGGCGATAGAAACAATCAGCTGACCTTTTTGGATATGCGCGGCCAGATCAAGGCACACCTCTTTCATCCCTTGAGGTTTGACTGCCAAGACGATCACATCCGCACCTTGAATGGCTTGGCTGTTTTGAGCAAAGGTTTGAATGCCGTGCTCGCTTGCGACCCGTTCGCGCGTTTCCTCATACAAGTCAGTTGCACAGATATGCTCAGCGCTAACGCCCTGTGCACGTAGGCCTCCAATTAAACTGGCGGCCATATTGCCTGCACCAATAAAACAAATCTTGGGTTGGCTCATTTTGTCTTCCTAAAAGTAAATACTAACGACGTGCGCCAAAGATGGCGCTGCCGATACGCACCCATGTGGAACCTTCGGCAACGGCCGCTTCCAAGTCATCACTCATGCCCATCGACAGGGTATCGAGTTCAAGATTGATGGAGTCTTTAAGGGCGCGCAGTTTGGCAAATGCTTGACGCTGGATTTCGGGATCATCTGAAGGCGCAGGAATGGCCATAAGACCGCGTAATCGGATGCGTGGCAACTGGCTGATCGCTTCACAAAGCGCGGCCACATCATCCGGTGCACACCCTGATTTAGTCGGCTCTTCGCTGATATTGACCTGCACACAGAGGTTTAAATCAGGCAAATGACAGGGGCGCTGCTCGGAGAGGCGTTGGGCAATTTTGAGCCGATCAACCGAATGTACCCAAGAAAAGTTTTCCGCAAGCGCTCGGGTCTTATTAGACTGAATGGGGCCAATAAAATGCCAAGAAAGCGCCAGATGTTGTAACTGCTGCTGTTTCAGCAACGCCTCTTGCAAATAGTTTTCGCCAAAATCGCGAAGACCTGCCGCATATGCCTCTTCAATCGCTTCGGCAGGCTTGGTTTTGCTCACCGCCAAAAGGCCAACGGACTGTGGGGCACGTGCGCAGGCTTGCGCTGCCTCACGGATGCGTTCGCTGACCTTTGCAATATTTATCGCTATCGTGGACATTGTCTCAATCTGCCGCTTGGATGCGGTCATTCTACCTGTTTGTGGAACACCGGGGAGTCTTATGGATATCACAGAGTTGCTGGCTTTTAGTGCTAAGCAGGGTGCTTCGGATTTGCACCTGTCGGCAGGGTTGCCGCCGATGATTCGTGTTGATGGTGATGTACGGCGTATTAACTTGCCTGCTCTGGATCATAAAGAAGTGCATGCGCTGATCTACGACATCATGAACGACAAACAGCGCAAAGATTTAGAAGAGTTTTTAGAAACAGACTTCTCCTTCGAAGTGCCTGGCGTTGCGCGTTTCAGGGTTAACGCCTTTAACCAAAACCGAGGTGCTGGTGCGGTATTTCGTACCATTCCATCCAAGGTTTTGACCATGGCAGACCTTGGCATGGGCGATGTGTTTCGCAAAATCACAGAAGTGCCACGCGGTCTCGTTTTAGTGACAGGACCAACCGGTTCGGGTAAATCGACCACCCTGGCTGCGATGCTTGATTACCTTAACAGCACCCGTTATCAGCACATTTTGACCATCGAAGATCCGATTGAATTTGTGCATGAATCGAAAAAAAGCCTCATTAACCAACGGGAAGTGCATCGTGACACGCTGGGCTTTGCCGAAGCGCTACGCTCAGCCCTTCGTGAAGACCCGGATGTGATTCTGGTGGGTGAGATGCGTGACCTTGAAACCATTCGCCTGGCATTAACCGCCGCCGAAACCGGTCACTTGGTCTTCGGCACCTTGCACACCACCAGTGCTGCAAAAACCATCGACCGTATCGTGGATGTATTCCCTGCTGAGGAAAAATCCATGGTGCGCTCGATGCTTTCAGAGTCTTTACAGGCGGTAATTTCACAAACGCTCTTGAAAAAAGTTGGCGGTGGACGCGTGGCAGCGCACGAGATCATGATTGGCACTCCTGCGATCCGTAACCTGATCCGTGAAGATAAAGTGGCGCAAATGTACTCAGCCATTCAAACCGGCGGCAATTTAGGCATGCAGACACTGGATTCGTGTTTGAAAACCTTATTAAGCAAAGGCCTGATTTCACGCGAAAGCGCCCGTGAAAAAGCCAAGACCCCAGAAAACTTCTAAAGATTAGGCCTTTCGTGGGCATTTGAGGCGACCGAGATGGATTTTGAGAAGCTACTGCGCTTGATGGTAGAGAAAGGCGGTTCGGATTTATTTATTACCGCAGGCGTGCCGCCTTCAATGAAGGTCAACGGCAAAATTATGCCGGTTAGTAAAACGCCGATGTCGCCCGAAATGACCCGCGAAACGGTTTATTCGGTGATGAATGAGCAGCAGCGTCGCGATTTTTCCGAAAACCACGAATGCAATTTTGCGATCAGTGCCCGTGGTATTGGGCGTTTTCGTGTCAGTGCGTTTTTCCAGCGCAACCTTGCTGGTATGGTGCTGCGCCGGATAGAAACCAAGATTCCAACCTTAGACGAGCTGCGGTTACCGGAAGTCTTAAAAGATTTGTCCATGACCAAACGGGGGCTGGTGCTATTTGTAGGGGCTACCGGTACCGGTAAATCCACCTCACTGGCGGCCATGGTGGGGCATCGCAATCAAAACTCCAGTGGCCATATCATCTCGATTGAAGACCCGATTGAATTTATCCACCAACACCAAGGCTGTATTGTCACGCAGCGTGAAGTGGGGATTGATACCGAGTCGTTTGATATCGCCTTGAAAAACACGCTGCGCCAAGCGCCCGATGTGATTTTAATTGGTGAGGTGCGCACCCGCGAAACCATGGATTACGCGGTGGCATTTGCTGAGACAGGCCACTTATGTTTGGCGACGTTACACGCTAACAACGCCAACCAAGCCTTGGATCGGATCATTAACTTCTTCCCAGCCGATCGCCAGCAGCAAGTGTGGATGGACCTTTCCTTAAACCTTAAGGCCATCGTTGCGCAGCAGTTGGTGCCAACACCGGATGGGAAAGGGCGTCGTGCGGTGATTGAAGTGCTGATCAATACACCGTTAGTGGCTGATTTGATCCGTAAAGGTGAGGTGCATGAGCTTAAGGGCTTGATGAAACGCTCCACCGAGCTTGGCATGCAAACCTTTGATCAGGCGCTTTATAACCTCTACGCTGAAGGTCAAATCACTTACGAAGATGCGCTTTTACACGCAGACTCGGCGAATGACTTGCGCTTAATGATTAAACTTGGATCAGACAATGACGCGGAGCAAATCACCACCGCCAGTCAAGGTCTCACACTTGAAGTCAGCGAAGAAGAAAAGTCGAGTTTCTTTCGTTAAGACTTAGGTGTTCTGTTAATGGTTTTACCAGCCTTTTGCGCGACGGTTTGAGCTTGTCCGTCGCGTGACTGGCCGGCTCTAGCTTGGCTCGCCAAGTTGGGAATCAGCATCCCTTCAGGCAAATTTTTCCAAAAACGCTTGGGCATATGTTGGCTCATGACCGTTTCATTGAGCCTTGCTGGGTTAAAAATGCTTTGATAATACGTCTGCCAGAGGCGTTGATCGGCGCCTAAATGGGCCTTAGCCAGTGCTTGCCAGGGGGCTGGGCAAGTCGCTATGTGGCTTAACTTCTCGCCATCAAAGCTAACTGCATCACTGGGCGTTGCAATCATCCGACGGTTTTGCCCAAGCCTGTCCACAAAATGAAGGCTCGCACTGTGCAAAATA
>X137_Gaur__coassemble_138_pt1 | contig 20044 bp, 13 predicted proteins | sample X137_Gaur__metabat2_high_PE_003 | metagenome-assembled genome bin X137_Gaur
AGCCGAAGCCGAAGCCGAAGCCGAAGCCGAAGCCGAAGCCGAAGCCGAAGCCGAAGCCGAAACCACAATCCAAGCGACACAACCCGCTCATGCGGCTGCCGTAGCCTGCGATCCAAATTGGATTACCTTGCAAGCACCTCCTAAAGATGAGCCCCGCACTGACGATGAGTTAGTTGAAGTTTTTACCGAGGAAGCCCAGGAGGTTTTAGAAACCATCGGCGAATACTTGCCGGTGTGGCGTGCCGATGCTGAGCAGCGAGAGGCGCTTACCGAAGTGCGTCGTGCTTTTCACACGCTCAAAGGCAGTGGCCGAATGGTTCGCGCATTAGTTATCGGTGAGCTGGCATGGTCGGTTGAGAATCTACTTAACAGGGTGATGGATCACAGTATTCAGGCCAGTGACGCGTTATTCAGGCTCCTTGATCAGATTGTGGCGTTGATGCCTGAGCTGGTAACTGAGTTTGCCGAAGATCAACAGCGTCAACGTGATGATGTTGACCAGCTTGCCAACATTGCCCATGGCTTAGCGCGAGGGCAGCTTGAACAGCTCGCTTTGGCGGCGATAGAGCAAAAACAAGCGCAGCTTGAGCCTGAGTTGGAGCTTGCCAGCGATGAGGTTCTCGATCCGCAGCTCTTAGAGATTTTCCGTAACGAGGCCAAGCTGCATCTACAGGTGATTCGAAACTATGTAGACCAGTGTGATCAGTGGTTACCCCAGCCGGTGACTGATGAGCTACAGCGTGCTTTGCATACCTTAAAAGGCAGTGCGGCGATGGCAGGGATTGATCCTATCTCCGCGATCGTCGTACCACTTGAGCGTATGGCAAAAGAGTTCAAAGCGGCTTTGGTCAGTATCCAAGCGCCTGAGGCAGCGCTCTTTAAGCAGGCGCTAGCGTATTTTGAACAAGGTTTGGCTCAGCTGGAAACTGCACCTTTAGAAGCGCTGACGGGTAGTGAGGCTTTGGTTGAGGAGATTCAAGCGCTTCATCAACACGCGCTTCAACCGAACGTTGAATCCGTGCCTACGGAAAAAAATGCCAACCCCTTACTCAGTGGGCAGTTCCTTACGCACAATGTCGATGTATTGCTTGATGCGGTTGAGTATCTTGAGCAGTGGCAGCAAAAACGCGCAGAGCCAGAGGCTATACCGGCATTATGTGCTGAGTTAGTCGAACTCAGCGATGCGTCACGAAATGCTGATCTTATGCAACTGGCTGAACTGTCGGATGCCTTGCACAAGGTTTATCAAGCGCTTAAAGAAGCAGGCCAGGTGCCGGATTCAGCCAGCATTGAAGCCCTTGCCAAAGGGCATGACAGTTTGATCACCATGCTTGATCAAATTGCAGCAGGTTTAGATGTTGTTGCAGCCCCTGAAATGATTGAAGCGCTCGAAGCCTTATTAGAAGAGCCACCCTCGATAGTGGTTGAGACAGCGCACAGTGCAAGCCCAGAAAGCTCAATGCAAGCCATCTTTGTTGAGGAAGCCGTTGATCTTTTAACCAGTGCCAATACTGCGCTTGCTAAATGGCTGCCTGCGCCAAGTAATCGTACGGCACTGATGAGTTTGCAGCGCGACTTGCACACGCTAAAAGGCGGAGCGCTGATGGCTGAGGTTAACGCCATAGCTGAGCTTGCGTATGCGCTTGAGGGGCTTTACGAGGGCCTTTTAGATCAACGTTATCAAAGCCATCCAGCGTTGACTGAACAGCTTGAAAGCGCCCATTTACTCCTTGGGCAGATGCTTGAGCAACTCCAAAATCAACAAACACTGAGTGATCCAATGGCGCAGGTCGCCGCGTTACATCGCTGTGCCAAGGCACCAGAGGAGTCAAAGCCTGCCTCTGACACGTATGCGGCACCTTTAACGCAAGACAGCGAGTTAATTGACATCTTCTTGGAAGAGGGGCTTGAGATTATCGAAAGCGCCAGCCGACACCTTGAGCAGTGGCGAGAGGATCCGCATAACCGTAAGCCTCTTGAAGCCTTACAGCGTGACTTGCATACGCTCAAAGGTGGCGCGCGCATGGCTGGAGTCACGGCAGTCGGTGATTTGGCGCATGAGCTTGAGTTCTTATATGAGGACTTAGGCCAAGGACGGCTGACGTACAGTGATTCGCTACTTAACCTGCTTGAGCGCTGTCACGATCGTCTCGCCCATATGCTGGATGAGGTGCAGATGCATCGCGCGCCTGCGCCTGCTCAAGCCTTACTTCAAGCCATTCAAGACATTAAACAACCAAGCATGCTGGCTTTGGTTGAACCGACTGAAAGCTATTCAAGCCCTGCTGTTTCATACGATGTGGAAGAGGATAAAGACACAGAGCTGGTTGAAATTTTCTTAGAGGAAGGCTTCGATATTATCGAAAGCGCCGCGCAATCTTTGCAGCTTTATCTCAATCAGCCAGAACAACTGATTCATGTCGAAGCACTACAGCGTGATTTGCACACGCTAAAAGGCGGCGCACGTATGGCTGAGATTGCCGAGATTGGCGATTTAGCGCACGAACTTGAGTTTCTGTATGAGGATTTAGCCCAAGGTCAGTTAAGTATTGATGCGGGCATTGCAGCCTTGCTGCATCGTTGTCACGACCGTTTAGCCAGCATGCTTGAAGCGGTGCGTGACCATCAGCAACCTGCAAGCGGGCAAGACTTACAGGCGCTGATCAGCCAAGTACGCACGCCGCAGGTAGAGCAGCTTGCAACCACTGACAATGTCATCAGTTTGCCAAGCGCTGATACCGACCTTTTGGAACTCTTTAACCAAGAGGCAGATGGCTTACTGCGCAAGCTACGAGGTGGTTTAGGTCGCTGGCAAGCACGCGCCCATGTTGAGGTGCTTGAGGAAATGCAGGCGCTGGCGCAAGACCTCAAAGGCACCGCAGAGCTTGCCGCACAAACTGCTATGGCCGAGCAAGCCCAGCACTTTGTAGGTGTTTTGGGGACACTGGCAGGCCAACGACAGCCTTGGCCTGCGTCGGTTACAGAGTTGCTGCGCGAGAATATTAATGCGCTGCAAAATATTCTTGACGGTGTGGCAGAGGCGGGGGTTGTACCGCTGCCCGCAACCGTGGTGCCCAAAGAGCCTTCACCTAAGCCGGTCGCTAAAGTTCTGCCTTTTGTGGCGCGCAAAGAGCATGAGCAAGTTGAAAGATCGCAACGAACGCCGCAAGAGCACGTTAAAGTTGGCGCTCAGTTACTGGAAAACTTGGTTAACTTGGCGGGTGAAACCTCTATCTTCCGCGCCCGCGTAGAGCAACAAGTCAGTGACTTTGGTGCCACGCTTACGGAGATGGAGGCTACGATTGATCGGGTGCGTGATCAGTTACGACGATTGGACATCGAAACCCAAGCGCAAATTTTAAGCCGTTATCAGTCTGAAGCAGAGCGGGCCGGCTACGAGGATTTCGACCCATTGGAAATGGATCGCCATTCGCAGCTGCAAACCTTATCGCGAGCCCTTTTTGAGTCAGCGTCCGACCTTTTAGATCTTAAAGAAACCTTGGCCGCACGGACCCGTGATGCGCAAACCCTGTTACTGCAACAGGCGCGCGTTAACACCGAGCTTCAAGAGGGCTTAATGCGCACCCGCATGGTGCCTTTTGAGCGCCTTTTACCACGGTTACGACGCATTGTGCGACAGGTGTCGAGTGAGCTAGGTAAAGACGTTGAGCTGCATGTTGCCAATGCTGAAGGTGAAATGGATCGTACGGTGCTTGAGCGCATTATCGCGCCGCTTGAGCATATGCTGCGCAATGCTGTAGATCACGGTATCGAAAGCGCCGCTCAACGACGTGCAGCAGGTAAGCCTGAACAAGGCAGCATTCGTTTAAACCTTGCGCGTCAGGGTAACGAAATTGTGCTGACCTTAAGCGATGATGGCGCAGGTATCGCCACCGAACGGGTTAAACAAAAGGCGATTGAACGCGGGCTTATGGCCCCTGATGCTGTGCTCAGTGAACATGAGATTTTGCAGTTTATTCTTGAGGCAGGCTTTAGTACGGCGCACACCATCACGCAAATCTCAGGCCGAGGCGTGGGGATGGATGTGGTGAATGCTGAGCTTAAACAGCTGGGCGGCACCATTAGCATTGATTCCAATCCTGGGCTTGGCACTACATTCGAGATTCGCTTGCCGTTTACGGTATCGGTCAACCGTGCCTTGATGGTGGTCTCAGGTGAAGATTTATACGCTGTACCGTTAAACACCATTGAGGGCATTGTGCGTGTGTCGCCTTATGAGCTTGAGGCCTATTACGCACCGGATGCGCCCGACTTTGAGTATGCCGGTGAACGCTATCAGCTTAAGTACATTGGTGAGCTGTTAAGCAATGGGCAGCAGCCAAAACTGGTCGGCCAAAGTTTGCCTTTGCCTGTCATTTTGGTTCGTACCGCAGAACACGCCATTGCAGTACAGGTCGACAGCCTTGCCGGTTCGCGTGAAATCGTGGTGAAAAACCTCGGTAAGCAGTTTGCAAGTGTGCCGGCGATTTCCGGGGCCACCATTCTTGGTGATGGTCGAGTGGTAGTGATTTTAGATTTACTGGCCACCATCCGGGCGCGTACCACTCAGCAGCAGAGGGCTTGGCTGGATGAACAGCAGACGGTCTCGGCGGTGGAGACAGCACGGCCAACATTGGTGATGGTGGTCGATGATTCTGTGACGGTACGTAAAGTGACCACAAGGCTTTTAGAGCGTAATGGTATGAACGTTATTACCGCAAAAGACGGTGTTGATGCTATTGCGCAGCTACAAGAGCATAGGCCTGACATTATGCTGCTGGATATTGAAATGCCGAGGATGGATGGTTTTGAGGTGGCAACGCTCGTGCGCCATGATGAGCAGCTCAAAGATTTGCCAATCATCATGATTACCTCACGCACAGGTGATAAACACCGTGAACGAGCCATTGCGATTGGCGTTAACCAATACCTTGGCAAGCCGTATCAAGAATCGGTATTGCTTGAAACCATACAGAAGTTGGTTCAAAGCTGATGCAAAGCGCTGCAGCTTGGCGTATTGGCATTATTGCTGACACCTCGTTGCAGCGGCACTTGTTGCAGCTCACGCTCAAAGACCATGGCTATGATGTGGTTTTTAATAGTGACCCTTTTCGTGCTGAGCTACCGGATCTCGAAGGCTTTAACGCACACGTCTGGTTGGTCGATTTGGCTGAACATGATGATTGTGAGCTGGTTGAGCAACTGATGACTCATACCAAAACGCCTGTGCTATTTGGTGAGGGTGCAGCGCCTGAACGTAACAGCGAATATTTTGCGCGTTGGCAAAGAAGGCTATTGGGTAAGCTTAAAGGCCTTTTGGGTGACCCAATTGAAGCGGTGCACAAGGATTTAACCGCCATAGCCCGTGTTAAAGCCGCACCACGTCTAACGGTTCCGAACGCGCTAGCAAAGCGGCCTATTACCTTAGGTCAACCGGCGCAAGAGGTGTGGTTATTGGCTGCGTCACTGGGTGGGCCTGCGGCGGTAAAAGCGTTTTTAGATGCGTTACCCGGCGCATTACCGATTGGCTTTATTTATGCTCAGCACATTGATGCACATTTTGAACAGGCGTTACCCAAGGCGGTAGGGCGTCACAGTCAGTGGCCGATTAATCCTGCGCGCAACGGACAGGCGGTGCGCTGCGGTGAGGTCGTTATCGTGCCTGTGGCTCAGGAAATGCGGTTTGGCAGTGATGGCTGCATTCAATTAATCGATCGACCGTGGCCTGAGCCTTATAGCCCATCGGTCGATCAGATGATGATCAACCTTGCAGAATGCTTTGCTGAACGCTGCGGGGTGATTGTCTTTAGCGGAATGGGGTGCGATGGCACGGCTTCAGCTGCTTATGTGCGGCGTCAAGGTGGACAGATATGGACCCAAAATGCCGAGTCGTGCGCGTGTGCCAGTATGCCGCAAAGCCTGAGAGATTCAGGTTTTGCGCAGCACAGTGGTGATCCACAAGCATTAGCGTTGCGAGTAATTAATCATCTAGCCACCTTGTGTGAGCTGACTTAGGGAGTTTATATGTCCGCACCGACCATCACCCGCAACACACATAACACCCTGACCACCTTGTTGGTGCCCTTGGCTGATCGTCATCTATTGTTGCCTAACGTCGCTGTGGCGGAACTCACGCAATGTCGAGGGTTAACGACATTGGCGGGAGCACCCGAATGGATATTGGGCCAACTAGTATGGCGTGACCAAGCGATTCCATTGGTGTGTTTTGAACACCTAAGCACAGGTGCTGCACAGCCACTTGAGACGCGTCATGTACTGATCATCAATGCGATTGGTGATTACGCTGCGCACAAGTTTTATGCCCTGTTAAGCCAAGGTATTCCGCGTTCAATTAAAGTTGATCAGAACCTTAAAAACGCTGATGTACCCTTGGCTGAATTTGAGCTCGAAGCGGTCGAGCTGGGTGACCAGATTGTGCGTATTCCTGATTTGCTGGCCATAGAGAAAGCGCTTTCAGCTCTCAACTAAGGCCTTGGATCAGGCTCTCGAAATCCTCGAGCATAGGATACGCATGAGGCGCTTTAGGGCCTTGCTGACTGTCAGGGTATTTAATGCCTAGAAGATGGGCAATGCCATAACGCTTGGCACTGTCTAAGATGGGTGCGCTGTCATCTATAAAGAGCGTGCGTTTAGGATCAAAGCCAAAATCATTTTGTAAGGCTTGCCAGAAGGCGTGTTCTTCCTTGGGCACGTGATAATCGTGAGAACTGATTAATCGGTCCAGATAAGGCGCAAGATCAACCTTTTGCATCTTTAAGTTTAACGAGCCCCGATGGGCATTGGTGATCAGCGCGGTGCGTTTGCCAGCCTTTTTTAAGGCGTCTAAAAACGCTAGCGTGCCTTGGCGCGGAGCAATGAGATGTGCCACGTCCTCTTTTAAAGCAACCATGTCCAACCCCAGTTGCTCGCCCCAAAAATCAAGGCAGTACCAGGTAAGTTTGCCTGCATGGCCGACAAATAAAGGCTCAAGACGCCGGTCGGCTTCCGCTCGGCTAATGCCTTGAGCACTGGCATAACGCTCAGGTAAGTAGCTCAGCCAGAAATAATTATCAAAGTGAAGATCCAATAAGGTGCCGTCCATATCGAGTAGCACCGTATCGATTTGCGCCCAATCAAGCTGATTCATAAGCTGTCCTAAATAAATAGGCCTTCAGATCGTGCGCATTGGCACGCGGCGAAAGGCAAATACATAGGTATGATAACCCGCTTACCAAGGAGCCCGTCGATGCGTGAAAAGCCAGAAGTTCTTGCCCGCGAGATTGTCGCCACCAGTCGTTTGTTTCGAGTAGAACAACTGCAGCTACGTTTTAGCAACCGCGTTGAGCGAACCTATGAGCGCTTGGTGGGGAAAGGCGTAGGCTATGGCGCGGTGATGGTGGTGGCAATGAAAGATGCCGAGCATGCCATTTTAATTGAAGAGTATTGTGCCGGTGTCGATGCCTACGAGCTGTCGTTGCCTAAAGGGCTGGTTGAGCCGGGTGAAGAGGTATTAGCTGCAGCCAATCGTGAGCTTAAAGAAGAGGCAGGTTTTGGTGCGAACCGTCTTGAATGGCTGGCAGAGTTGTCGTTATCGCCGGGTTATATGAGTCAAAAAATTCAAGTGGTCTTGGCCCAAGACCTTTATGAGGAATCTTTGCCAGGCGATGAGCCTGAGCCGATGGGCCAAGCATTAGTTAACCTAAATGATTTAGCAGCGCTTGCAGCGAATCCTAAATTCAGTGAAGGCCGCGCGTTAGCGGCGCTTTACTTGGCGCGTGATGTGTTAGCCAAGCGTGGAGAGTGGTCTTGATGCACCCTTTAGTTGAGCCTGTTGTGCAACTGGCACAAGACGCTGGTAAAGCTATTTTGCCGTTTTGGCGTCAGCACGTAGACGTGACCCATAAAGCCGATCAGTCCCCTGTGACCGCCGCAGACCTTGCTGCCCATAAAGTGTTGGTTGAGGGGCTTGTAAAGCTGGCTCCAGACATTCCTGTTCTATCGGAAGAAGATGCCGACATTGCCCAAGACATTCGTGCCAATTGGCAGCGTTGGTGGTTGGTCGACCCGCTTGATGGCACCAAGGAATTTATCAGCGACAGTGAAGAGTTCACCGTTAATATCGCCTTGATCGAACACGGTGAAGTGAGCTTTGGTGTGGTGTATATCCCAGCCACTGGAGTGAGCTATTTTGGCGGCAGAGAATATGGTGCATTTAAACGCGATAACGCAGGGGATACCCCCATTCGTGTCCGTCAAAATCCAGCTGATGCGTTAACAGTTGTTGCGAGCCGTCGCCATTCAAGCCCTGCACAAGAGCAACTGCTAAATGGTTTGGGTGAACTGTTTCCGGCTCTTAAAACAGCCAATGTCGGCAGCTCTTTAAAGTTTTGTTTACTGGCGGAAGGACTTGCTGATTGCTATCCGCGTTTAGCGCCGACTTCTCAGTGGGATACGGCAGCGGCCCAAGGCGTGGTTGAGGGGGCCGGAGGAGCCGTACTCAACCTTGATGGCTCGGATTTTACCTATCCGCCTCGTGAAAGCCTTTTAAATCCGTCGTTTATCTGTCTGCCTGCCAACGCTTTGTGGCGTGAGCCACTGCTGGCGTTGGCCAAAACACTTTAGCTACACATATTGGGCGCAGGCATAAGCCGACGCCCATGCCCACTGAAAGTTAAAGCCGCCTAAATGGCCGCTCACATCGACAACCTCGCCAATAAAATAAAGCCCCTTTGACTTTTGCGACTCCATGGTTTTGGAAGACACCTCTTTAGTGTTCACGCCCCCTAAAGTCACCTCCGCGGTGCGATAGCCCTCGGTGCCCGCCGGTACCAATCGCCATGCGCTGAGTTTTTGCGCGATGGTGGCGATTTCTGTATGGGTGTATTGCTTAAGGGGTTTGTTGGCAAACCAGCTATCGCATAAAAGCTGCGCCATTTTTTTGGTGAAAAGCTCGCCCAGTAAGGTTTTTAACTCAGTGTTGCCACGGGTTTTCTGTTGTTCGCTCAAAAATTCAGGCAAGTGCAGATGAGGCAACAGGTTAATCTCAACCGTATCACCTGGCTGCCAATAAGATGAAATCTGCAAAATGGCAGGGCCTGAAAGGCCTCGATGAGTGAAAAGAATATTCTCTTTAAAACTCATGTCATTGCAGCTCACCACACAGTCTTCAACGGAGGTTCCAGACAGCTCAGTGCAAAGCGTTTTTAGGGCAGGGTCTGTAATGGTAAAGGGCACAAGGGCCGCGCGAGTGGGCAGCAGTGTATGGCCAAATTGGGTTGCAACCTGATAGCCAAAGCCTGTTGCCCCCAATGTGGGAATTGAAAGTCCGCCGGTGGCAATCACCAGTGACTCACATTCATAGGAGCCTTTGCAGGTGCTTAATGCGTAGCCATGAGCTGTTTTTTCAATCGCCTCGATGGTGGTTTCAAGCTGGATGCGTGCACCAAATTCTGCGCACTCATCTAACAGCAGATTGAGGATATCGCGGCTGGATGTGTCGCAAAAAAGCTGGCCAAGTTTCTTCTCGTGATAGGCCACGTTGTGTTTTGCAATCAGCTCGAGAAAGTCCCACTGGGTGTAGCGGGCAAGTGCTGACTTACAAAAGTGGCTATTAGCGGATAAAAAATTCTCAGGCTCAACAAAGAGATTGGTGAAATTACAGCGCCCGCCGCCTGACATCAGAATTTTTTTGCCAGGCTTATTGGCATGATCCAATACCAACACTTCACGGCCGCGTTTAGCCGCTTGCGCGGCACACATCAGGCCTGCTGCACCTGCGCCAAGAATAATCACAGAAACAAACGACACAGGTACAACCTTTGAAAGTCAGAAAAGCCGCTATTGTAGCCTAAAGCTTGGCAAGCGCTGGCTCGTCCACAGGCTCACCCGACAACTGTTTTTGTAAGTGTGAAGAGAGCGTACGTAGCCTTGGCAATAAGCCGCAGATCAAACCCAATTGCACCTGAACAAGGCGATGTCCTTCGTCCAAATCATCAGGTATTTGCTCTAAGGCTTGGGCTAATACGGTGTCGTTGTCATCGTAAACAGGCACCTGTGCGTTGTTGGATAAAGCGCTAGCCAATGCGCCAAGGCTTTGGCAAATGTGCTCAATTGCATGGCTGTGCAGCTCATCACTGGCATCCTCAGGCAGGGTTTCGCGGTGTGCGCCAAGGCCTGAGATATAACTTAAAAGGGTGTGACTTAAGACCAAAAAGCGAAAACCGTTTTCAGCATCTTTGCGATAGCGGCCAGGTTCTAAAAGCATATTAGAAAGGGTCGTAGAAAGAGCGGCATCGGCGTTATGGGCGTTGCGGCGTGCCACGCGATAGCTCAAGTCGTCCTTTTGCCCTGAGTGATATTGCAGCATGATTTTTTCAAGGTAGTTGCTGTTGGCACTTAAGACATTGGCCAGCACTTTGTTCAGTTTGCGCCCTTGCCAATCGGGCAGGATTAAAAAGACGGCAAGCCCTGCGATTAAGGTACCGATCAGAGTATCGACCAACCGTGGCCAAATAAGCGCATAGCCATCACTGATTTGGTTAAAGCACAACACCACCAGTAAGGTCATGGCTGCCGTTGCGACCACATAGCGATCCACCCGATTGGTAAAGAAGGCAACGCCTGCGGCCACAGCAAACAAGGCTTGTAGTAGCGGATCGGGGAACAGGGTGATCCATGCCCAGCCTAATACAAGGCCAATCACGGTGCCGCCCACCCTTTGCACGAGGCGCAGGCGTGTAGCGCCGTAGTTAGGCCTACAGACAAAAAGCGTGGTTAACAAAATCCAATAGCCTTGGTGGGCATCAATCAGGTGCATCACCCCATAGCCTGCGGCCAAGGCAACGGCTAGACGCAGCGCATGACGAAAGACCAGTGACGTTGGCGAAATATGCTGGCGTAGCCGGTTAAAGGCCTCTTTAAAGGATTTGGGGGAGCGATCAAACAGCGCATTGTCTTGCTCATCGGCCAATACGTCAGGGTTGCTGGTGCTGGCCAGTTTGCGCTCCAGCGTGCCGAGGTTATTGGCGAGCGCGCTTAATGAGCGCAGCAGTCTGCGCCAAGACGGGTTGTTTTGTTCGCGCAAATAACGCAGCGAGGCTTCTAAGTCGTTGAGCTCTTGGCCTTGCTCGTAATAATCAAAGGGTTGGCGCAACCGAATCGCTTTGGCCAAACGTTGGCAGGCTTTACCTTGTTGATGCAAAAGCCGTTGGCAGCGAAACATGACATCACTGTGAAAAAACGTTTCAGTTAAAGCGTTATAGGGGTAGTGGCTGGAGCTTGCCCGCTCATGAATATCTTGCGCAATAAAATACAGCTTTAAATAACGATTGGTTTTTTGCCCGCTGCGTTTTCGCTGCATGCGGCGCAAAATAATCTCTTTGGTTTGATTGAGAGCATCAACCACTTTGCCGTTTGCTTGGGCCAGCTCTAAACGGCGCTGCTCTACATCCAGCCCGTGTACCGGCTCAAACAGGCTTGATTTAAGCCGTAAATAATCACCGAGCTGATAATAGGTGCGCGCTAACGATTGCTGCACCGGTTGCTGGCTGAAGATCCCGCTCCAAATGATGCCAAGCAGGCCATACCATGCCGCACCACTACTAAGTAGCAAGGGTTCACGCCAAAAAACGCTCAAATCACCCTGACGATTTTCAAGGCCAATGGCGGTGTAGATCGCCAGAATAAGCGTGGCTTGGGCAACGGTGGCGTAACGTTCACCAATCCCGCCGAGCAAAGTCATGCCAAAGGCGGCAATCATCAAGCCCAACACAAAGAGCCAAGGATAGGGGAAGAGCAGCTGAACAAAGGTTGAGGTCAGTGCGAAACACAGCAGCGTCACAGACAACGCTTTGAGGCGGCCGCGCCAATGGTCATCACTTTCGGCCAAGGCGCTGGCGATACAGCCTAGAAACAGCGGAATCACCAGCTCAATTTTTTCAAGACACAGGCTCAACGCCATGCAGCCTGACAAGGCAATAAAAACGCGAATGCCGTAGCTAAACTTTTCTTTGGCCCAAAGGCCACGCAGGGTGTCTTGTAACGCCGATGACATCAATCTGGTCGCTCGCGTGGGGCTGCGCTAGGCGCAGCGACAGAGTAGATTCTATTGACCTCAATACGACGCGCGAAGTAAAGCCTGCGTAACACGCTTGGGCGGTAATCGCCCTTTAACCTTTTTATTTGTACGATTATTACAGCTGTCTAACTCGTACGCTGCGGCCTTTGATTTTACCGGCGTTAAGCCGAGCGACGGCTTTTGGTGCAAGGCTGCGTTCAACTGCGACCAGCGCCTGATAATCAAATAAAGCGATTTTTCCAACGTTGTCGCCAGAAATACCGGCTTCACCTGTCAGTGCACCTAAAATATCGCCCGGGCGAATTTTTTCCTTACGGCCAGCGCCAATGCTGATGGTTGCCATGGGTGCTATCAACGGCTCGCTGCTGCGTGGTTTTAGACTTGAAACCGGATGCCAGTTGAGCGGCGCTTGTTGTAAGTCTTCGATCGCCTGTGCACGGTGCGCTTCACTGGGTGCGACCAAGCTTGCGGCAAAACCGCTACGCCCGGCCCGGCCTGTACGCCCGACGCGGTGAATATGGTTTTCAGGATCTCGGGCAAGCTCGACGTTAATCACCATATCAAGGTTGTCGATATCTAAGCCTCGCGCGGCGACATCGGTGGCAACCAAAACCGAAAGGCTTTTATTGGCAAACATCGCCAGCACCTGATCACGCTCACGTTGTTCAATATCACCATTTAACGCCATGGCGCTGATGCCGTAGCCGTTAAGATAGTCCACCACTTCTAGCGTTTGCTGTTTGGTAAAGCAAAAGGCCACGCACGACTCAGGGCGAAACGCCATAATCAGGCGGTAAACCGCTTCAATCCGGTTGTCGTTATCCACCTCGTAAAAGCGCTGCTCAATTTGACTGTTGGTGTGCAGGCTTTCGGCTTTAACTTCAGCGGGGCTGCGCATAAAGTCTTGGGCCAGTTTAGCGATGCCATCAGGGTAGGTTGCGGAGAACAGCAGGGTTTGGCGACGACTTGGTGTTTGTGTAATGATCTCACGCATGCTGTCGATAAAGCCCATATCCAGCATACGATCGGCCTCATCAAGCACTAAAGTGCGTAACCCATCGAGCTTTAAGCTGCCTTTACGCAAATGCTCCTGCACGCGTCCCGGTGTTCCAACGATAATGTGCGCACCATGTTCGAGCGAGCCAATCTGTGGGCCAAACGGCACGCCACCACAGAGGGTTAAAACCTTGATGTTCTCCTGCGCGCGGGCTAGCCGACGAATCTCTTTGGCTACTTGATCGGCCAATTCTCGGGTCGGGCACAAAACGAGGGCTTGGCAGCCAAAGTAGCGTGGGTTTAAAGGCTTTAACAGTGCAAGGCTAAACGCCGCTGTTTTACCGCTCCCGGTTTTGGCCTGAGCGATCACATCTTGCCCTTCCAGCATCAGAGGCAAGCTTGCGGCCTGAATGGGGGTCATCTCGTGATAACCCAAGGATTCAAGGTTGGCTAAAGTGGCGGGGGATAGTGTTAAAGAGGCAAACGCTGTGCTCACGGGACGGCCTTGGTTAAACAGAAGTTGCCTTAAGTCTATCAGTTGAGCCGATTCTGCGTGTGTCTGCCGCTTACTGGTTGACCCCAAGCGCTTTGGGTGCCATGCCACAGCCTAATACGCCCCACTTACGGCCTTTGACGTAAATAGGCACGAACAGTACGAAACACACGACATTGCCTGGGATGACAAAGGTTCCGAGGCTCATGATCCGGCAGTTGCGCATGTTCTTTTTATCGTTCTCGTTATCAACGATAAAACGCATGTAGTTACTGCGCACCGCATCCACCTTCGGATCACCTGTTTCAGGCTGGGAGTTTTCACTACGGCCTGCCGGTAAATAACCATCATCGGTGGTAGGTAAGCAGTAGATCATGCCCTCAATGCCGCTTGACCACTGATCCAAAAGGGTCTGGGTGGCCTCACGAAAGCGCTTCGCCCAGCTGACATGGTGTTTGGGCGGGAATGAGTTGGGAATAGGGGTGAAACGGTTGTCAAAAAGATCCAAGCCTTCATCGCTTAAGCGGTCAAGAATGGCTTCTAACGCATAACGTCGCTCATTGAGTAGGCCCGCGGTTTTCTCAAGTAACCCTTCCCCTAGACGGAACTGACTTAAACGGTCGAGTACCGCGTTGGTTGAGGTAAGCAGGTTATCGGTCTTACCAAAGTAGTTGCTCATATCCGCCAGAATCTGGCTGCTCATCTGGTGGATATTCTGGCCATGCTCGCGGTTCTCAACATTGGTGGAGGAAAGCTGCTCCAATGCCGAGCTGACCATTAAAAGATCTTGGTTAGCGGCCTCAAAGTCTTTAACCATTGACGAGAACTGCGAAGACGATGCTGCAATGGCTTGGCTGGCCAGTGCTGAGCGCTCAATCATGCTTTGTGTGCCCTGATCTGCGCCGGCCACAGCGTGGGTCATGCTTTCAACCAACTCTTGAATTTGGTCAGCGGCCTTACCAACTTTACCGGCCAGTGAGCGTACCTCGTCTGCAACGACTGCAAAACCGCGCCCTTGCTCGCCGGCACGCGCTGCTTCAATGGCTGCATTTAATGCCAACATATTGGTTTGCGCCGCAAAGTCGAGCACGGTGCTTAAGATGTTACGGATATTGCCAGAGCTTTGTTGCAACTGATGGATCGTGCCCTGAAATTCGCTCATTACCTCGCTAATGCCGCCTACTTGGCGACTGACTTCTCTAAGCTCTTGTTCTGAGCTTCTGGCAAGTTCTAAGTTACGGCTATTAACGGTCGCGATGGCGCTGGTGCGATGTGACACTTCTTGAACCGCGGTTGCAGTTTGCTCGCTCGATTGGAGCACAAGTGCTGAAACTTGTTCTTGTTTGCCGGCGCTTTTAGAAGACTGTTGCGCAAGCATACGTCCGTAGGCAGAACTTAACGCAATGCTTAAGTTGCGCTCTTGAAACACCTGCATCGATTCGCGCACACGCTTCATCAATGCGTTGTAATTTTGCGCAAGCACCTGATAAGGGCCTTCGTTAACGCTCAGCTCTTTAGAGAGATCAATCTGTGTACCGTTAGCCTGAGCTAAGAGGGTAGCAAGCTCTTCGATGACGTTTTGCTCAGCGCTGCGTTGCCAGATGCTCCATAGGCCGAACACAAATATCACTCCAACCATAACCTTTAGCCAAACAGGAGCAAACACGGCTGCACATAGGGCGAGCAATACCCAGCTTATGATGTGCAGAAGTTGCTTTTTGAAAAACTTAAGACGGGGGGAATCTAGGCTCATAAGACTTACCCTAAACACCTTAAAGGCGTTGTCGCATTATTATTGTTATGGCGTGCCATCAGCATAATGGCGCGCATTGCGTGTAAAGCGCAATGCGTTCAGTTGTTAAATAGATAGAAATTTGTATGTGGTATTTTCGTAATTTGTGAAGCGTTTTGCGTTTACGTGTTGGCTTAGATCAATAAAAACTTAATTGAGTCGCGTTTATGCACTTAATGTTTTGCCCATGGCATGGGTGACGTAACTCGCAGTCCCAAAAAATGCTTAATCAAGGGTTTTAAAATTGTGCTTTAACCATCAAGCCTATGGCTTTGATAATGTTTTTGCATAAGCACTATAGGCATTAGGTTTTAGCCAACAGCAGGTGAGGCCCTCACAATAACGACAGTCAACTTTAGGAGCCCTGTATGAAAACCGTTGCCGATACGTTGCGCGCAAAGCCTCATCAGACCGTCTATTCGGTGAGTCCTTCAACCACGGTTTTGGCCGCAATTGCGTTGATGGCAGAGACGCAAGTGGGGGCTTTATTGGTTTTGGAAGATGAAAAGCTGGTAGGCATCATCAGTGAGCGCGACTATGTGAGAAAAATGGTGCTTAAGGGCCGTTCCTCTTTCGCAACGCCGGTGCGCGATATCATGACAGCTGATGTCATCACAGTAGGCCTGACTGCCACGAATCAGCACTGTATGGAACTGATGACGCAAAACCATCTGCGTCATCTGCCGGTGATGCAAGATGACAAAGTCATTGGCCTTTTATCCATCGGGGATTTGGTCAAAGGCATTATCGATGAGCAGCAAAAGCTTATTGAGCATCTTGAGCAATATATTCGCGGCTAAGTGCCCATTTTTAAGCCTGCTTACGCCCAGACGCACCTAAAGGCGGCGTTAGATTGCGTTCAACCCACTGGATACGCAGGTTTTTTCTGGTACGGCTCTTGCTCAGTTTGGTTTGACTCGATCGTAACGAGCAGCCATAGGAGCGTATGACATGGAGTTAAACCGCGAAATCATCGCCTGTATGCAAATTATTCGCAGAAGGCTGCGTGCTGAGACAGGTCTGGATATTCGCATCAGTAGCCCTGATGCGATTGAACAAATGATCAAGACCTGCGCGCGTTCTAAAAGCATGGAATCGCGCCGCCAAGGTGAGCGCTTAATGGCACTGACGCATACCGTGAAACCGGTTGAAGGGCCCGTTGTAGAGACGGATGTGTTGCCAATGCCAAGCGAAGAAGAGTTGATCGAGAAATACATCAAAGCGCGTTATACAGGTCCATTACGCGGCTAAAAAACGAGTCCACTTAATGCATTTGGCCTTATGCATAACGTGGCACCTTGGCTGAGCAAAGTTGTCGCAGCTAGACCAAGGTGTGATAGGCAATTGCCCAGCGCTGGCTACACTGCCTAATACCTTAAAACAACGAATAAGGCCAAAGCGTTATGAATCAGAAAAGCGGTTTGATGCGCCACTTGCCGTGGGTGGTGCTCGCTATAGTCGGGGCATGTGCGTTGGGGGTGTTAGCACTTCGCCGTGGGGAAACCATTAACGCGTTATGGATTGTCGTAGCGGCCGTGGCAACTTACTTAGTTGCCTATCGCTATTACAGTCTTTTTATCGCTCATAAGGTCATGGGGCTTGATCCAACGCGGGCGACACCTGCGCAGATTCATAATGATGGTTTGGACTTTGTACCCACCAATAAACATGTGCTTTTCGGTCACCATTTTGCGGCAATTGCCGGTGCCGGACCTTTGGTTGGACCAGTTTTGGCAGCGCAAATGGGCTACTTGCCAGGCACACTGTGGCTGATTGCCGGTGTGGTACTGGCGGGGGCCGTGCAAGACTTTATGGTGCTGTTTATCTCGACCCGCCGTGATGGTCGCTCACTGGGCGATATGGTGCGTGAAGAGATGGGTAAAGTGCCTGGCACCATTGCCTTATTCGGCTGCTTTTTGATCATGGTGATCATTTTGGCAGTACTTTCTTTGATCGTTGTTAAAGCGCTCGCAGAAAGTCCATGGGGCATGTTTACCGTGATTGCTACGATCCCGATTGCGATGTTTATGGGCATTTACATGCGCTACATTCGCCCGGGCCGAATTGGCGAGATCTCGATCATCGGTATCGTGCTGTTGTTAGCCTCTATCTGGATTGGCGGTGAGGTTGCCGCGCACCCAACATGGGGGCCTGCCTTTACCTTCACAGGTGTTGAAATCACTTGGATGCTAATTGGTTATGGCTTTGTGGCGGCCGTGCTGCCTGTATGGTTAATCCTTGCGCCGCGTGATTACCTTTCAACATTCCTTAAAATCGGCACCATCGTGGCATTGGCCATTGGTATTTTGATCTTAGCGCCCGATTTAAAAATGCCAGCGCTTACGCAATTTACCGATGGCACAGGCCCTGTCTGGAAAGGCGCGCTGTTCCCCTTCTTATTTATCACTATTGCCTGCGGTGCGGTCTCAGGTTTTCATGCACTGATTAGCTCAGGTACCACTCCAAAGCTGTTGGCCAACGAAACCCATGCCCGCTATATCGGCTATGGCGGGATGTTAATGGAATCGATGGTCGCGGTTATGGCGATGGTGGCAGCTTCTATTATTGAGCCGGGCGTTTATTTTGCGATGAACAGCCCCGCAGCCTTAGTCGGCAGCGATGTGGCCAGTGTTGCGGCAACCGTGACCAGCTGGGGCTTTACCATTACGCCTGATCAGCTTGAAGCCGTTGCGCGTGATATTGGTGAAAACACCATTCTGGCTCGCGCAGGAGGTGCACCAACCCTTGCTGTGGGTATCGCGCAGATTCTGCATTCGATTTTGCCAGGCGAAGGCACTATGGCCTTCTGGTACCACTTCGCCATTTTGTTTGAAGCACTTTTTATCCTCACAGCTGTTGACGCCGGTACCCGTGCGGGCCGCTTTATGCTGCAGGATTTAATGGGCAGCTATGTGCCTGCGATGCGCAAAACGGACTCTTGGGGGGCAAACGTATTAGCAACCGCAGGTTGTGTGGCCTTGTGGGGCTACCTGCTCTATCAAGGCGTTGTAGATCCACTCGGCGGTATTAATACCCTGTGGCCATTATTTGGCATTTCTAACCAAATGTTGGCGGGCGTCGCACTGATGCTCTGCACAGTCGTGCTGATTAAAATGAAGCGTGAGCGTTATATGTGGGTCACATTAGTGCCTGCGGCTTGGCTGTTGGTCTGCACCTTAACGGCTAGCATCATCAAACTCTTTGATAGCAATCCCGCTGTGGGCTTCTTGGCACTGGCTGACAAATACCAAGCCGCCAAGGCTGCCGGTGAAATCTTAGCGCCTGCTAAAAACATTGAGCAGATGAACCACGTCATTTTTAACGCCTACACTAACGCGGCGCTCACTGCGCTCTTTATGGTGGTAGTGTTAAGTATCTTGTTCTATGCAGTAAAAGTCGGTCGTACTGCGTGGCAAAATCCGAACCGCACAGACCATGAAGCGCCTTATCAAAAAGGCGACATTCAGGAGGTTTGATGTTTAACGATTTAAGTCGTATGGGGAAGTATTTAGGGCAGGCTGCCAAGATGTTGGTGGGCATGCCAGACTACGATACCTATGTGGCACATATGCAGACCAAACATCCTGATCAGCCTGTAATGAGCTACGAAGCGTTTTTTAAAGAACGCCAAGAGGCGCGTTACGGTGGTGGAAAAGGGCGACCGGTACGCTGCTGTTAAGTTACTGCGCCACGCTTGTCGTGGCGCTTTTGTTTTTAAGGTACGGATATGAGCGAGCGTGTAATTCCTGTCACCGTTTTAACCGGATTTTTAGGCGCCGGTAAAACCACCTTGCTAAGCCATATGCTTAAAGCCGAACACGGCCTAAAGCTTGCTGTAATTGAAAATGAAGTCAGTCAAACCCCGATCGACAGTGAGCTTCTGGGCCGTGAACCGGTTGAACTGATTACTTTGGCCAACGGTTGTGTGTGCTGCTCCATCCATGTAGAGCTTGAAAAAGCGTTGTTTGTGCTTTTAGAAAAACTCGACCAAGGTAAGTTGGACTTTGAACGCTTGGTGATTGAATGCACAGGCGTTGCAGACCCTGCGCCCATTGCGCAAACCTTTTTCGCCGATGAAGAGCTCTGCGGCCGCTATGTGCTCGATGGCATCATCACTGTGGTTGATGCTGTGAATGCTGACGTGCATTTGCAAGAAACGATCAATCAGGCACAAATCGGCTTTGCCGACCGGATTTTATTAAGCAAAACCGATTTGGCTGAACCTTCTGTGCTAGAGGCGCTTAAAGAACGTTTGGCGCGCATTAACAGCCGCGCCCCGATTGCTGTGGTTAAGCACGGCGATGTTGCCCTTAATGAAATTCTCGATGTTCGCGGCTTTAACCTTAATGAGGATGTATTACCTGCAACGCCTCCCGTACTCCGGCCTGTATTAAAAAGCGCCGACCGTATCCAAACCTTAGTGCTTGAGAGCGACCAGCTGTTAGACATAGAAAAGCTCAGTAGCTTTATGGAGCAGCTGCTTGAAAACCACGGCAACAGGCTTTTGCGCTACAAAGGTGTACTGGCCGCTGCAGACGAGCCACGGCGCCTTATTTTCCAAGGCGTGCTACGCCTTTATGGATTTGATTTTGGTGCACAGTGGGGCGCGCAAACGCCCAAAAGCGTGATGGTGTTTATCGGTGATCAACTGCCACAAGATGAAATTCGGCAGGGGTTCTTAGCGTGT
>X137_Gaur__coassemble_141_pt1 | contig 19348 bp, 22 predicted proteins | sample X137_Gaur__metabat2_high_PE_003 | metagenome-assembled genome bin X137_Gaur
TCGGGCTCATAACCCGAAGGTCGTTGGTTCAAATCCAGCTCCCGCAACCAAATTCCAAAGGCCACTCAATGAGTGGCCTTTTTTTATGTCCACAATTCGCCTTTTGATTCACACGCCACGTTGCCCGTCAGCAGATTGGTGCTATCCAAGCGCTGCAGGTATCGCTAAAATTGCGCGTTTTTTGATCAGAGGCGCCGATTAGCGCCCTAAGAGGCTTGCCTTAATGACCAGCTCCACCGCCCCAAAAGTTGGGTTTGTATCCCTTGGATGCCCAAAAGCCACTGTCGACAGCGAACGTATCCTTACGCAGCTACGCATGGAAGGCTATCAAATCGTGCCAACCTACGAAGACGCCGATGTCGTTGTCGTCAACACGTGTGGCTTTATCGATAGCGCCAAGGCGGAGTCACTTGAAGTCATCGGCGAGGCCATTGCCGAAAACGGTAAGGTTATCGTCACCGGCTGCATGGGCGTGAATGAGAACAGCATCCGTGACGTGCACCCGAGTGTTTTAGCTGTCACCGGCCCACAGCAGTATGAGCAAGTGGTTGGCGCGGTACATGAAGTCGTACCCCCAAGCGTTAATCATGATCCGTTTGTGGATCTGGTACCACCGCAGGGCATTAAGTTGACCCCGCGTCACTATGCCTATTTAAAGATTTCCGAAGGCTGCAACCACAGCTGCAGTTTCTGCATCATCCCCTCTATGCGCGGCAAGCTGGTTAGCCGTCCGGTGGGCGATGTGTTAAGCGAAGCGCAGCGCTTGGTTAAGGCAGGCGTTAAAGAGCTTCTGGTGATCAGCCAAGATACCAGTGCTTATGGCGTGGATTTGAAATACAAAACCGACTTTTGGGAAGGCCAGCCGGTTAAAACGCGTATGCTTGAGCTCTGCGAAGCGCTCTCTTCGATGGGCGTTTGGGTGCGCTTGCACTACGTTTATCCTTACCCAAATGTGGATGATGTCATTCCATTAATGGCTCAGGGCAAAATCCTGCCGTATCTGGATATCCCCTTCCAGCACGCCAGCCCTAAAGTATTGAAGTCGATGAAACGCCCGGCGTTTGAAGACAAAACACTGGCACGGATCAAAAAATGGCGTGAGCAATGTCCTGAGCTGACCATTCGCTCAACCTTTATCGTAGGTTTCCCGGGCGAAACCGAAGAAGACTTCCAGTACTTACTGGATTGGTTGACCGAAGCCCAGTTAGATCGCGTGGGCTGCTTCCAATATTCGCCCGTCGATGGCGCACCAGCCAATGACTTAGGTCTTGAGATTGTGCCGGATGAGGTCAAGCAAGATCGTTGGGAGCGTTTTATGGCGCATCAACAAGCGATCAGTGCAGCCCGTCTGCAACGCAAAATTGGTACAGAAATCGAAGTACTGGTTGATGAAGTGGATGAAGAAGGCGCGGTTGCTCGTTCTGCCGCTGACGCCCCGGAAATCGATGGCAGCGTATTTATCGCCAGCACCGACCTTGTTGCCGGACAAAAAGTGCGGGTACGTGTTGTTGATGCCGATGAATACGATCTGTGGGCTGAACTGATCTAACCACACGTTTAAGGATAGCCATGTTTGATCTTGCCCAATGGACTGAAGCACTGGCCGTTATTAGCGGTCTTGAATGGTTTGCTGCTGGCATCGGCGTTCTCGCCGTTTGGTTAACGGCGCGGCAAAACATTTGGTGCTGGCCTACTGGGCTGGTCATGGTGCTGCTTTACACCTGGATTTTCTTTAGCGCAAAGCTCTATGCCAACATGGCGCTACAGTTGGTATTTGCTGGCGCGCAAATCTATGGTTGGTGGCACTGGCGCAGCCAAGCTGAAAGCATCTCGCCCAAGCACCTCTCCGTTAACGGTGTTGTTTTAGGCATGTGTGCCGGTATTTTGGGGAGTGTACTGATAGGCTTTTTCTTAAAAGCTTATACCGATGCCAGCGCACCCTGGTGGGATGCAAGCCTGACTGCCTTTAGCTTGGTTGCCCAGTTTTGGATGGCACGTAAATTTATCCAGTGCTGGCCACTTTGGGTCGTTATTGACGTGTTGTATGTGTGGCTCTTCATTCAACAGGCGCTTCCCGCAACCGCTATTTTGTACGGTATTTTCACCTTGCTTGCAGTGCATGGCTGGCGCAGCTGGCGTCATGCCGCGCAATGAAGATCCTTGTCCTCACAGGCCCAGAATCAAGCGGTAAATCTTGGCTATCAGGGCTTTTAAAAGAGCATTTTGGTGCTGTGGTGGTCGATGAATATGTACGCCACTTTATCGAACAAGAAAAACGTGACACCACCTATGCCGACATCACTCCAATTGCCAGAGGCCAACTGGCCTGGGAAGATCACGCGCGCGCGCAAAAGCCCAATCTCTTGGTTTTAGATACCCATCTTCTAAGCAATATTCTTTGGAGCAAGACCCTGTTCGGCCAAGTTCCAGATTGGATTGAGCCGGCGCTTCTGGCAAGACACTACGACCTGCATTTACTCTTAAGCCCTGAGGGCGTGCCATGGTTCGATGATGGCATGCGATGTCAGCCTGACCTCAATGAGAGACAAACCTTCTATTCCGCAGCTAAGTGCTGGCTTGAAGCACATCGCAAGCCTTTTTTAAGCATCGGCGGCAGCTGGCAACAACGTCAGCAAAGCGCTTTTCACGCCGTATCGCAACTCCTCAACCGTTAAGCCGCTCGTCGCTATGTTTGTGCGAAGCCGTTCGCACAAGTGTCCATCCTATGCGTCGATGCCAACGTGGCCGCCGCGTTATTGACCGCAAGATAGCAGTGCGCCTTTTCTATCTAAGCCGCTGCATCGAGGACACATTGAGGAAGTACTTATGCAGATAACAACCATGCGCCCTTCAGCCGCCTATGTCTTGCCTAAAAAGTTTTTGACGTTAGCTGCGCTAGGTTCAGTCTTGGCATTAACCGGCTGTGCAGGTGATCCACCTAAAACCCAATTGGCTGTGACCAATCAAGCCATTACCGCAGCAGAATCAGCAGGTGCTGTTGAGTTCGCACCCATTGAAATGCAAAACGCACGTAACAAGCTGACTGAAGCGCAAAAAGCTGAGAATGATAAAAAGTATGAAGATGCTAAACGCCTAGCCGAACAAGCTGAGTGGGATGCACGGGTAGCCGAACGCCGCGCACATGCAGCCAAAGCACAACGTGCTTTGGAAGATGCACAAAAAGGTGTGCAGCAACTACGCCAAGAAGGCTTGCGCCACATCCGCTAAGAATGCATTCCAACACAGCTTAAGGATCTCGACCTATGCATAAATTAATTGCCACCCCCGCCATTATCGCAATCAGCATCGCGCTTGCTGCTTGCTCAAGCAAGCCCAACCCTAACCTTGAACAGGCGCGTGCAAACTTCAATGCTCTGCAGATGGACCCTTTGGCGCTACAACTTGCTCCCCTGGAAACCAAAGATGCCAGTGAGTTTCTAGAAAAGTCTGATAAGGCTTATAACGACGGCGCCAAACAAGACAAAGTTGATCAGCTGGCCTACCTCACCAACCAGCGTGTTGAGTTGGCCAAACAAACCATTGCGCTGAAAAGTGCTGAGCGCAACTTAAAGGGCATTTCTGAACAACGCAGCCAAGCCCAACTTGATGCGCGTGAAGCGGAGATTCGTGCGTTACAAGAAAAACTTAACGCGAAACCAAGCGACCGGGGTCAAGTGGTAACCTTTGGTGATTTGCTCTTTGATTTAAACCGCGCGGAGCTTAAGCCTGCGGCTTATAACAACGTGCGTAATTTAGCTGACTTCTTACGGCAAAATCCTGAACGTAAAGTCTTAATCGAAGGCTTTACCGACAGCACCGGTAGCGACGCTTATAATCTAACGCTCTCTCAAGCACGTGCCGATTCCGTACGCCGCGCTCTGGTGCAGCAAGGTATCGATATGTCACGCATTCGTGCTCAAGGATTTGGTAAAGCCTACCCTGTTGCGGATAACGCAACATCAGCATCAAGAGCCATGAACCGCCGGGTAGAAATCACCATTTCTAACGACGACCAGCAAGTTCGGAGCCGTTAAAAGTAAAAGCCCCGCTTGTGCGGGGCTTTTATTTAGCACGCGGTCTCGCCACCGTCAGCAACGATAACTTGACCGGTGATATATCGGCTGGCGGGCGCTGCCAAGAAAACAGCGAGGCCTGCAATGTCTATGGGCTCGCCTACACGCCGTAAAGGCGTCTGCTGTTCAGCTTTACGCAAACGCTCTTGGTCTTCTAGTAGCGCCTTAGCAAAATCAGTACGTACCAGCCCCGGCGCAATCGCGTTCACCCTCACCCCCTGAGGCCCCCATTCAACAGCCAAGTTACGGGCTAAAGCCGCCTCAGCCGCTTTAGATACACCATAGGTGCCAATCACCGTATTACCTCGTAACCCCGCAATGCTAGACAGCATGATGACAGCGCCATCTTGCTGCTTGGCAATATGTGGTAAAGCCATATTACACAGCCAAAATGTACCTTTGACGTTGGTGTCCATGATACGACTGAACGCGTCATCCGTGATTTCACTGGTAGGCCCATAGACTGGGTTAGTTGCGGCATTACACACTACAATATCGATGCGACCGAACACCTCGAGGGTCGTATCCACCAGTCGTTGCAAATCTTCCTTACGACCCACATGACACGGCACCGCAATCGCGCGGTAGCCTTGTGCATTAAGCGCACTGGCAACCTCATCACATGCATCGGCCTTGCGACTTGAGATCACAACCTTAGCGCCACACTTAGCCATTTCTTCGGCAATCGAGCGGCCTATCCCTTTGGTTGAGCCAGTAATGATGGCAACCTTGCCGGTCAGATCGAATAGTGGATTCATAAACGTGTCCTTAAACCTTCATACCCGGTAGATTCAATGAGGCGCTATTGCCGCCATCAACTGCCAAAGCTTGGCCTGTGATAAAACTTGCATCCGCACTTGCTAAAAAGGCGATTGCACTCGCCACTTCTTCAGGCCTGCCATAACGACGCAGCTCGCAGCGCGCTCCCAACTTTTCTTCTTTGCCACGTGAGCGGGCAAAATCAAAAATGGGTTTCGTCATACCGGTTTCGACTAACCCCGGACATACAGCATTGACCCGCACACCAAACTCGCCCAAATCACAGGCGCTGGTTTGAGTGAGATTGATAACAGCTGCTTTTGATGCACTGTACGCGTTGCCACCTGCACCAGAGCGCAAACCTGCAACCGAAGCTGTATTTACTATGGCGCCACAGCCTTGTTGTTGCATGACGTGTCCGACATGTTTGGTAAACAGCAACGGCCCTAGCAAATTGACGGCGAGAATTTTTTGCCAATCCTCAACCAACTGATCAGGCGATTGCACCGGTGGATGGCTAGAGCCAGCAATCCCTGCGTTGTTGCACAGTACGTCAATCCGCCCCCAACGATTAATTGTTTCTGCGACCACCGCTTTCACTTGATCTTCTTCAGAGACATCAAGCTCACGTACAAGGCAATCGGTCTCAGGGGCTAACAGCACTTGAGTCCCTGCCAGTCCATCTGACGACCAATCAACTAAGACCAGGCGAGCGCCTTCAGAAGCCAGTCGTAACGCGGTAGCTCGACCAATGCCACTCCCCGCACCTGTCACAATCGCCACTTGCCCTTGAAAACGCATGCCCTTCTCCTTGCTACTAGTCTTTTATGGAAATTGGCAGCTGTGATTGCACGCGTCAACGGCGATTAGATTTAGTGATAATTAACCCCAAGCCTGAGGCCATGGCAAAGGTTTAGATCTTTTTAGGCAGATGCTGGCTACAATGTTTTTTTAAAATTATGTGATGTGCTTATGAACGCCCCTACTCGCTTGTCAAAACGTTTAATTGAACAGATTGGCTGCTCAAGGCGCGATGCTGAACTCTATATTGAAGGTGGTTGGGTGACGGTAAATGGTGTGGTGATTGAAGCGCCTCAGCACCCTGTTACCGATGAAGTTATTGCCTTATTGCCAGGTGCACAGGCGATAGAGCCTGAACCGGCAACGCTGCTGTTTAACGCACCAGCTAACCTTAATAGCCACGATTTAACCAAACTACTGACGCCCACCAGCCATTGGAGTGACGATCCCGTTCAGCAACGCGTATTGAAAGGCCACTTTCTGCGTCTTAAAAACGAGCTACCCCTTGGCTTTGCTGCCACAGGCCTTAGTGTGCTGACTCAAGATTGGCGTACAACGCGCAAACTGCAAAGCGATGCGGCCAAGCTTGAGCAGGAATATGTCGTTGAAGCGCGTGGCACACTCACCGATGCACACATTGATAAAGCCAAACGAGGTCTTTTAAGCAAGGGCCAAAGCTTTGCGCCATGCAAAATCAGCTGGCAAAGCGAAGAGCGGTTACGCATTGCGGTAAAAAATCCTGTACCCCATTTCATTCAAAGCCTTACTCAAGCGCTGGGCCTTGAAATCGGTGAAATCAAGCGTATTCGTATTGGCGGCGTATCGATGGGCAAACTGCCGGTCGGGCAATGGCGCTATCTAAAACCCAACGAACGCTTTTAGGAGTTTGTATGCTGACTAACGACATCCTAAGACGCATTCGTTTTTTACTAAAGCTCTCCGATGCCAGGCTTCTGAACCTACTCAACAGCTCTGACTTTGCGCTAAGTCCTGATGATCTAGACCGCTATCTTGCACGTGAAGATGAGGAGCACTTCGCTCTATGCCCTGATGAGGTGGTGGCACGCTTTTTAGATGCCGTCATTGGGTTAAAACGCGGACCCAGTGCTGATCCACGCGCACCAGAACTGCCACTGACCAATAACCAAGTCTTAAAAAAACTGCGCGTAGCTTTTTCACTCAAGGATCACGATATCGTTGAGTTAATGCAGTCGGTGGGCTTTCGGGTGGGTAAGTCTGAAATTAATGCGCTTTTCAGAAAACCGGACCAAAGTAACTACCGTGTCTGTGGCGATCAGTTTTTACGCCAGTTTCTGAAAGCATTAACACGAAAAGAACGACCAGATATCACTCAAGAGTGCTGAGTGCTCAAAACCAAAATTACCAGCTATGCTCAATAGGTTTTCCAACTCAATAAAAAGGTATTGCTATGAGCTTTTTTTCTAAAATCCTCGACAAATTAGGTTTTAACCGTAGCAACAAGGCCGAAGCTGCTGAACAGCCTGAGGTCACACAAGCCCCTAGTGCCGAACCCACAACCGCAGCGCCAACCGCACCAGCAAGCGTAAGTGTTGTTGATGTTACTGCGCAGCTTGAGTCATTGGCGGCCGCCAACGCTGAGAAGCTGAATTGGAAAACCTCTATCGTGGATTTATTGAAGCTGCTGGGCCTTGATAGCAGCCTTAATGCCCGTAAAGAGCTTGCCACTGAATTAGGTTGCCCAGCCGATAAAATGGCTGATTCTGCGCAAATGAACATGTGGCTACACAAAACCGTTCTGCAAAAGCTCGCAGCCAATGGCGGCAACATTCCTCCAGAGCTACTGTAAGTAGCTTTAGTGCCCGCTTGCCGGGCACTTTCACTTGAGCTTCATCTGCTGAGTGGTTACCGTTAGGCATCAGCTATGGAGTGCTTCTATGTTATCCCGCCTGCTCATTACCGCCTGTTGCCTTCCTCTTCTTGCAGCCTGTCAAAGCCATACACTCTCAAATGTGCCCAGTGTGCGAGTTCAAGGTCAACTCAGCGCATCTGTTGATGGTTGGCAGATCAAAAGCTGTGACGATACGGTTTATGCACTCAACCTGCACAGTGATGACGCACTGTCGCAAGCGCTTGAACAGATGGATACATCAGAGCAACTGAGTATCGATATCAGACTGCAAGCAGATGACACGCGCTATCAAGTTAATAAGCTCTATCGCTTAGCCACTGAAGCCAAGGTATGTGAGGAAAATGCTTTTCGTAAGCTCTTTATAAGCGCCTCAGGTAACGAGCCTTTTTGGCATGTGCGTGTGAGTAAAGAAGGGTTGGTACTGACGCGCCCAGATCATTCCCCATTGGCACTCCCCTATTTGGAGGAGCAACTTGCAGACGGTACGCTGTATCTGAGCAGCCAAGCGAATCATCAAAACCTCTCGTTATGGCTGGCTCCGACGCTCTGCCAAGACAGCATGAGCGGCAACATCAGCCATATGACTGCCAAACTCACCTTCAATGATCAACAATTTGATGGCTGCGCATACCTCGGCGGCGCTAGGGAATAACTACTCCCAGCGCTTGCCGCGCGTTTTTTCATGCAGTCTAAGTCGCTGTTGCATCGCCGCTTTTGCCAACATATGAGCGCTAACAGGAGCGGTAATAAATAAGAACAAGCTGATCAAAAGCTCATGCACACTCAAACCTTGGTTTTGCTGGGCAAAAAATAACATCGAAGCGATGAGAAGCCCGCCAATACCCAGTGTTGTGGCTTTGGTTGGGCCATGCAGGCGCATAAAAAAATCCGGTAGTCGGTAAAGGCCAATGGCACCTATTAGCGCAAATCCACTGCCGATCAACAAACAAATACAAATGATTAATTCAATCCAAAATGGCATGTGCGCTCCTAGTCGATCATCTGGCCATGTAGCAAGTATTTACCCACCGCTACCGTACTGATGAACCCCATCAGCGCGATTAAAAGTGCAGCTTCAAAAAACAAATCAGACACCAACCACATACCTAATAAAATGATAAGTCCAAGGCCGTTGATATAGAGCGTATCAAGGGCCAGCACCCGGTCGGGGGTGCTCGGGCCTTTAATCAGACGTAGGAGATTGAGCACCATCGCCAGTCCGACAAGCCCCATGGCTATGGGCATTACGTAGCTGAGCATGCGAAGATCTCCATCAGGGGTGCTTCATAACGCTGTTTGATTTCATCAATGATTTTTTGCTCATCGGGCGCATCCAGTGCATGCAGCAATAGGCAGCTGTGATCATCATTTAAACCGGCAGAAACCGTGCCCGGTGTCAGTGATATCACGCTGGTTAGAAGTGACAGCACAAACTCGTCCTTAATTTGCATGGGCACTTCGATAAAGGCCGGCTGCAACCGCTCAATAGGCCCCAGTGTCAGTCGTGCAATCTGCACATTTGCGATCACGATGTCCCAACAGACTTTAAGCATGAAACCTATTAGATGAAGAGGTTTACGCACCTTAGGCACTTTGATTAAAAAGTGTTGGGTACTTGTAGAAATCAACCAGCCCAACATGAGTCCAAGCACCCAATGCCCTAAGCTGAAGCTATTGACCAATAACAGCCACAAAAAGGCCAAACCCAGTGTCCAACCTGGATGCGGCCACAAGCGATAGCCGCTCATTGAACACCTCCTACTTGCCAGTAGGGTTCAAGATTTAACAGCTGTAACGACGTCATATTCAGGTGGTTCACAACAGGCTCAGCCGCTATCACCAATATCAGTACAGGAAGCAGCAGCATTAGGATCGGCAGAACCTCTTTTGCGCCGATAGACACTGTGTTTTGGCACTCATGCTTTTGCCAGAAAAGCACACTGCCAGCACGTACCAATGCCACGATGACCATAAAGCTTGCTATCAAAAGGATAGGCCATAACACCCAGCCACTTTGCGTACTCGCAGCTTTGAGCAGCATCACTTTTCCGATAAAACCCGATAGTGGCGGCAAACCCGCCATAGCAATGGCGATGAAGAAAAACAGTGCCCCTAATAACAGCGGCTGTTTAAAGGCGTTACCCACTTCAAAACCATTATCACCGCGCACTTTGCTTACCAGTCCTGCTAATAAAAACATGGCTCCTGTCGCTAATGTGCTGTGAGCTAAGTAATAAAGTGATGCAGTAAGCGCTGGTGCTGTTCCTAAACTGAGCCCAGCAAGCAGTGTACCGACTGAAACGAGCACCAAATAACTGGTCAGCACCGATAGATTCTTTGCTGCCAGTGCCCCAATTGCAGCCAACGCAATGGTTGCCAGCGCTAACCACCAAAGAAGTGGTAAAGCAAAGTGCGCAAGCTCATTGGCTTCACTACCAAACAGCAACGTAAATACCCGCACTATCGCGTACAGCCCCACTTTAGTCATGATCGCAAAAAGCGCTGCGATAGATGCGTTAGCCACCGAGTACGTGTGCGGCAACCAAAAATTTAAGGGTAAAACAGCTGCTTTAAGCGCAAAAACCAGTAACAAGCAAAAGCCTGCTGCGGCTAATAGCGATGCCTGTTCACTCGACGCTTGGCTGATTCGTATCGACAGTTCAGACAAACTGAGCGTGCCCAAAAGCCCGTATAAGATGCCGATACCGATAAGAAATAGAGAGGAACCTACAAGATTTAAAATGACGTAGCTGATTCCAGCACGCACTTTATTGGCGTGATTACCGTACACCAGCAAAGCGTACGATGCGATCAGTAGAATTTCGAAAAAGACAAAAAGGTTGAACAGATCAGCCGTTAAAAACGCACCGTTAATGCCTAAGAGCTGAAACTGGAATAACCCATAAAAGTTAGGTGCTTGTTGATCTTCGTGCTTTGCAAAATATACGCAGGCAGATGCTAAAAGCGCTGTCACAAGAAGCATCACTGCACTCAAACGGTCCAATAACAGACTGATTCCAAAGGGTGCCTGCCAGTTACCCAACTGATAATTACGAAGCACACCATCGTCTGCCAGCCATACCAAATAGGCGGCAAGCGGCACCAAAGCCCATGTGCAAACTATCGCTAGCCAGCGCTTTTTGTGATTGGCAGCACGATAACCTGTCAGTAGCAAGCCGCCTGTAAAAAGCGGCAAAAGGATGGGGACGATCAGCCAATGGTTCATGCTTTTTCCTCACCATCGACATGATCTGTTTTAAGCGCTCCAAGCCCACGCAGCGCCAGCACTAAAACAAATGCCGTCATTGCAAAGCCAATAACAATAGCGGTTAACACCAAGGCTTGCGGAACAGGATCACCGTATTGAGCGGATTTACCTAATACCACTGGCATGCCGCCTAAGCGTCCCATTGCGAACAAAAACAAATTGACTGCGTAAGACATTAAGGTGAGTCCCAGTACTACAGGAAACACGCGAGCACGTAAAAGTAGATACACACCGCAACTGGTCAAAATGCCAAGCGTAATGGCGTAGATGATCTCCATGTTATTCATACTCCTCGGCCGTTTCGTCTTGGCTCACATGGCCTAGGTTAGAAAGTATTAATAGCGTTGCGCCCACCACGGTCAGATACACGCCCAGATCAAAGAACAAAGCGGTGGCCAACTCGATCTCGCCTAATACGCCTAAATGCACGTGCGTAAATGCTGTAGTTAAGAATGGTGAGGCGAAAGCGAGGCTGCCAAGCCCCGTAAGCCCTGCAATTAAAATCCCAAGCCCTGCCAGACGGTGATAACTCAGAGGCTGACGCGCTTGAGTCCAAGTCACACCATGTGAGATGTATTGCAAAATTAAGGCTGCGGCGGTGATAAGACCTGCGATAAAGCCCCCACCGGGTAAGTTATGGCCCCGAATGAAAATAAATGCCGACACCAACAAAGCCAAAGGCAACAGCATTTTAGAAAGGTTATCCAAAATCATTGGGTGGCTATCTGTAGACCATGGCCGCCCTTGATAATCGACCTTAGGGTAAGGTAAATGCAGGCCATGTAAGAGGCCGTAAATACCGACTCCTGCCACCGCTAGAACAGCAATTTCACCTAAGGTGTCAAAGCCTCTGAAGTCCACCAGAATGACGTTAACGACGTTAGTGCCACCACCACCAGGCAAACTCTGCTCAATAAAATAGTTGGCCAGTGATACATCATAAGGGCGCGTGAGAATGGCTAAGGTCAGCATACTGACTAACACGCCAAGGCTTAGTGCAATCATCACATCACGCAAGACCCGCAAGCTACTGGACTCTTTAGGCGTCATATCAGGCATAAAGAACAATGCCAGCAGCATTAAGATAATCGTCACAACTTCGACGGAGATTTGCGTTAAGGCCAAGTCCGGTGCGCCATAACGTGCAAAGGTGAGCGCGACCATTAGCCCTGCAACACCAATGATCAAGACGGCAACCAGGCGTCTACGATGAAACATTAAGGTCCCTAAGGCTGATACCGCCAAGACCGCCAGCAAAAGCGCCATCAGCCCATCAACCGCCGTTAACGCGATGGAGCCTTTTAAAGTGGGTAAATCCACTAAAGACCACACCAACACGCCAATGGTGCTGATAAGCAGTAGCGCCAGATAACGCTGCAACGACTGGTTATCCACCCAATGGGTGAAGCGGCGCGAAGCCTCGACAGCAAAGGCCACTCCCCGCTCAAAAACCTTACGTGAATGAATCGTCGGCAAGCCGTCATACCAGCTAAAGAGCGGCTTGCGGGCGGCATAGATCAAAATACCCCCGACCAGCGCTAAACAGCTCATTAAAAGCGGGAAGTTCAGCCCATGCCAAATCGCTAAGCTGTATTGAGGCAGTTCGCCACCTAAGCTCGCTGAAGCAGCGCTGGCCAAAAGAGGGGCGACTGTCAACGCTGGCAGCATCCCTACCAACAAACACAGCAGCACCAAAATCTCGACCGGAATTTTCATGTAACGCGCAGGTTCGTGGGGCGGGTATTTAGGTAGCTCTATCGGTTCGCCATCAAAAAACACGTCATGAATAAAGCGTAGCGAATACGCCACCGCAAAAGCACCGGCTACGGTTGCAACTGCGGGTATCAGCCAATAAAAGCTGCCCAATAGGTTTTGCTCAAGGGTTTCGGCAAAGAACATTTCTTTGCTTAAAAATCCGTTTAAAAGCGGCACACCTGCCATCGCCAACGAAGCCACCATCGCAAGGATTGCGGTGTGTGGCATATAACGAATCAGACCGCTCAAACGCCGCATATCACGGCTGCCCGTTTCATGGTCAATGATGCCTGCGGCCATGAAAAGGGATGCTTTAAAGGTGGCGTGGTTAATGATGTGAAAAACGGCCGCCACATTGGAAAGCGGAGAATCCAGACCAAATAACAAGGTGATCAGCCCAAGATGGCTGATCGTTGAATAGGCTAACAGCCCTTTTAAGTCATGCTGAAAGAGCGCAAGCACCGCACCTATCAGCAAGGTAACAAGGCCTGTGATACTGACCAGATAAAACCATAATTCTGAATCAGCCAACGCCGGATAAAGCCTTGCCAGCAAAAAAACGCCCGCTTTTACCATGGTGGCGGAATGTAAATAGGCTGACACAGGGGTCGGCGCTGCCATGGCGTGGGGTAGCCAAAAATGGAAGGGAAACTGCGCTGACTTGGTGAAAATGCCTAATAACACCAGTATCAAAATCAAAGGATAAAGGGCATGCGTACGAATCACATCACCGGCGGCCAAAACATCGGTGAGTGCAAAGCTACCTACCACATGGCCAATCAGTAAAATGCCCGCCAGTAGCGCAAGCCCCCCTCCGCCGGTAACGGTAAAAGCCATACGCGCCCCACCACGGGCATCACTTTTGTGACTCCAAAAACCAATCAATAAAAAAGATGCAAGGCTGGTGAGTTCCCAGAACATCAGCATCAATAAAAGGTTTTCAGACAGTACAACCCCAAGCATTGCCCCCATAAAGAGCAACAAATAGCCATAAAAGCGCCCGGTGGGTTCAGTTTTATAAAGGTAGTAACGGGCATAAAGGATGACTAAAAGGCCAATGCCTAAGATCATCAAAGCAAAGAGAAAGCCAAGCCCATCAAGACGAAAACTAAGATCAAGCCCTAATCCCGGCAACCAAGGCACGCTAAAGAGTAGCGTCTGCCCAGCAAACACCATTTCATAGTGGCTAATAAGAAGAGCCAGCGCGGCCAAAGGTGTGATAGACGCGCCTAAAGCGCAAGCAGAACGCCCAAATCGTTCGCCGATTTTTGGCAGCCACAAACCTAAAAATGGCAGCAAAACAATCAGCGAAAGTGTCATGTGAAACTCCTTATGTGTGCCCAAAGACTCTAAAACGAAGGCTTTAGCCAGGCCAACACAGGATTATCCACATCTCTATGAATAAAAACGCGCTTAAATTATTACTGAATGAATATGCTTAAAGCCCATTCATTCAGTAAAAAATCAACAACTTAGGGTGCGACGCGGCTAGTACCATTGACCGACAATATGCGCACTCGTTGCCCAACTCTAAAGATTTGGTTCGGCTCAACTTCTTGCACATAGGCACGTAAGTTACCGTCATCTTCACGCACGGTGATTTCCACACCTTGTGCACGCGTCAGGCCTTGTTCAGCCGCAGAGCCTAATAAGCCACCGGCTACGGCCCCAATCACCGCTGCCACCGCACTACCACGACCGCCACCAATACCACTGCCGGCAACCCCGCCAACGATCGCACCAGCGCCAGCGCCGATAGGAGTTTTAGTACCCTCGATTTGTACCGGTCGCAGCGACTCAATAGTACCTAGGCGCACGTTTTGTACGGCGCGCGCCTCATCGCGCGAGTAAACATCCCCTGAAAGGTTAGATACACAACCGCCTAAGCTCAGCAGAACACCTGCGCCTAGTGCCAAAAATAAAGACGTCTTTTGCATGGATTTTCTCCGACGGATCCTGTGCTATTAAACGCTGAAAATGAGCACAGAGCCATAGCAAGCCCTCAGGCTGCGTAAAGTGATTAACGTCCATGGAACCTGTTACACCATCCTGTAACAATGGATACATCGACTGTTAAGGAGTTCCCATGGACTATTTCATCGTTATTATCACCACCGTACTGGGGCTTTATTTTCATTGGTGGCTATATGTACGTATTAAAAGTTGGGCAGACCGAGATTTAGCGCTGTCTTTTGCTGAGGGCAATGCTCTTAAACAAGCGTATATGTTAGAGCAACTCAGCTGTGCTAAAGCCCAAAAAATACCGCGTAAGGATCTGCCCGCTTGGCTTGAAAAAGCCTCACTCAACTACCAAGGCTAAGGCGCTAAGCGCTCAAATTGCCATTGTCCATTTACGAGTCGGTAGTTGATGCGATCATGCAAACGGCTCGGCCTGCCCTGCCAAAATTCAATACGATCTGGCACTAACCGGTAGCCGCCCCAATGCTCAGGGCAATGCGGTGCTTGGTCTAAAAAGCGCTCTTGGGTTTGTTTTAACAGTGCATCTAATTCAGCTCGGCCATCGACCACCTGACTTTGCGGTGAAGCCCACGCACCGATGCGGCTCCCGATAGGACGCACCTGATAATAAGCATCAGACTCCTCAGGGCTCACCTTTTCGACACGCCCCTCGATGCGTACTTGGCGCTCAAGTCCTGGCCAAAAAAAGGTGATAGCCGCATACGGCTGCGCCGCCAGTTGCTGGCCTTTAGCACTGAGATAGTTGGTAAAAAAGGTAAAACCGCGCTCATCAACACCCTTTAACAACACCACACGAAGATGCGGACGGCCGTTTTCATCGACTGTGGCAAGCATCATTGCGTTGGGTTCGACAGGCAGCTGCTCTGTGGCTACAGCTTCACTAAACCACTTATTAAAAAGCGCCAAAGGCTCCTTTGGCGCCATCTCTTCACTTAAACCAAACCGGGTGTATTCCCGGCGCATATCCGCCAGTGATTGAGCCATAGGGGTTACTCCAAAGGGTAATAAAAGCTATGGCTCTATTGCACACCCTTTTAAGGATTTTTGGCCAGTGTGGTTTTGTCTTTTTCAGCTTTTACTTGCGTTTGAGCAACTTCCGTACCCGCCGGACGACTGTATTTCGCCAGCATGGCCGCTAAAGTGTCTTTACGCGTCAACATGATCTCAACCCGGCGATTCAATGCACGACCTTCAGGACTGTCATTTGCTGCACGTGGCATATCAACGCCGACACCTTTGCGGGTTAAGCGATCATTTTGTAAGCCACTTAAACGGAAAATAGCGGTAACTGAACCGGCTCGTTCAATGCTGAGCTTTTGATTGGTCGCTAATGAGCCACTGGTATCAGCATGGCCTAAGATCAACACACCCACTTTATCGTCATGCTCAACAAGCTTAGCCAAACGACTTAACGGACCTAAGGTGTTGGAAAGCAGCATATTAGGGCGATCTGGGTTAAAACTTTTATCAACAGGCAGCGTTACCAAAAGCACGTTGTCTTTGCGCTCAAACTCAAACTGGCTGCCATTAATAGCCTCTTTAACCTTAGGCTCATATTCATCAAGCCATGCATGCGTGACCGCGGCAGGCGGCGCTTTGACTGCCGCAGGTGCTTTAGCCTGCTTTAAATCATTGTTGCTACAGGCAGCTAAAGCCAAACATAAAAGTACACAAGTGCTTTTGGGCAGAGTCATACGGGACGATTCCATCGTTGGGTGTACGCCAAGACACTGGCGCAATCAATGTCGATATTGTGCATCAGAATACGGATGCAACCCATTCATTCCTAAACAATTTCACGTAAAGCGATAAGCAGTACTATATCCGCCTTCTTCTCGCCAGCCTTTGAGCATAGCTGGCAATTTAAGCTAAGCAATCGCCAATCAGCCGTGACAAGCGCTGGGCCCTTGGATCCATCAAAACGTATGGCCCCAGCGTGTTGGTCACATAGCCAAAGGCAACCTCTCGCTCGGGGTCGGCAAAGCCAATACAGCCGCCAGCGCCAGGATGGCCAAAGGCTTTGGCACCCAAGCCATATGTGGCATTGGCCACCTTAGGCTGATCAAGCATCACCCCCAAACCGAAACGCGTTTGAGTGAGCAGCGTGTTATCCATGCCTAATGCATGCTCTTGCCTAAGTTGCTCTAAAAGCGCGGAATCCAGTAATTGACCGTTGAGAAGACCCGTATAAAACCCAGCCAAGCTTCTCGCATTGCCATGGCCATTGGCAGCAGGCTGAGACATTTTGCGCCATTCAGCTTTATTGGTGCTGGTCATCACGGAGGGTGGATTATTAAACGACAACGTTGACATGGATTTAGGCTGGCTGAGCATTGTGGTGCCCAAACGCATTGCTGCCTCATCCCCTTGCCATTTACCGCGTGTGACATCAGTGACCCGAGCGAACTCAGATTCAGCCAAGCCAATATGAAAGTCCAAACCCAATGGCTTTGCAGTGCGCTCAATAATGGCCTTACCCGGCTCTTGATTTTCAACCCGGGCAATCAGCTCACCAATAAGCCAGCCATAGCTGATAGGTGCATAGCCATGTGCTGTGTTGGGCTCCCACCAAGGTGCTTGGGCGGCAAGCGCCTGTGTCATGGTTTGCCAGTTATACAAACTTTCTGCGGGCAACGCCTCTGCAAGTGCTGTTACGCCTGCGCGGTGGCTGAGCAGCATGCGCAATGTGATGGCGTCTTTGCCATTTTGCGCAAATTCAGGCCACAGCTCAGCAACTGGGGTATCGAGGCTGAGCTTGCCCTCTTGTACCAACTGTAGCACTGCCACCGCAGCGAATGGCTTGGTAGCTGAGAATACGTTGACTAAGGTATCGGTATGCCATGCATCTTGTTGATGGCGATCGGTGTATCCACCCCATAAATCCAATACGGTTTCGCCACCCACTTGCACACACAGTGCAGCACCCCGTTGCTGAGGGTCTTGCAGCTGCTCGGCAAAGGCATCCCGTACTTTTTCAAATTTAAGATCAAAATAGCCTTGAACCTGCACAGCCTACCCCTTGTTGTTATTTAAAAACCCATTGTTACTGTCTAGTGAGCGCTTGGAAATGACCTAAGCGAGCCATTTAATTGATTTCACGGCGAAACGCTGGCAACGCATTTAAAATCGCTTTGCCATAACGCTGAGTCACCAGACGCCGATCCAAGAGCGTAACAATGCCTTGATCTTGCTCTGTGCGTAGCAAACGGCCACACGCTTGCACAAGTTTTAGAGAGGCATCGGGCACGGCAATCTCCATAAAGGGATTACCGCCGCGTGCCTCAATCCACTCAGCCAAAGCTGCTTCAACAGGATCATCGGGCACTGCAAAGGGAATCTTGGCAATCACCACATGCTCACAATATGCCCCCGGTAAATCGACGCCCTCAGCGAAACTGGCAAGACCAAAGAGCACACTCTGCTCACCCTCATCGACACGAGATTTATGCTTATTTAGGGTCTCTTGCTTAGAAAGATTGCCTTGAATCAGCACCCTTTTGCGCCAATCACGCTCAAGCCCATCAAACACATCCTGCATTTGCTTACGCGAGGCGAAAAGCACCAGCGCGCCTTTAGCACCTTCAACCATTGCCGGTAACTCGCGCACAATCGCTTGAGTGTGGGCTGTGGCATCACGCGGGTCAGCTTTCAAATCAGGCACACGTAAAACACCCGACTCTGCGTACCTAAAAGGGCTCGGCACGACTGCTGTCACCGCATCCTTAGGTAAACCCGCTCGCATGCGGAAGCGGTCAAATGTGCCAAGTGCCGTCAAGGTTGCTGAAGTGACCAAGCAGCCGTAAGCGATATTCCACAAGCTACGGCGCAACGTCTCTGCTGCCAGAATGGGGCTGGCATTGACCTCGATGTCATAGCCACCACCAAATTCAGCCAGTGTTAACCAACGCGCCATAGGCGGTGAGTCTTCAGGATCTTCAGCGGTAAAGGCGAGCCACAGCTCCCAGTTACTTTGTGCTCGTGCGTTTAGGCTGCCAAAAAGCGGGTACCACTCTTCTGCTTGATGACTGGCAATAGGCGCACCGTTTTCAGGATCCATCGCCTCTTTAAGCATATCGGTCAGGCGACTGAGTAAATCTGCCAGCTTAGAAAAGCCTGATTTAAGCTCACCCCCCATTTCTAAAAGATGCGGCGGCACTACACCTGCAGTAAATCGGTGCCGCGGACGCTCACGGCCTTCAACATCTTCTGAGGGTTTGAAATCTGCCACCTGCTCGCACGCGGCAAACATAAATTGCTGCTGATTACGCAGATCCTTGGCAATCTCCGGGATTTGTTCAAGCAAACGACCAAAGTCGCCCGGCATAGGGTTTTGCGCTAAAAGCTTGGTGAGATTTTTCTCAACCTGCCCAAGCCAATCAGCCGTTGAGCGAAGGCGCGTAAAATGCGCAAAGTGGCCAATCGCTTTATCAGGCAAATGATGCCCTTCATCGAATACATATAAGGTTTCGCGCGGATCAGGAAGCACTGCACCGCCGCCTAAAGCAAGATCCGCCAACACCATGTCGTGGTTAGTGACGATCACATCCACTTTAGTCATGCCTTCACGCGCTTTATAAAACGCACACTGACCAAAATTGGGGCAATGCCTGCCGGTGCATTGACTATGATCGGTGGTTAACTGCGCCCAGCGCTCATCCTCAATGGCCGTCGGCCATGCATCGCGGTCACCGTCCCAACGGTTACCGGCAAGCTTTTCAATCATCTGCGTAAAAAGCTTTTGGCTTGCTTCATCCACATCAATGCGAAAGCCTTCTTCTTCGAAAAGCTGCGCAGTTGCATTTTGCGCGTGGCTTTCTTGTA
>X137_Gaur__coassemble_142_pt1 | contig 19175 bp, 16 predicted proteins | sample X137_Gaur__metabat2_high_PE_003 | metagenome-assembled genome bin X137_Gaur
AAGCCCAAGCCCAAGCCCAAGCCCAAGCCCAAGCCCAAGCCCAAGCCCAAGCCCAAAGAGTGTGGCGGGCCCTGTAACCCAAGCACAAGCAGACGAAACCGTCTGGATTGATGATGACTTTGACCTCGATAGCTTGGATCAGGCGCTGGCTAAACTGGAACGTGAGCAGGCCTTACGGCCTGTACCGAATACTGAGCCTTTAACACCATCGGTCAATGCGTTAAAGAGCGATGTATTGGCACTGGACGATGAACCCTTGGTCTTGCCGCAGCGGGAAACCCAAAAGCGTAGCGGTTGGTGGTTTTTCTGTCTGATCGCCCTTGTGGCATTGGCGGGGCAATATGTGTACTTCAACTTTGAGACCTTGGCGCATCAACCCCAAACGCGTCCTTGGCTTGAGAAAATCTGCCCGACGTTAGGCTGCAAACTGCCTGATAGAGTGGATGTGAGCTTGATTCGCAGCAGCAACTTATCGGTCCGCGAACACCCGCAGTTCTCTGGCGCGCTACTTGTGGATGCAATCATTTATAACCGGGCAAGCTTTGCCCAAGCGTTTCCGGTTTTGAAAATGAACTTTAGCGATATCAATGGGGTACGTTTAACCACCCGTGAATTTCGCCCAAGCGAATACCTTGCAGGAGAGTTAGCAGGCCAGACTCAGATGCCTCCGCAAACACCGATTCGCATTGCATTAGAGGTATTGGACCCTGGGCAAAATGCCGTTAGCTACAGCCTTGAATTTGCCTCACCCTAACGGACCACTTACCGGCAACTGTTCATATTTTATCCAATTTAGGCTTTCTCCCTCCTTTGAGAGCGGGTATCATGCCACCCCCTTAACACCCCCATCTTTAAACAGGACCCTTTCAGGGATACGCCATGGCGTCGTTACGCATTGGCCCCTATGAGCTGCCTAATCCTTTGATTTTGGCACCCATGGCGGGCGTCACGGACCGGCCGTTTAGGCAACTGTGCAAGCGCTTAGGCGCAGGGATGGTGGTGTCTGAAATGATCACCAGCGACACCAAACTCTGGAACACGCGAAAATCGAGTTTACGCCTGCCGCATATCGATGACGCCGAGCCTCGCTCGGTGCAAATTGCCGGTGCAGATCCTGCGCAAATGGCTTTAGCGGCACAAAAAAACGTGGAGCTTGGTGCACAAATCATCGACATCAATATGGGTTGTCCTGCCAAAAAGGTCTGTAACAAGGCCGCAGGCTCAGCCTTGATGAAAGATGAAAAACTGGTCGCCGAGATTCTTGAGGCGGTGGTTAAAGCGGTATCGGTACCTGTGACGTTAAAGACGCGTACCGGTTGGGACCTTGAACATAAAAATGGTCCAACGATTGCTCGCATTGCGGAGCAAAGCGGAATCTGTGCGTTGGCCGTGCACGGTCGTACTCGCACGGACCTTTATAAAGGGCACGCTGAATACGACACCATTGCGCTTATTAAACAAAGCGTTGCTATTCCAGTGCTGGCCAATGGCGACATTGACAGCCCTGAAAAAGCCAAATGGGTGTTAGACAACACCGGTGTTGATGGGCTATTGATTGGCCGAGCAGCACAAGGCAGGCCATGGATTTTCCGCGAGATTGAACACTTCTTACGCACAGGTTCCAGGATGGATGCACCGAGTGCCAATGAAGTGGAAAGTATTTTGCTCGGGCATTTGTCTGAGCTGCATCATTTTTACGGTGATGTGATGGGCGTAAGAATTGCCCGCAAACATGTGAGCTGGTATCTGGCAACCTTGCCTGGCGCTTTAGAATTTCGCCACCAGTTCAACGCAATCGATAACAAGGACGCTCAGTGCACCGCTATTTCGCAGTTTTTTGCCAAATACCGGGAGAACCTAAACACTGGAATGCGAGGGTTTGCCGCGTGACGTTGATAAGTAATTTTTTGGTGAGTGAAAACGCAGCCGTGAGCGAAAATGCCAGCCTTAAGCAGCACCTAAATACGCCAAGCGATGAGGGTCAAACCTTGCGCGGTAGTGTGGAAAAGGCCCTGCGTAACTACTTCGCCCATTTAGACGGGCAAGATGTCACTGACGTCTACAACTTGGTGCTTTCTGAAGTCGAAGCCCCTTTGCTTGAAACCGTAATGAGCTACGTAAAAGGTAACCAAACCAAAGCCAGTGAGCTTTTGGGCTTAAATCGCGGCACTTTACGTAAAAAGCTTAAACAGTACGATTTGCTTTAACACGTCGCTGCCATCGGGCGCCGTGGTGCTTCGGTGGTAGCGTGGTTTTATCCCTTGATGGAATAGTTATGACCGACCAAACCACTCGCCTGCCCGTCCGCCGTGCATTAATCAGCGTTTCTGATAAGACCGGCGTCCTCGACTTTGCCCGTGAGCTTGTTGCTCTGGGTGTTGAGATTCTGTCTACCGGCGGCACCTACAAGCTGCTTAAAGACAACGGTATTGCCGCTGTGGAAGTGGCTGATTACACCGGTTTCCCGGAAATGATGGACGGTCGCGTCAAAACCCTGCACCCGAAAATCCACGGTGGCATTTTGGGCCGTCGCGCGCTGGATGGCGCGGTCATGGATGAGCATGGCATCAAGCCGATTGATCTGGTAGCCGTAAACCTCTATCCATTTGCTGCAACTGTCGCCAAGCCTGACTGCACCCTGCCTGATGCGATTGAGAACATCGACATCGGTGGCCCGACCATGGTCCGCTCGGCGGCAAAAAACCACAAAGATGTGGCCATTGTGGTTAACACCAGCGACTACCAAGGCGTGATTGAAGCGTTAAAAGACGGCGGCATGACTTACGCCCAACGCTTTAACTTAGCGCTCAAAGCCTTTGAGCACACCAGTGCCTACGACGGCATGATCGCCAACTATTTGGGCACTATTGATCAAAACGCTGAAACCCTGTCCACTGAAAACCGTGGCCAATTCCCGCGCACCTTCAACGCTCAATTCATCAAAGCGCAAGAAATGCGTTACGGCGAGAACCCGCATCAAAGCGCTGCGTTCTACACTGAACACGCCGCCGAAGCTTGCATCGCAACCGCCGTGCAGTTGCAAGGTAAAGAGCTGTCGTTCAACAACGTGGCCGATACCGATGCGGCCCTTGAGTGCGTAAAAAGCTTCACCAAACCAGCGTGTGTGATCGTTAAACACGCCAACCCATGCGGCGTGGCCGTGGTGCCGGAAAACGAAGGTGGCATTCGCAAAGCCTACGATCTGGCGTATGCCACTGACACCGAATCGGCCTTTGGCGGCATCATCGCCTTCAACCGTGAGCTGGACGGCGCCACCGCCCAAGCCATCGTTGAGCGTCAGTTCGTTGAGGTGATCATCGCACCCAAAATCTCGGCCGAAGCGCGTGCTGTTGTGGCAGCTAAAGCCAATGTGCGCCTCTTAGAGTGCGGCGAGTGGGGCACTGAGCGCGCCATTGGTTGGGACTTTAAACGTGTGAACGGCGGTCTTCTGATCCAAAGCCGTGACATTGAAATGATCACCGAAGCGGATCTTAAAATCGTTACCCAGCGCGCGCCGACTGAAGCTGAAATGCACGATCTGATCTTTGCGTGGAAAGTCGCAAAATTCGTCAAATCCAACGCCATTGTGTACGCCAAAAACCGTCAAACCGTAGGCGTAGGCGCAGGCCAAATGAGCCGTGTGAACTCAGCCCGTATCGCTGCGATTAAAGCCGAGCATGCAGGTCTGCAGGTTGAAGGTGCAGTCATGGCATCGGATGCGTTCTTCCCGTTCCGTGATGGCATCGATAACGCTGCTAAAGCCGGTATTCGTGCCGTGATTCAGCCGGGTGGTTCGATGCGTGATGCTGAAGTGATTGCAGCAGCAGACGAGGCCGGTATTGCCATGGTGTTTACCGGTATGCGCCACTTCCGCCACTAATTCTGGCATGGCTGTGCGCTAGCAGGCGCTTGCGTTGTTGCGGATGACTTCGCTCATGCTCATTGCCTTTAGGCAACTGCGCTGATCGAAGCCCTCCGCGCCTAGCAATCACTCTGCCATCGCGCAGCCCAACCCTTTTCTTAAGCGGACGACCTCCGCTTATACACCTCCAAAGGGAGTGTTCTATGAACGTATTGATTATTGGCAGCGGCGGTCGTGAACACGCCCTTGCTTGGAAAGTCGCTCAAGACAGCCGCGTTGCAAAAGTATTTGTCGCACCGGGTAACGCAGGTACGGCCACTGAAGCTAAATGCGAAAACGTCGCCATCGATGTACTCGACATTGAAGCGTTGGCGGACTTTGCCCAAAAGAATGTACAGCTGACCATCGTCGGCCCAGAAGCCCCGCTGGTTAAAGGCGTGGTGGATCTGTTCCGCACCCGCAACCTTGCAATCTTTGGCCCAACCGCCGGTGCTGCGCAGCTTGAAGGCTCCAAAGCCTTCACCAAGGATTTCTTGGCGCGCCACAATATCCCAACGGCTGCCTACCAAAACTTTACTGACACCACTGAGGCCTTGGCTTACCTGCAAAAAGTTGGCGCCCCAATTGTGATCAAAGCCGACGGTCTAGCCGCCGGTAAAGGTGTGATCGTGGCTATGACTTTGGACGAAGCCGAAGACGCCGTGCGCGATATGCTCTCGGGCAACGCCTTTGGTGAAGCCGGCTCGCGGGTGGTGATCGAGGAGTTCCTTGATGGCGAAGAAGCCAGCTTTATCGTCATGGTTGACGGTAAAAACGTGCTGCCAATGGCCACCAGCCAAGACCACAAGCGTGTCGGCGATGGCGACACCGGCCCAAACACCGGCGGCATGGGTGCTTACTCTCCGGCGCCGGTTGTAACTCCTGACGTTCACGCACGTGTAATGGAACAGGTGATCTACCCAACCGTTAAGGGCATGGCTGCTGAAGGCAACGTGTATACCGGTTTCCTCTACGCAGGTCTTATGATCGACAAAGCCGGTAACCCGAAAGTGATCGAGTTTAACTGCCGCTTTGGCGACCCCGAAACGCAACCCATCATGTGCCGTCTGGAGTCCTCTTTAGTGCTCTTGGTAGAAGCGGCGCTGGCTGAGGCATTAGATAAAGTCGAAGCCACTTGGGATCCACGCCCAACTGTTGGCGTAGTGCTGGCCGCGGGTGGTTACCCTGCTGATTACGCTAAGGGTGACGTGATCGAAGGCTTGGACGATGCCGCAGCGCTTGACGGCAAAGTCTTCCACGCCGGCACAGCGCTTAACGCCGAAGGCCAGATCGTCACCGCGGGCGGCCGCGTGCTGTGTGCCACCGCCATTGGCCGTACGGTGAAAGAAGCGCAAGAACAAGCCTATCGTTTGGCGGAAAAAGTGCGCTTTAACGGCGGTTTCTATCGTAAAGATATTGGCTACCGCGCGATCGCACGCGAACAAGGCGAGTAATAGGTCGCTCACAAACCCAAGGCTTAGTGCTACATTGCACAGGCCTTGGGTTTTTTTATGCTTAAGGGTTTGGCAAAAACGCGTTAAGGAGCCCGTGTGCGCTGGCTAAGAAAAGGATATCTACTGTTATTACTTGGACTGGTGAGTCTAAGCCTCCATGCGCAACCTGAGCAGCGCTGGCAAATCCTTATTGATGAGTCCGCCAGTCTTACGATTAACGACGTGGTGCACCTGAATAATCGTTTTCAGAACATATCTCAACAAAGTATCAACTACCCAAGCGCCAGCCATGTGATCTGGCTAAAAACCCCGATTAGTAAATCCAGCGTACCCCGTTGGGTTTGGATGTATTCACCGCGTATTCAGTTTCTCGACTATTACCTCGTGCGTGACGAGCAGATCTTTGATCAGGTGGCTACCGGTGAAGCACTCCCCGCCCACTCGCGGCCCTTACAAACCCGCGCCTATTTGTTTCGTGTACCCAATGATCAGCAGCGCTACGACGCTTATCTACGCTTAAGCTCAAATCATCCTTTAATGAGCTGGTTTGCTGTGATTGATGAGCCGGGGCTGCTTGCCTTTGAACATAACGGTGTTGCAGTCGGGATCGTACTGGGTGGCCTTTTAGTACTGGCCATCTACAGCTTGATCAGTAGCTGTTACAGCCGCAGTACCTTAGGTATATGGCTGGCCCTTGTGTACCTGAGCCTTGGTGTCTGCGCGGCGGCCAACTTGGGCTATTTCGCCGTATGGCTGCCGTCTTTGATCTCGAATCAATCGTTTGTGGCAGATATCAGCGCGTTACTCTGCTGTCTGGCTGCCACCTGCTATGCGTTGTCATTTATGAAGCAGCATTGGCATGCGATCGTTTTGTATCGTGCGCTTCGCGTACAACGCTTGTTGCTTAGCCTCTTGATCATTGCATTGTTTTTAATCCCACGTCTTTGGACAACCTATGTCATTTTTGGCGCTGTCACGTTAGCGGTGGGCGTCCTAACACTTACGATGGCCGCACTCTGGCATCAAGGCTATCGCCCTGCTCGCTTACTGGCACTGGGCAGCGGCTTTTTTCTCATCAGTTTTCTTTTAGCCGCGCCAGTGATGCCTGGTTATTATCAGCTGCAACCGGGATGGCTGGTCTTCGCCCTTTTTTCTAGCGCGGCGATTGCGGGGCTTTTCTTCGCCACGGCTATTGGCGAAAGGCGTCAGTATGATGTGCAAATTCAGCTATCTAACCGGACTCAAGCGGCGGCAGATCACGCGCAATCTCAAGCCCGCTCAAGCTTTTTAGCCAAACTCAGTCATGATATTCGAACGCCCATGAATGGCGTTTTAGGCATGACAGAGCTGTTACTCAGTACGCAGCTTTCGGCTAAACAACGTGACTATGCACGCACCATTAGCAGCTCCGGCAACGACTTGCTGAACCTGATCAACCACTTGTTAGATATCGCCAAACTTGAATCAGGCACCATTGAGTTAGATCAGACGCCTACAGACCTTGCCGCGCTGATCGAAGACTGCGTCGAAAGCTTCCGGGCGCGTGCATCACAGCAGCATATTGAGCTGATCACCTTTATTCAGCCGCAAGTGCCTCGGCTGATTAAATGTGATCCGGCCAGATTACGCCAAGCCTTGTCACGCCTTTTACAGAGCACCTTTAAACAAGCGCCGGAAGGAGAAGTGGTCATCGTCGCCGCGCTGGAGCAAACGGCCCCGAACATGCGTTTGCGCATTGCCGTGCAAAACAGCAGCCAAACCTTGAGCCTTGAGCAGCGCCGTTCCCTTGAAAGCGAATTATTAGCGCCGCTGTACCACGATGCGCCGAACCCCCATTTGGATCTTTTTAGCGCACGCCAACTGCTGCGGTTAATGGGCGGGGAAGTCGGTTTTCAAGTCGGCGAGACACATGGCATCACCGTTTGGCTAAGCCTGCCATTAGATCCTTTAGAACAGACTCCAAGCCTTGAACACACGCAAAGGTTGCAGGGCTTAAGGCTATTAGTGGTCGATGACAATGTCACTTGCCGACGCCTTTTGATTGAACAGTGTCAAAGCATGGGCATTAGTGCGTTTGCAGCGGCCTCAGGTCAAGAAGCTTTAGCGCTCTTACGCACCAAAGCAACCATTGGTGAGTATTTTGACGTGGTGCTTTTAGATCAAGAAATGCCCGGATTAAGCGGGCTCTCGTTGGCCGGCAAAATCAAAAGTGACAGTTACTTAAATCATGATCTCGTGCTGATTATGCTAACGGGTTTAACCAGTGCCCCGAACCGAATCAATGCGCAAAATGCCGGCATTCATTTTGTGCTCACTAAACCTGTGGCCGGTTACACCCTTAAAGCCACATTACTTGAAGCGTTAAATCGCCTTAAACCCACGCCCCCCTTGTTAAGTCCCTTAACAGTTCCACAAGGGTTTAAGGTTTTGGTCGCCGAGGACAATAGCATTTCGACCAAGGTGATTTTAGGCATGTTGAATAAGCTCTCAATTGAGCCTGTGTTGGTCAATAATGGGCTTGAAGCACTTAAAGCCATGCAGCAAGAGCTTTTTGATCTCGTGCTTATGGACTGTGAAATGCCTGTGATGGATGGCTTTAGTGCAACAGAGCATATGCGTCAGTTTGAGCGTACACACCCAAGGCCTCGCACGCCCATCATTGCCCTCACCGCGCATATTTTGCCTGAGCACAAAGCGCGTGCCGAAGCGGTAGGCATGGATGATCACCTTGCCAAGCCTATTGAGCTCTCTCAATTAAGAGAGCTCATTAGGCGCTGGATCAAGCAGTAGCTTTTTTGCGGCTGTACGCCACCGCCATAATCAAGCCACTGGCGGCAATCACCGCCATGCCGACGATAGCCCACATATCAGGCGTATGCCCGAAGGCAATCAGACCGACCAAAGTTGCAAACACAATTTGCCCGTAGGTAAACGGTGCAAGTGTTGCAGCGCTGGCATGGCGATAGGCATGCGTCAACAGTAAATGCCCAAGCATTGCAAAGCCGCCCAATGCCGCTAAAGACAGCCAATGGTCTAAGGACTCAGGCGTTTGCCATACAAACGGCACAATAGCGCTGGTTACAACCGTACCGGTCAATGCGGTTAGAAAGTTGGTGGTAGATGCGCTGTCTGTTTTGCTTAACCGACGCGTGATCAACTGATAAACGCCAAAGCACGCCGCAGCAGCCAATGGTAATAATATCGCCGGCGTGAACAGCTCACCGCCTGGGCGCACAATCAAAATCACCCCGATAAGCCCCATGACAACTGAAGCCCACTGCAGGGGTTTGACCTGCTCTTTTAAAAACAGTGAAGAGAAAATCACCACAAACAACGGCGCTAAAAATAAAACAGCTGTAGCTTCACCTAGTGGCAGATAAGGCAGGGAGCTGAAGAAAAATAAGCTCAAACCCACAAGGCTCGCACCGCGCGCCAACTGCAACCAAGGACGCTGGGTTTTGACCAAATTAAGCCCTTTTTTAGGCGCGAAGATCGCCACCATCAGGCCTAACTGCACGGTGTAGCGCATCCAGACCACTAACATCACAGGATATAAAGTAGACAGGTATTTCGAGAGGCCATCTTGGCTGGAGAGCACAACGCCGGATAGCAAAATCAACAAGACACCGAACAACGGCTTATCGGGTTTCATCACAGCACATCAAAATTAGTTAGCAAGCTAACAATATATACGACCCTGCGACCGACTTTCGTATAATTTGTAACTAAATGTGTATATAGCCTAATGCCTTTTACATTTTTACAATGGCTCATTTGCTTGGAAACGGCACTATGAATGCCCCATGCGCGTACGCATTAGGCTTGGACTTTGGCACATCGAATTCGACAGTCGGTTGGTGGCAAGGCCAATCTGAGCCTCTGATCCCACTCGAAGACCAGCACCTCACCCTGCCTTCGGTCATATTCTTTAACTCCGAAGAGCGGCGTCCGGCTTACGGCCGTCAAGCGTTAAATGAGTATCTCGATGGGTATGAGGGGCGCTTAATGCGCTCTTTAAAAAGCTTACTTGGCTCAAAGCTATTAAAAAGTGAAACCACAGTGTTAGGTAGCGCACTGCCCTTTACCGAACTCTTAGGACTTTTTTTAAGCCAGCTTAAAACACGTGCAGAGCAGCACACCCAGCAAAGTTTTGAACACGTAGTGCTGGGCCGCCCAGTCTTTTTTGTCGATGACGACCCTTTAGCCGATCAGGACGCCAGCGCGACCCTTGAACAGGTGGCACGCAAAATTGGCTTTAAAGAGGTTTCGTTTCAATACGAACCTATTGCTGCGGCATTCGACTATGAACGCACGATCACGCGCGAAGAGCGCGTATTGATTGTCGATATCGGTGGCGGCACGTCGGACTTTTCCGTGGTGCGTTTATCACCACAAAGGCGCGGACTCAGCGACCGACACGACGATATCCTTGCCACAGGCGGCGTACACATTGGCGGCACCGACTTTGATAAGCAACTAAACCTTGAGACGGTTATGCCGCTCTTTGGTTATGGCAGCCGCATGAAAAGCGATGCCTTTATGCCTACGCACTATCATCTGAACTTGGCAACGTGGCACACCATTAATGTGCTTTACGCACAAAAGACGCAGTTAGCCCTAAAGAACATGCGCTATGACAGTGTGGACCCAACAGGTATTGATCGGCTGCTGGCACTGATTGAGCAGCGCGCAGGGCACTGGCTCTCGATGCAAGTGGAAGCGGGCAAGATTGCATTATCCAGCCAAGCGAGCTTTTGCCTTGATCTTGCGCGGATTGAGCAAGGCCTTGTTACCGAACTTGAGCGCAGTCGTTTTGATGGATGTATTGCACCTTTACTTGAGCGAATTCAGCAACGTGTCTTGAATGTTGTGAGCGCATCTTTGTTGTCTGCTGAAGACATTGACACACTTTTCTTTACCGGTGGCAGCAGCTCTGTGGGTGCGCTGCGCCACGCGATCCAACAGCTTTTTCCCAACGCACGGGTTCGCGACGGCAATACCTTCGGCAGCATTGGAGTAGGTCTTGCTATTGAAGCCCAGCGCCGCTATGCCTAATTTTTTTGAGGTGGTTTGATGTATCAACTACGCCCCATGCACATTCAAGACGTAGAAGCCATCATGGCGCTACAAGCCCTGTGCTACGACGCCCTGCTCCTCGAAAGTGAAGCGTCTGTGCGCGAACGTTTAGCGCTTGCGGCCAACGAATGCTGGGTCGCAACAGACGATCAGGGTGTTTGCGCGTATCTATTTGCTTACCGGTCAGCATTAGGCGTTATTACCGCCTTAGATGCCGTCTTTAAGCCTTTAACCGATGGCACCTGCTACTACATACATGATTTGGCGGTACACCCGCGCGTCTCAGGGCAAGGCGTGGGCCAATCCCTCGCGAAACATGCACTGGAGCACGCCAAAACCAAGGGCTTTGAGTCAAGCGCGCTGGTTTCAGTGCAAAACTCAGGGGCCTTTTGGCAGCGCTTAGGCTTTGTACCTTACACGGTAGAAGACGCCCTACAAGCCGCTCATCTTGCCAGCTACCACATCGAAGCCACGTATATGGTTAATCCACTTTTGCCAAAAACGTCTTAACCACTTCAACGGTTGCCTCAGGGTCTTCTTCTTGAGGCACATGACCGAGCGCATCAAAAATTTTAAGTTCGCTGCCTTCGATATCTTGGTGGAAGGTTAAAGCATTGGATGGATGAATCAGCCCATCTTTGCCGCCCCACAAAATCAGCGTAGGTGTTTTGATGGTTTGAATTTTAGAGGGATCGACGCCTTGATCATATTGTGCAAAACGCTTACGTAACGCTGCCCGATTACCTTCTCGCAGCGCAAGATCATAGTAGCGATCAATCAATTCAGGTGTGACTTTATTAGGATCGCCATAGACATTGCGCACACTTGATTCAATGAGCGAGCGCGGCAAGATATTGGCCATCACCGGACGCAATGCAGGAATGCCTGCAAGTTTGAATCCTAAGGGCACTGAGGTGGATTGGCGCGGATAACCTGAAGCATCCACCAGCACCAGCGCTGTCACTTTATCGGGGTAATCCACCGCAAACTGCCACGCCAGTTGCCCACCGAAACTGTTACCGGCAATGCGTGCCGTGTCTATATTCAGTGCCTCAAAAACCTTGGCTAAAAAGCGGCTGTAGTTGGCCAGCGTAAAGTCATCATCTTTAAAAGCTTCGGTCAAGCCAAAGCCTGGCAGATCCAGACTCACTACACGGTAGTGCGGCAACGCTTTTACCCACCCTTCCCATGTATGCAAGCTGGCTGAAGTGCCGTGTAATAACACCAGCACAGGGGCTTCTTTGGGCCCTTGATCACGCACATGTACGGATACACCAGCCACCGAGATGAAGGTTGATGGCTCAGAAGCCCATTTGGCCTTGAGCCTTTCCACAGGAACGTCCGGTGCCCAGCTAAGCGCAACAAACCCTGCCATCAACACGCTAAAGCTTGCCACGATCACCAAAAGCCCTTTCGCTATGAACTTCATACCGCACCTTTTTTAGATAACTCTTGCGCCGGCCATACTAAAGCGCTGGCTTGGGGTGTCTATCACCCGTATGCGTGCAACGAACTCCGAGGCCAAGCAGCGCTCAAACAACTGTTACCGCTTGGGTAATGGCGTAAGGAGTGAATGATGAAAAAAATGTTATTGCTGATTTGCGGCGCAACAGTGCTGGCCGGCTGCGCAGGTAAAAACCCAGTTGATCGAGTGACCTATCGCGATGAGCCGTTGGTTAAAGAAGTGAAGCGTGGGATGAGCAAAGAGCGTGTACTGACTCTAGGGGGTCCACCCTCAAGCGAATACACGCGCACCGCCCACCAAGGCACATGCAACAACTATGTCCTTAGCCGTGATGGTGAACAGCAAACCTATTATGTGAGCTTTGACAGCGACAATCGTGTCGACGGCCAAGGCTTCACCACCTGCGAAGCCAAAGACAAAGAACAAAATCGCGTTAAGTTGTAGCGGTTCGACGCCTTGGCCTGCCTTTGCTAGAGTGCAGGCCATTCGACCGCTACGATGCTTGCCATGTCTCCTCGCGCTGAACAAAAACGACAAACTCGCCTTGCCTTGATGCATGCGGCGCTAGAACTCATGGACAGCGGCCGCGGCTTTGGCAGCTTAAGTTTGCGTGAAGTAACCCGTAGCGCAGGGATTGTCCCTACTGGCTTTTACCGTCATTTCGCCGACATGGACGCACTAGGACTGGCGCTGGTGGCGGAAGTGGGTCAAACCTTCCGGGCAACGTTACGCGATGTGAGGCGCAACGAAGTAGCCGAGCAAGGCCTTGTTGATGCCAGCACCCGAATCTTCTTAGCGGCCGTACAAGCGCACCGCAGTCAATTTTTGTTTCTTGCCCGTGAACAATACGGCGGCTCGCATCGGGTGCGTCAAGCGATCGCGACATTACGCCAAGGCATCACCGATGATTTGACAGCGGATTTGAAGCTGCTTCAGCGCATGCCAGACCAATCTGAACCGGCCCTTGAGCTGTTAGCAGATTTGGTGGTGAAAACAGTATTTGCCACCTTGCCTGAGCTGATTGATCCGGTGACGGAAGCGCTTCCCCTGTATTTACACCCGGCCAATAAAATCGTGCATCAGCTGCGTTTTATCATGGATGGCGGTAAACATTGGCCTGGCCCTAGCAAGCTGCACAATTTTTAACCACTTCTGGCCTCACCGGATGCCGCGCGCCTTAGCGCCATCTGTCCTCAACTTATCCACATGCCGCTACACATTTACCGTGGAAAACAGCGATCCCTGGCCAAAATCTTATTGATCAAAAAACAAACAACTCGCGCAAAGCCTTGGCACCTCTGGCTCTGACAAGACTACCCAAGGGTTACCCACAGCTCTCTACACGCATATCGTGGACAATGCGCCCACCCTCGTGCTGTTTAAAAAATAATCAACCTTGCCAAAGCCCCGTCCTGTGGTGCCTGGCGCCACTTGTACGCAACTTACCCACAGGCAGCTCCACAGTCAGTGGGTACAACTGACGAATAGCAAGTTGTGGATTTATAAGCACTTTTTTGTGGAGAAGCATAAAGATACGCACCACCATTAACGTCATTTTTTACTTATAAATCAGCAACTTAAATTCTTTATAAATATCTTACCCACAAACTTATCCACAACCCAATACCCTTTCCAACTGAGACTAAATCTGCTTGGCCTTAAGAGCTGAAATCGCTACTCTTGCGCCCTTTTTTCGCTCAGGAGTTGCCAGTATGTCGATACGTGCCATTTGTGTGTTTTGTGGCTCAAGTTCTGGGGCAAATCCTGCTTATGCACACGCGGCGCAAGCGCTGGGTCAGTTGTTAGCAGAACGCGGCATTACCCTCGTCTACGGTGGTGGTGCAGTGGGTTTGATGGGGATTGTCGCCGATGCAGCCTTAGCTGCCGGCGGCGAAGTGATCGGCGTAATCCCGCAAAGCTTGGAGCGCGCTGAAGTCGGCCATAAAGGCCTGACGCGTCTTGAAGTGGTTGACGGTATGCACGCGCGTAAAGCACGTATGGCCGAGCTTGCCGATGCCTTTATTGCGCTTCCCGGTGGCCTTGGCACGTTGGAAGAGCTGTTTGAAGTGTGGACATGGGCACAGCTTGGCTATCACAGCAAACCCTTAGGGCTTTTAGAAACCAATGGCTTTTACGCCAAGCTCATTGGCTTTTTAGATCATCTAGTTGATGAAAGTTTTGTGCGCCAGCAGCACCGCGGCCTTTTACAAGTACGCGATTCCGCTCAAGCACTTTTAGATGTCATCAGCCTTGAACGGCAAGAAATTGATGCAAAATGGCAAACGCGCCACTGATAAAAAAGCCCCGCTAAGCGGGGCTTTTTATTAACGCGGTGCTAAAGGCCGATGAGGCTTACCACCACTGCCTTTACCCGCACGTACCTTCTCAGCACGCTCTGCTTTTTTGCGCGCCTCAGCTGCGGCTTTGGCTTGCTCGCGCTTATCCCACGGGTTGCCATCGTGGCTGCGGGGCGGCAGGCCTGTGTGCTGGGTCAAGACCTTACCGACCTTATGGCTACCGGCAGGTGTTGAGTTTTTCCGGCGCGCACTTTGGTAGCTATCGGTGGCTGGCTGGAATGTCGGGATCAGATGCTGTTTACCGTTACCAATCAAATCCGCACGGCCCATACGGATCAGCGCTTCACGCAGCATCGGCCAACCTTTAGGATCGTGATAGCGTAGGAAGGCCTTGTGTAAACGGCGCTGCTCTTCGCTTTTGACAATCTCTACGCCATCGCTTTTGTACGTCACTTTACGCAGCGGGTTTTTGCCAGAGTGGTACATCGCTGTGGCCGTTGCCATGGGTGAGGGATAAAACGCCTGTACTTGGTCTGCCCTAAAGCCGTTGGATTTAAGCCAAAGCGCCAGATTCATCATGTCTTCATCCGTGGTGCCCGGGTGGGCGGCGATAAAGTAAGGAATCAGGTACTGCTCTTTGCCGGCTTCTTTCGAGTACTTCTCGAACATGCGCTTAAAGCGATCATACGAGCCGATACCCGGTTTCATCATCTTATCCAACGGGCCACGCTCGGTATGCTCGGGGGCGATTTTTAGATAGCCACCCACATGGTGCGTCACCAACTCTTTGACATACTCCGGCGATTCCACCGCCAAATCGTAACGAAGACCTGAGGCGATTAAGATTTTCTTAACCCCAGGCAGTGCACGGGCCTTGCGATACAGCGCAATCAAGGAATCGTGGCTGGTATTTAGGTTTTCACAAATACCGGGGAACACACACGAGGGCTTACGGCAATGTTTTTCAATCTCTGGGCTTTTGCAGGCGATGCGATACATATTCGCCGTCGGGCCACCCAGATCCGACACCACACCGGTAAAGCCTGGCACCTTGTCGCGCATTTCTTCGATCTCAGCCAAGATCGACTCATGGGAGCGGTTTTGGATAATGCGCCCTTCATGCTCGGTGATTGAGCAGAAGGTGCAACCGCCAAAGCAGCCACGCATAATATTGACCGAGAAACGGATCATTTCATACGCAGGAATCTTCTCACCGTTATACGCAGGATGCGGAATACGCGCATATGGCATGCCGAACACGTAGTCCATTTCCTCGGTGGTTAGAGGAATGGGCGGCGCGTTAAACCACACATCCACATCCCCATGCTTTTGCACCAGCGCACGGGCGTTGCCGGGGTTGGTTTCTAAATGCAGCACGCGGTTAGCGTGGGCGTAAAGCACCGGATCGTTACGCACCTTTTCAAACGACGGCAGGCGAATCACCGTATGGTCACGGTCGATATCTGAGCTTGGCAGGATCTGCACGATCTGCACCGCATCGGTCTCAGGCTCGCCTTTGCTCTGCTCAATCGCGCAGGCGGCGGTATCTTGAGTATTTACGTAAGGGTTTAGAATTTTATCCACACGCCCCGGACGGTCGATGCGCGTGGAATCGAGTTCGTAAAACCCCTTGGCCGCATCACGGCGAATAAAGGCCGTGCCGCGCACATCGGTAATCTCATGGACTTTCTCGCCACGGGCGATGCGATGCGCCACTTCAACGATGGCGCGCTCAGCGTTACCGAACAATAAAATATCAGCGCACGCATCAATCAGAATCGAGTGGCGAACTTTGTCCTGCCAGTAATCGTAATGGGCGATACGGCGCAGTGACGCCTCAATGCCGCCTAAGACAATCGGAATGTCTTTGTAGGCTTCTTTGATGCGCTGGCTGTAGACCAAGCTCGCTCGATCAGGGCGCTTACCGGCCACACCACCTGGGGTATAGGCATCGTCACTGCGGATTTTTTTATCCGCGGTGTAGCGGTTGATCATCGAATCCATGTTGCCGGCGGCAACACCGAAAAACAGATTCGGCGCGCCAAGCTTCATAAAGTCATCTTTGCTGCGCCAATCGGGCTGGGCAATGATGCCGACACGAAAACCCTGGGATTCGAGCAAGCGGCCAATGATCGCCATGCCGAAGGATGGGTGATCCACATAGGCGTCGCCTGTGACAATAATGATGTCGCAGCTATCCCAGCCGAGTTGGTCCATTTCTTCCCGACTCATCGGCAAAAATGGTGCTGGTCCGAAACATTCGGCCCAGTATTTCGGGTAATCAAACAACGGCTTGGCGGGGTGCATGGCGAGCCTTGAGGCAACTAAAAAACGGCCGCGCAATATAGCACAAAAAATGAACAAACCCGAGCACAGCACTCAGGCAAACCGACAGCCGTTTGGCGTCATTTAGGCTTTACGCTGCCACACCTGCACCGACTCTTGCGTGGTGATCTGCACCTTGCTGCTATGGCGCAGGCGCACCAGCATGCGTTTTGCCGCAGCACTTGAACCGAGCATGCTTTCAAGTTGTGCTAGAAGCGCCGGCCCTTCAATTGGCGTATCTAAAAGGCTGAGCGCCTGAGAGATATCAGGTTCGGGCGGCGAAGCGTGGGTTTCAATCGCGACATTTTGTGCAAGGTTCTGCCAATCCTCTGCATCTAACTCAATACTTACATCCACCGGCCACTGGCCAATGTGACCGCGTATACGGATCATCTACTACCCCTTATATCTGTTAACACTGCCAAAGTAGCCGCCAGAAGGTGGTTGTTATAGTGTAACGCCGATTTTGGCCAAGGAGTTTGTCTATGCTGCGTATCGCTTTAGGATTTTTAGCCAGCCTCGCGCTAAACAGCGCGCTCGCGCATAGCCCGCTCGCGCCGCATGTGCATGGCCTTGCCAAATTGGATATTGCGGTTGAAAGCACAGCCCTTGAGCTATTGCTTTCTGTACCTGCGCAAAGCCTGATGGGGTTTGAGCATGCGCCGCAAACAACCCAGCAAAAGGCGCAGCTTGCCCAAGCTTTAAACATGCTTAAATCACCCGCCACAGTGTTTGAGGCCCCAGGATGCACATGGCAGCGGGCGGAGGCCACTTATGCACAAGATACTGAGCACGCCGATTTTGCTGCTCACTACCAAGCGCATTGCACGCCGTCCCGTATCAGTCTTGAGCCCTTTTTTAAACAAGTTAAAGATGTACATAAAGTGCAGGTGCAACTGATTAGCACGCATGGCCAGGAAGCGTTTCATTTAACCGCCGAACAACCTTTGCTTGAGTTACCGCAATGACGCTATTGGCTATTAAGCACCTGCGTTTTGCATGGGAAGAAAACGCCCCCTTATTGGCGATTGATGCCTTCGAGCTTAAACGTGCTGAAAAAGTGTTTTTGAAAGGGCCTTCTGGTTGCGGCAAAACCACGCTGCTGAATCTAATCGGCGGCGTGCTTGCCCCTCAGCAAGGCCGCATTGAGCTTTTGGGGCAGAATCTACCTACATTAAGCCCAAGTGCCCGAGACCGGTTCCGGGCGGATCACTTGGGCTTTATGTTCCAGCAATTTAATTTGCTGCCTTTTTTAAGTGTTGAGCAAAACATCCTGCTGGGCTGCCGCTTTTCTACATTGCGTGAACAACGTGCTACACACCTTTACGGCAGTCTCAGAGACTGTATCCATGCGCTGCTTGAAGCTTTACAGCTGCCAAGTGCTTTATTTAAAAAACCTGCCTACACACTTTCTATCGGCCAACAGCAACGGGTGGCGGCCGCTCGCGCCCTGTTGGGGGCGCCTGAACTGATCATTGCTGATGAGCCCACCTCCGCGCTGGATGCCGACAATCGTCATGCGTTTTTAACGCTTTTGTTTAATCAGTGCCATGCACAAGGTAGCAGCCTGCTTTTGGTGAGTCATGACAGCTCACTCGCGAATCGATTCGACCGAGCCCTGTCGTTACCCGATCTTAATCAAGCAACACCACAAGGGATTGTCTGATGCTCTTGCGTATTGCCTATCAAAGCCTTAGCAACCGACGCACCAGCGCCTTGTTGACCGTCTTTAGTATCGGTCTTGCGTTGGCCTTAGTGCTGAGCGTTGAAAAACTTCGCGAGCAAACCCGTCAGAGCTTTACACAGACGATCAGCGGCACGGATCTGCTCGTCGGCGCCCGTACGGGCTCGTTAAATTTGTTGTTGTATTCGGTGTTTCGGATTGGACATGCGACCAACAACATGCGTTGGCAAAGTTTTTTAGCCCTTAAGGAACATCCGCAAGTGAAATGGGCAATCCCTATTTCATTAGGTGACTCGCATAAGGGCTTTGCGGTTCTCGGTACCAACGAAGATTACTTTGCCCATTATCGCTACGCGCAAAACCAAGCACTTACGTTAAGCCAAGGCCGCGTTTTTAATGATCCCTTTGAGGTGGTGTTAGGCGCACACGTGGCCAAGGCTCTTAATTATCAGTTGGGTGATGCACTGGTGTTAGCCCATGGCACCGCCAAAGTGAGTTTGCACGAACACGGTGACAAACCCTTTACCGTGGTCGGAATTTTAGCCCCTACTGGCACGCCTGTTGACCGCACGTTGCATATCGCTTTGGAGGGGATGCAGGCCCTGCATATCGATTGGCGTCATGGCATGCCGTTAGCGAATCAACGCATGAGCGCAGAGGCAGCGCGTGAACATGACTTAACACCTACGCAAATCACCGCCGTTGCCTTGGGTCTTAAAAGTCGCCTTGCAACCTTTGCGTTACAGCGCGACATTAACCATTACCAACCTGAACCATTGCTCGCCATTTTGCCTGGCGTTGCCCTGCAGGAATTGTGGCAACTGATGGGAACCGCTGAAAAAGTGCTTAGCGTCATCGGGCTTTGTGTGGTGCTGATGGGGCTTTTAGGCATGCTGACGGCTATCTTGGCGAGCTTGAGTGAGCGCCGTCGTGAGATGGCGATCTTACGGGCTGTCGGCGCTAGACCTTGGCA
>X137_Gaur__coassemble_149_pt1 | contig 18148 bp, 12 predicted proteins | sample X137_Gaur__metabat2_high_PE_003 | metagenome-assembled genome bin X137_Gaur
AACCAACGACCTTCGGGTTATGAGCCCGACGAGCTACCAGACTGCTCCATCCCGCGACGGCAATAATACGCCTTTACAGCTTTTAGTCAACTGATTTGTTATAAAAGTGTTTACTCATCAAGTATTTAGTTCAATACCTAAGGCGATGGCTACGTGCGAAAAATCATTCACATTGATTGCGACTGTTTTTACGCCGCTATCGAAATGCGCGATGCCCCTGAGCTCAAAACGCTTCCGCTGGCCGTAGGTGGGGCACCGGATAAGCGTGGCGTCATTGCGACATGCAACTACGAAGCGCGCCGTTATGGTGTGCGTTCTGCCATGGCTTCAAGACATGCTCTAAAGCTTTGTCCAAATCTTAAAATTGTTGCACCCCGTATGAATGCTTACCGAAAAGCGTCTGAGCGCATTCATAAGATTTTTCGAGACTATACGGATTTAATAGAACCGCTCTCTTTGGATGAAGCCTATCTAGATGTCAGTGACAGTGCGCTTTTACAAGGTAGCGCCACCCGAATTGCGCAAGAGATTCGTAGGCGTGTAGCTACAGAAGTAGGGATTACGGTTTCAGCAGGTGTGGCCAGCAATAAGTTCTTGGCGAAAATTGCCAGTGACTGGCAAAAGCCCGATGGGCTATATGTGATTGCACCCGGGCAAGCAGAGGCTTTTGTTGCTGCACTTGAAGTCAGTAAATTACATGGCGTGGGAAAAGTGACCGCTGCGCGCTTAGAACAATTGGGCCTTAAAACTTGTCAGGATGTACGTCAATACGACAAGTTGGCTTTAGTGCGAATTTTCGGAAGTTTTGGTGAGCGACTTTGGCAATTGGCACATGGCGTAGATGAGCGCCCTGTGTGCGTGGAGCATCGGCGTCAATCGGTCAGTGTTGAACATACCTTCGATCGAGATCTGCCAGACCTTCATCATTGTGTAAGTGCGCTTGATGAAATTTATGCAAAGTTACAAGTCAGGCTTGCGCGTCTTGGTGCCCAGTACCGTGCTGAGAAGCCCTTTGTCAAAATTAAATTTAATGATTTTACACAGACGACCCTCGAACAAGCAGGCGTGGGGCTTGATCTTGAGAGTTATCAGCAGTTGATTGAAAAAGCATTTGAGCGTGGTCTTAAGCCGGTGCGGTTGATCGGCCTGGGTGTAAGGCTACTGGACTTAAAAGAAGCCCAGCAGCTTGATCTTTTTCACGGTTTAGAAGGTGATAGTACAATGAGCTGATGCTGAGCATTAACCAGCTCGAGCTGTCCTCGCTCATTGACTTGCCACGATGTAACATCTGCTAGCGCTTTTAAAAAACGCGATTCTTGTTCCATTAGCGCAGGTGCGCACATTTTGCGTGTGGTTGCAGGTGCCTTAAAACTTAAGGCTGCGCCTTTAAGTTCATAACTACTAAACCATTGGTTGCAGCCAGCAGAGCCCGATGCACGATCATCTGCAAAGCTGATTGAGACAAAGCTGCGATCAATCAACGGGCGCTCGTGAATAAACTCAACCTGCCATGGATGTTGTGTAATCGAAGTGGATGTCACGCAGCCTCCAAGCAGTGCTGCTACTAAGATAAGCGCTGTACGCATGCTTAAGCCTTTTGACAAGTCGGGCAGATATGCTGGTCGCCTTGGTTTTGCCAACCCAGTTCACTGATACGCTTTTGTGCCGCGTATGTTTTGGCTTTGCCTGTGTCACTGGCTTCGAGAGCAAACTCAAAATCAAGCGTCTGTGCACAGCTATTGCACTCCACTTGCCAGCTATAAATAGCCAATTCTTTGAAGGCAGGGCCTTTGGCCACGGCCACCCATTGACCAGCAGGTGTAATAAGGTGGCGAACCTTTTCAACCCAAAGCGTCATTGAAAGGGTACGGCTGCCTTTAAGTGTCACAATCAGGCTATCACCTTGCTGGATCGAGCCACCATTGCCTGTGACTTGATACCGACCTGGTGCCAGTGAGCGGCATTCAATGAGGGTGTGCTGTGGGTTTAAAAGGGTGTAGCGAAAATCGTGTTCGGCCATGCGTATTGTCAATCAGGCGTTGAAAAGGTCGCCATGCTAACATGCGAGTTAGGTTGTTGGGTTTTCGTATGTGCAAGTAGTGCCTCAATGGCTTGTTCAAGTTCATCTAACGCACGTTGCACATCTGGAAGGTTTTGCTTTAACAATGTTTCGGCACGCTGACATGCCTCACGAAGCTGTGGTACACCGCAATAGCGTGTTGCGCCATTGAGACGATGTACACGCTCAATCAAAAGATCGCGATCATTGTTTTGGCGTGCTAATTGAATGCTTTGCCAGTCTTGTATTAAAGAACTCAGCAACATGCTGAGCATGTCTTGCGCAAGATCTGCCTTGCCTGCGGCAAGTTTAAGGCCTTCTTGCATATCTAATATCGGCAGTACTAAGGTTTCTGCTGCTTCAGCAACCTGTGCCGCAACACGTTTACCCGTCCATTTCAAAATCACGTCGCTAAGCTGACGTTCATTAATGGGTTTGGTCAGATAGTCATCCATACCGGCTTGAAGCAGTGCGCGTTTTTCATTGGCAAGCGCATGTGCTGTAAGCGCAATGATAGGTACCGGCTTAAGTTGGTTGCTGGCTTCATAGCGGCGGATCGCTAACGTTGCTTCATGCCCGTTCATACCTGGCATTTGCACATCCATGAAAATCAGATCAAAACGATGAGTCTCAACAGCCTCTAAAGCGGCATAACCACTTTCAACGGCGGTTACGTTAGCGTGCATGTCGCTTAAAAGGGTTTTAACCAGCAGTAAATTGGCCGGGTTGTCGTCAACACACAAAATGTTAGGACGCGATGCAGGTTGGGGCAGGTGGACCTTGACCTTGGGGGTGTCGAGTAATTGATCAAGGACTCTGCGCAGGTTGCGCGTGCAAAGGGGTTTGGCCTGAACCACAAACTGGTCGTCCGGCAGATCATGTTGATACAGGTTGATTTCGGTGGTGGGGCATAGCACTAAGACTTTGCAACCCAAAGCCTCAAGTTCATCCACTTGAGCGCGCATTAAGGCAGCTGATTGATGGGCAAGAGAGGTTCCGATTACCACAAGCGAGATGGGCTGATCGGTTGCCAGAGACTGGCTAACAAACTGTGTTAACACATTTAAATCTGCAAACGCCTTAACCTTAAACCCGCAATCCTCAACATCAAATGTAAGCGCTCGGGTGGCAAGCTCACTGATTTCAAATACTGCTGCGTGTTTAGTGAAAGCGGTCTGAGGCGTTTCGCTAGCGTCATCTAATGCCTTGGCAAGGGTGATGGTGATCCAAAACTCTGAACCTTCACCTGCTTTACTTTCTACACCGATCTGGCCGCCCATTTGCTCAATCAGTCGTTTGGAGATGACCAAGCCAAGGCCTGTACCACTGTTGTGTCTGGAGTTGGAGTTATCGGCTTGGCTAAACGCACTAAAGAGGTTTTCAAGGTCAGGCGCGCTTAGCCCAATGCCTGTGTCTTGTACGCTGATACGAAGCTGCACATGCTCATCAGACTCATCTTCTGCCATGGTGCGAACCAGCACGTGACCTTCGGATGTGAACTTAATGGCGTTACTAATGAGGTTCGTTAAAACCTGTTTCAAACGCTGCGGATCGCCACTGACAGAGAGCGGGGTATCGCGATAAATCAGGCTGATCAGCTCAAGTTGCTTTTGATGGGCTGTGGGCGCAAGCAGGGTGAGCGTTTCTTGCAAAAGGTCACGCAAGTTAAACGGGATGCTATCGAGCACCAACTTACCCGCTTCGATTTTGGAAAAATCTAGAATCTCATTGATGATGCCAAGTAAGCCATCGGCTGAGTTTTCAATGGTATTTAAATAGTCCTGCTGGCGAGGGCTTAGCTCGCTTTTTTGTAGAAGTTTGGTAAAGCCAATGATGCCATTAAGGGGAGTGCGAATCTCATGGCTCATGTTGGCTAAGAACTCTGACTTAATACGGCTGGCTTCTAGGGCTTCTTTACGAGCCAGATCAAGTTCAATGTTTTGAATCTCAATGGTCTCAAGGTTTTGGCGAACGTCTTCGGTTGCCTGATCCACGCTCTGTTGGAGCTCATCTTGCGCATTTTGCAAAGATTCGGCCATGCGGTTAATGCCGTAGGCGAGGTTGTCTAACTCGGCACTACCTAAAGGCGGAAGGCGCGTGTCGAGTTGTCCTTGGGATATTTTGTTGACGCTTTGATAAATGCGATTGAGCGGTGAGTTGATCGATTCACTCAAGCGCAGCGCCAACAGGGCAGTAATACTAAGGCCTGCGCCAATTAACAAAAGGCTTGTTAGAAGGCTGCGATATCCATGCAGTAATGTGCCTTGGTGTGACAGCTCAATTTCTACCCAGCCTAATAAGGTTTCAGCATTTAACTGGTGCGGTTGATCTGAAAGGTTGTGGTGCCTACCAAATACCGGAAGTAAAAAACGCGTCGCGTCATTGGCGGTTAGTTGGGTCAATAAGCTTAAATCGCCAATCGGCTCGGGGTTGATCATTTTAGGCCCAGCATGGGCTAGACGTTGGCGATCTGAAGCTAAGAAAGAAACTGAGCGCACATCGGGCTGTTCGAGTGCATCAACGGCGATTCGGTTAAGTACTACAACGTCGCGTCTTGAGAGCGCAGCAGCTGACAGTGGGGCAAGCTGTTCGATAATCATCTCGCCCCGCTGCAGAAGGTGTTGTTCTAAGGCTTGAAGCTGCATCCAGCTAAAATAGCTGCCGAGCATCAAGGCCATAAGGCCTGTGGGCACCAGACTTAACAGTAAAAGTCGTCCCTTAAGTCCTAAGTCCTTGAACACATTCACCTTCCTAGCTATGTACTGCGTGATCTAATCGGACGTTAACGTGGTGCTGTTAGCTTGAGTAGATCAACCAACACACGTCCACTTTCTACCAAGTAAGCGTCTTCCTCAGGTTTAGTCTCTTTCTCAGGTTTAGGCAGTGCGTCCTCGTCTTCTTTTTCAAGAGCTGCTAGGACTTCTTCACCTTTACCCTTACGTCGTTCGTTTTCTAAGGCCAGCTGTTTGGCTTCGATTTCGGCTTGCTGCGCACGGCGTTTGGTTTCGTTGAGGCTCAGCTCAGTTTGCTTGGCCAAATCTTGAGACAAGGCTAAGCGTTTACGGTTAAAGACAAAATCCGGATCGTGCAAGGTGCGCTGGTCATGCTTGGCTTTGAGATCAGATAGGTAGGGCTTGATCGGGTCCAATACAGGTTTGATGGCAGGTGCAATGCTGTCCCATGGCATGGCCTCTGGCAGAGCACTTTCACCGATCTCTTCTTTGTCAAAAAGATCAGGGAAAGCAATATCGGGAATAATGCCTTGGTGCTGCGTGCTTTGGCCTGAGACACGGTAGAACTTCGCCAAGGTCAGTTTAAGCTCACCATGGTTGAGTTCTTGAATAGACTGTACGGTGCCCTTACCAAATGTCTGGCCGCCTAAAATAATGCCGCGGTGATAGTCCTGCATGGCACCTGCAAAAATTTCAGAGGCAGATGCAGAAAGGCGGTTGACCAAAACGGCTAACGGGCCTTTATAGAAAACACCGGGTACTTCGTCCTCAAGTACATCCACGCGGCCATTACTGTTACGCACCAGAACGGTTGGGCCTTTGTCGATAAAAAGCCCTGTTAGCTCGTTGGCTTCTTGTAACGAACCACCGCCGTTGTTACGTAAGTCGATGACGATACCGTCAACTTGCTCCGCTTCAAGCTCGGTCAAAAGACGTTTTACATCACGGGTGGTGCTTTTGTAGTTCTTGTCACCTGCACGCATGGCTTTGAAGTCCATGTAAAACGCAGGAATTTCAATAACGCCAAGCTTGTAGTCTTGACCATTTTCACTGAGGTTAAGTATCGACTTTTTCGCCGCTTGCTCTTCAAGTTTTACCGCTTCACGGGTGATGGTGATGATCTTGCTAGAGAGATCATTTGGCGCGTTGCTGGCGGCAATCACTTCTAGACGTACTTGCGAGCCTTTCGGGCCGCGAATCAGTTTTACGACTTCATCTAGGCGCCAGCCGATGACATCGACAATCTCATCATTGCCTTGACCTACGCCGATGATCTTGTCAGCAGGTGCAATGGCTTTGGTTTTATCAGCAGGGCCTGCCGGTACTAAACGAACGACTTTGACATATTCATTATCGCTTTGCAGAACCGCACCAATGCCTTCAAGCGACAGGCTCATGTTGATGTCAAAGTTTTCTGCATTATCAGGCGATAAGTAATTGGTATGTGGATCGTACGTTTGGGTATAAGCGTTGATATACCCTTGGAACACATCTTCAGAGCGCGTTTGCTCAAGGCGTGTTAACTGGTTTTTATAGCGTTTGGTCAAAAGCTCAGCGATTGCTTTGGTGTCTTTTCCGGCGATTTTTAAGCGCAAGATTTCATCTTTAACGCGTTTACGCCACAGGTCATCAAGCGCTTTTTGGTCAGCCGGCCATGCTGCGTTTTCGCGATCCACTTCAAGTGTTTCATCAACACTAAAGTCGATGCTGTCAATAGTCGCGATTTGCTCAAGAGCAAACTCTAAACGGTTTTGTAAGCGCTCTAAATGGCGCTTGTAGATGACAAAACCCGGTTGCAACTCACCGCTTTTTAAAAAATCGTCAAAGTGATTTTGCCATTGGTCAAACTCGGCGATGTCACTGGCTAGAAAATAACTACGTGAAGGATCTAGAAGCTTCAAATACCCTTGGTAGATGCGTCGTGAGCGTTCATCATCCAATGGGCCTTTGGTGTAGTGATGGCGCTTTAAAAGCTCCATGACATTTAAGCTGGCGATAATGTGCTGACGATCAGGCTGTAGGTATTCCCATTTTTCAGCAGGGGTGGTTTTGGCAAGAGCGCCAACGCTGCCTAGGCCTATAAAAAAGGCTAAGGTGCTTCGCAATAGGGTGTGCTTCATGCGGATTCGACGTTTTGATAATTGATAACGCATAGTAGACCGTCTTGATAGGAACTGCTCTGTTAGAGCAAGCCTAAATCAATGCCCTAACTAGCGAGAAAAAAATTGGGCATGGCAAGAACTGGTTCAACAAAGCTTCAATAAGAGATAACTGCGTAAAGACCAGCGCAAACAGAGCCGCATAGGCTCACTATGGAGGTAGCGTGAAAGCATTGCAAGGCGTAGAAGGCAACGTGGTATGGGGCGAAGAGCCAACTCCAGTATGTCAAGTTGGCCAGGTACGGATTAAAGTTGCAGCTGCTGGGCTTAACCGAGCAGACCTTTTGCAGGTTGCAGGCCTATACCCTCCGCCGCAAGGTGTTACAGCTGTCTTGGGGCTTGAGTGCTCAGGCGTGATTACTGAGGTGGGGGCAGGCAGTGCTTGGCGTGTGGGCGATCGCGTTTGCGCTTTGTTAGCCGGTGGCGCAATGGCCGAAGAAGTTATTGTTGATTCGCGTCATGTACTGCCTGTGCCAGAAGGCATGAGTTTGATTGAGGCTGCTGCGATCCCTGAGGTCTATGCTACGGCGTGGTTAAATCTGTTTGAATTAGCCGCTTTAAAACCAGGTGAAAAGGTGTTGCTGCATGCCGGCGCCAGTGGTGTAGGTTCGGCTGCCATTCAACTGTGCCAAGCTTTTGGTAGCCCATGCTGGGTGAGCGTGGGTTCGCCTGAGCGTCTTGCGTATTGCGAAGCGCTCGGCGCGCAAGGTGGTGTGATTCGCAGTCAAGAGTTGGCCGCACTCAAAGACTTCGGTCCCTTTGATGTAATCCTTGATCCAGTAGGCGCTAAATACGCTGAACTCAATAGCAGCCTGTTAGCCCAAGATGGGCGTTGGTTATTAATTGGTTTAATGGGCGGGCGATTGGCTGAATTGGATTTGGCTGCATTGCTGAGCAAGCGGATTCAATTAATTGGCTCTGCGCTACGTACCCGTGATGATGCGGTTAAAGGTGAGTTATTGGCGAATATGCAACGCGAAATTTGGCCGCTGTTCGCATCTGGAAGGCTTAAGCCTCAAGTTGAAAAGCGTTTTGCGATCACCGAGGCGCAAGCGGCATTCGCGGCGCTCGCGAGCAATACCATTACCGGCAAGGTCGTTTTGGTTGTGGATACAAGCTTAGAGTAATGGCCACAAGGAGCCAGCCATGGCAGAAAAACGTTTACTTCGTTCCAGGCGCTTTCTACCGTTTTTTCTAACACAAGCCCTCGGTGCGTTTAACGACAACGTTTTCAAACAAGCTATTGTGCTGGCGATCCTTTTTAAAATCAGCTTTACAGACCAACACCTAGGCGCAGCCTTAGGGCCTGATATTTTGGTCAATCTATGTGCGTTGCTCTTTATCCTGCCTTTTTTCCTGTTCTCAGCTTTAGGTGGCCAGCTAGGGGAAGTGCTCGCAAAGGATATGTTGATCCGCAGATTAAAATGGCTTGAGGTCGGCTTGATGGTGGTAGGCGGATATGCCATTTGGGCGGAACAATTACTGCTAATGCTGTGTGTGCTTTTTATGATGGGGCTGCAATCGGCGCTATTTGGCCCAGTCAAGTACTCCATTCTCCCTGAACATCTGGCCAAGCATGAGCTTATGCAAGGAAATGCGTGGGTCGAGCTTGGGACATTTCTGGCGATTTTATTTGGCACAGTAGTCGCCGGGATTTTGCTTGCTCAGCCGCACTATGGGATGTGGGTTGGCGTCGTTGTGATTGCCGTTGCACTGTTAGGCTTATGCGCAAGCTATGGAATCCCTCAAGCCCCCTCGCATGTGCAGTTGATCATTGATCATCATTTATGGCGGCAAACCAAAAGCATTTTGCGCATCGCTTTTAGTCAGGAACGCACGGTTCGTTATGCGTTGATTGCCAATGCATGGTTTTGGTTTTTAGGTGCCACATACCTTACGCAAATTCCCAACTATGCCAAAGCATGGCTGCACGGGGATGAGATGATGGTGAGTATTATTTTGACCCTTTTTTCAGTAGGCATTGCGGTTGGGTCTGTGGTGTGTGCCAGGTTAAGTCGTGGTCGGGTTGATGCACGATTCGTCTGTGTGGGGGCTATAGGCCTGACCTGCGCAGGGCTTCTTTTGTATTGGCATTCTGGGTATTTGGTGTATGCGCCGAACGCTAGCGGCGTCAGTTTTATTCAAGACTCGGCAGTGCTGTGGGTATTGCTCGACATCATTGCACTTGGAGTTTTTGGCGGGTTTTATATCGTACCGCTTTATGCCTTGATTCAATCACGTACCGCTCAGCAGTTTCGAACACGAGTTATCGCCGCTAATAACATCCTAAACGCACTTTTTATGGTAATCGCGGCCTTAGTAGCGATGCTGTTGCTCGGTGTGCTAGGTCTGGATATTCCAGCGCTTTTTGGAGTGGTTGCACTGCTAGGCGGCATCATCAATGGCTGGCTGTTTTATCGAGCGCCTGAATTTAGGACAGGTAAATCACAAAGCGCTTGATAAAAGGCTACTAACCATCTTTTTGTAGAGGTTGGGGTGATGAGAGGGCTGATAATTTTAGGTTGTTTGATGATGTGCGCTTGTAATCCTTCGGATGTTCCGCTGCCAAACGCACCTAAAGTACCTAAAACCTATTTTAAAGCCATTCCTGTCTCGTATAACCCAAGTCAAGTCGCTTCACGATGGCTGGAACAACCTGAAGGCGTATCAACCCCGCCGGTTACGCCCATGCCGGCAGAACCTAAGCTGTTACCCGATCTTTTGACTAAGCAAGATGAGCCTACAGTCGAGGTGAGCGGCTACGTTTTACCCAGTACCGATCAAGACCGAATTATTGGCGGTGCCGCACTTGAAATCAGGATCAAAAACTAACCTCTGCTCCATTCGTTAGCGTCTGCGCAGATGGACGCAATATGCTAAGCTCGCGCGCTTTTTAGCGCATGATGCGGGCTTTTCATGAAACTTCAGCGATCAGGCAGCTTAGCCGGGCACATTGCTCACGAGTTGGCTGGGCGCATTATTCGTGGCGAGCTAAAAGACGGTCAGCGAATCCGTGAGGTTAAAGTTGCTGAGTTGTTGGGTGTTGGCCGTGGTTCTGTGCGCGAAGCGCTACTGATTTTGCAGCGTCGTCATTTAGTCGAAATCTTGCCTAATCGTGGCGCGAGAGTGATGAGTTTAACGGCTGAGAAAGTGGTGGCTTTGTATGATCTTTTGATCATGCTTTACACCATGTTAGCCAATGAAGTGGCTGATCATTATGAGCATGAAGCGGAGTTAATTCCTTTTAGCCATGTGTTTAAAAGGCTGCATGATTGCCGTAAACGGGGAGATCTTAAGGGGTTTGCTGAAGCCAGCTTTGGCGCGCTTAGCAATGCATACCGCTTTTCGCATAACCCGTTTTTGCAAGCTTCACTGGAAAATTTACAGCCTGTTGTAAGCCGTACGTATCACATGGCCCTCGAGCAGCGCCGCGGTCACATGGCTGATTTACTGGATACGCTTGAACAGTTGCTTGAAGCGGTCAAAATGCGCGATAAACCAGCGATTAGTCACATTGTAAAAGCCTATTGTGAGCAGAACAGTACGTTGATTTTGACGGCGCTAGCCCACGGCCATTCGTGACTTTAAGCAAACGAGGAGTGTTATGCGCTTAAAGTGCATCAAGCTTGCCGGATTCAAATCCTTTGTTGACCCAACGACGGTCAACTTTCCCAGCAATATGGCGGCAGTGGTCGGCCCCAATGGCTGCGGCAAGTCCAATATCATTGATGCGGTGCGCTGGGTGATGGGTGAAAGCTCCGCTAAGAATCTGCGCGGCGAGTCGATGACCGATGTGATTTTTAACGGCTCAAACACTCGTAAGCCTGTTAGCCAAGCCAGCATTGAACTGATTTTTGATAACAGCGATAACAGCTTGGTAGGTGAGTATGCCGCCTATGCAGAAATCTCAATTCGTCGGCGTGTCAGCCGGGATGGACAAAACACCTACTTTTTAAACGGCACCAAATGTCGCCGCCGTGACATCACCGATATTTTCTTAGGCACAGGCCTTGGCCCACGCAGTTACTCAATCATCGAGCAAGGCATGATCAGCAAGCTGATCGAAGCCAAACCAGAGGAATTGCGTAATTTTATTGAAGAAGCGGCGGGTATTTCTAAATACAAAGAGCGCCGGCGCGAGACTGAAAATCGTATTCGTCGCACCCAAGAAAACCTCGCACGCCTAACGGACTTACGTGAAGAGCTTGAGCGCCAGCTCGAAAGATTGCACCGCCAAGCGCAGGCTGCAGAAAAATATCAGCAGTACAAGGTTGAAGAAAGAAGCCTTAAGGCTCAGTTGGCGGCTCTTAAGTGGCGTGAGTTAAATGAGCAAGTCGGTACGCGTGAAAAGGTCATTGCTGACCAAGAGATTGCTTTTGAAGCCTTGGTTGCCGAGCAGCGCAATGCAGATGCCGGTATTGAACGTTTACGCGATGGTCATCATGACTTAAGTGAGCGTTTTAATCAGGTTCAAGCGCGTTTTTACTCTGTTGGCAATGATATTGCGCGTGTTGAGCAAAGCATCCAGCATGGGCAGCAGCGCCTGCGTCAACTTCAGCAAGATTTGCTCGAAGCCAAGCGCGTAGAGCAAGAAGCAGAGGCCAATCTAAGCCAAGACCGTGAGCTTTTGGAGCATTTGGCGCAAGAGCTGGAAATGCTTGAGCCTTTAAAAGAAGAAGGCGAGATGGCCATTGAAACCTCAGCAGCAGTGCTTGCAGAAGCTGAGGAAAATCTCGCCAGTTGGCAAGAACGTTGGGAGCAATTTAACCAACAAAGCGCCGCTCCTCGGGAAACCGCGCAAGTTGAACAATCGCGCATTGCTCAGCTCGAACAAAGCCTTGAGCGTTTAAGCGATCGATCAAAGCGCTTACAGGCAGAGAAGCAGCAGTTAAACGATAATCCAGATGATGCTTTGCTCAGTGAACTTGCCGAGGCACTTGCAGAAGGCGAGGGGGCGCTTGAGGCATTGGCAGAGCACGAACAGTCCCATATTGAGCGACTAGGTTTTCTGCAAGAGGCAATTCGATCTGCCCAAACCTCACAACAGCAAATCCAAGGTCAACTGCAGCGTAGCCAAGGGCGTATGGCCTCGCTTGAAGCGCTTCAACAAGCGGCTTTAAACCCGGAAGGCGGTGCAGCTAAATGGCTCACGGCACAAGGCCTAAGCGCTGCGCCGCGTTTGGGGCAAAAGCTTAAAGTCGAAAGTGGCTGGGAGTTGGCTGTTGAAACAGTACTGGGCGCAGATTTACAAGCTGTGCTGGTCGATGACCCCAACCGCCTTGGGCTTGAGACGCTTGCACAAGCGGACCTCAATCTTTTGATGACAGGCAACTGCCGAGCGACCACCAATCTTTTAAGCAAAGTCAGTTCGCCAGTTGATTTAAGTCCATGGCTTGCCAATGTCATACCTGTTGAAAGCCTTGAGCACGCATTGATGCGACGATCACAGCTGCAGCAAGGCGAGAGCTTAATCAGTCGAGATGGCTATTGGGTGGGCTCGAACTTCGTACGCGTTAAGCGTGCAGCGCAAAGCCAAGGGAGTGTGTTGGCACGGGCTCAAGAGCTTGAAAGCTTAACGGCTGAGTGCGAACAGCTTAGAGAGCGCCTAGCAGTGATTGAGCAACAGTTGCTGGAACAACGCGAAGCCTTGCGTCAGACAGAGAGTGCGCGTGATGCGGTGCGTGCTGAGCAGCAGACTATCGCCAAAGCCCAAGCTCAGCGTCAGGCGGAACTTTCTGCCAGTCAGGCGCGTGTTGAGCAACTGCTGTTACGTAAAAAACGTCTTGAAGAAGAACTGGCTGAGTTAGAGGAACAGAGACTTCTTGAGCAGGAGCAATTGGCTGAATCACGCCTATTGCTCGAGCAAGCGCTGGAAAGCATGGCGCTTGACAATGAAAAGCGAGAAGAACTGACGCAGGCGCGTGAAGGGTTGCGCGAGCGGGTTGAGACAGCAAGACGTGAAGTGCGCCAGCTTAACGAGCAGAATCAGCAACTAGCGGTGAAGGTCAGTTCCCTTAAAGCGCAATATGATTCAACGCAGCAGGCGCTTATTCGCCTTGAGATGCAATATGCGCGGGCTCAGGAAAAAGGCGAGCAACTCTCGTTAAATCTTGAGGAGGGCGAAGCGCCTCTTGAAGAGTTGCGTATGCAGCTGGAAGAGCTTTTGGAAAAACGCATGGGCGTCGATGAGGAGTTGGTGCTGGCGCGTAACCAGCTGGAAGAGGCTGATCGAGAGCTGCGTGAGTTAGAAAAACGCCGTACCGTTGCTGAGCAACAAGCACAGGTCATTCGTTCGCAATTAGAAAATCAACGTCTTGAGTGGCAGGCGATTACGGTGCGCCGAAAAGCGTTGCAAGAGCAACTTGAAGAAGATGGCTATGCGTTACATGCGGTATTAGAGCTTTTACCGCTTGATGCACGCGAAAGTGAATGGGAAGCGCAACTAGAGTCCCTTGCTCAGCGTATTGCAAGGCTTGGAGCCATTAACCTTGCGGCGATTGAAGAATATCAGCAGCAGGGTGAGCGCAAACGTTACCTTGATGCTCAAAATGATGATTTGGTTGAGGCGCTGGAAACCCTAGAAAACGTCATCCGTAAAATCGATAAAGAAACTCGCAATCGATTTAAAGAGACATTTGATCAAGTTAATTCAGGGCTTAAAGCGCTCTTTCCAAAAGTATTTGGTGGGGGTAGTGCTTATTTAGAATTAACCGGTGAAGATCTTTTAGATACGGGTGTGTCGATTATGGCGCGTCCACCCGGTAAGAAAAACAGCACTATTCATTTGCTCTCAGGTGGAGAAAAAGCACTGACTGCCTTAGCGCTTGTTTTTGCGATTTTTCAATTAAATCCTGCGCCATTTTGTATGCTTGATGAGGTTGATGCACCGTTAGATGACACCAACGTTGGACGATATGCGCGACTGGTTAAAGAAATGTCGCAAAAAGTGCAGTTTATTTACATCACACACAATAAAATCGCGATGGAGATGGCAGATCAGTTAATGGGCGTTACCATGCACGAACCTGGTTGCTCGCGTTTAGTGGCGGTGGATGTAGAAGAAGCATTAGCGATGGTTGAAAGCTAATCACGTCTAGACGTGTGGCCTACACTTTTGTCATGCTACTTCAAGCAAATTTTTGGCAGTCACCAGTGCTTGCACTGCTCCATCTTGTGATAGATGGCTGCTTTAGGCTTATTTTAAAAGGGGTTATTCGATTTCATGGATATCGGTCTGCGCGAATGGCTGATTGTGATCGGCATCATTGTGATTGCTGGCATCTTATTTGATGGCTGGCGGCGGATGCGCGGTGGAAAGGGAAAGCTAAAACTCAAATTAGATCGTACGTTAACGAATCTGCCTGATGAGGATGTCAGCGATGCGGAGCTGTTAGGTCCTGCGCGCGTTGTAGAGCGCCGTGAAGAGCCAGAGTTTGATGACTTCAAACTAAGTGCCAATGATCACGAGCCTCTTAAAGCTGAGCCTCGACAAGGAGACCTTAACCTTGATGAGGACGAGCCTGTCGAGCATTTGGTTAAGCCTGAGCCAAAATCGCATGCGCTAAAAGAAGGCAAAGAGGCGGTTGCTCAAACTTCCGCTACCCAACAAACCAAACAGCCAGAGCCTTTTGAAGAGGTGTTGGTCATTAATGTTGTTTCACGAGACGAAGCAGGCTTTAAAGGCCCTGCGCTCTTGCAAAACATCCTAGAGAGCGGCTTACGCTTTGGCGAAATGGATATTTTCCATCGTCATGAAAGTATGGCTGGCAACGGTGAAGTACTGTTCTCGATGGCCAATGGCGTTAAACCTGGTGTGTTTGATCTAGACGACATTGACCTATTTAGTACGCGTGCGGTCAGTTTCTTCTTAGGATTACCGGGGCCTCGTCATCCTAAACAAGCGTTTGATGTCATGGTGGCCGCTGCCCGTAAGCTTGCCAGCGAGTTAGATGGCGAGCTTAAAGATGATCAGCGCAGTGTATTAACAGCGCAAACTATTGAGCATTATCGTCAGCGTATTGTCGAATTTGAGCGCAAGTCTTCGCTAAGTCAAAAACGATAACCCGCCGTTGATTTAACCAAGAGCAGCTACGGCTGCTCTTGTCGTTTAAGAGAGTTCTTATGACTGATTTTAAGCAAGCGTTTGAGCGCGCCCAAGCGCTGCGCGAAGAATTGGCCTTTCACAATCATCGCTATTACGTGTTGGATGACCCAAGCATTCCTGACAGCGAATACGACCGGCTATTTAAAGAGCTACAACGTCTTGAGACTGAACATCCAGAGTTAATTACCCACGATTCGCCAACGCAGCGCGTAGGCGGTCAGCCGTTAGCGGCCTTTGGTCAAGTGACCCATGAAGTGCCAATGCTGAGTCTGGGGAACGCATTTGAAGCTGGTGATGATCCCGCTTTGAGCGATGCTGAACGTTATGCTGAGCTGTTTGATTTTGATCGGCGTATTCGCGAGCAGCTCAATGTGCCAATGGCAGATTTGTTTTCAAGTGCCAGTGTTAATTATAGCTGTGAGCCTAAGCTTGATGGTTTGGCAGTCAGCTTGCGCTATGAGGATGGCGTGTTGGTGCAGGGGGCTACTCGTGGCGATGGTGCAACGGGTGAGGACATTACTGCCAATGTGCGCACGGTACGCAATATTCCGCTTCGTCTTTTAGGGCAAGGCTGGCCTTCGGTACTTGAGGTGCGTGGTGAAGTCTATATGCCCACCAAAGGTTTCGACGAACTCAATGAACGGCAACTAGCGCAGGGCGATAAGCCGTTTGCTAACCCGCGTAATGCGGCGGCGGGAAGTTTGCGTCAGCTTGATCCTAAGGTCACTGCCAGCCGCCCATTGGAGTTTTGTTGCTACGGGGTGGGCGCGGTCAATGGCCCTTTGCCTGATACACAGGTAGAACTGCTCAAGCAATTGCAGTCATGGGGCGTGCCTATTAGCCCTGAGTTGAAGCTGGCGGAAGGGATTGAGGCTTGTCTGGCCTATTATCGCGATATTGGTTCAAGGCGCATAGCGCTTGGTTACGATATCGACGGGGTCGTATTTAAAGTCAACAGTATTGAAGACCAGCAGCAGCTGGGCTTTAGGTCGCGTACCCCGCATTGGGCTATTGCTCATAAGTTTCCCGCTCAAGAAGAGCTTACCGAGCTTTTGGATGTTGAGTTCCAAGTGGGGCGGACGGGGGCAGTGACGCCTGTTGCAAGGCTCAAGCCTGTAAAAGTTGCAGGCGTGACGGTTGCTAATGCCACGCTTCATAATATGGATGAAGTGGCACGCTTGGGACTGAAGATTGGCGATACAGTTATGATTCGCCGCGCAGGCGATGTGATTCCACAGGTGATGAAAGTCGTAATTGAGCGCCGACCGTCTGATGCCAAGCCTGTTGTCATTCCAAGCGCCTGTCCTGTATGTGGATCTCATGTTGAACGTACCCAGCTTATTCGACGTAGCAAAGGTCGAGAAACCGTTATTGAAGGTTCGGTTTACCGGTGTGTGGGTCGGTTGTCATGTGCTGCGCAGCTTAAGCAAGCCATCATTCACTTTGTCTCGCGTCGTGCGATGGATATTGATGGCTTAGGCGACAAAATCGTCGAGCAGCTTGTCGATACAAACTTAGTACGCTCGCCCGCTGACCTCTACCAGCTGACCCATGATCAAGTATTGCCCCTTGAAGGCTTTGCTGAGCTGTCGACGAAAAATCTGTTGGCTTCAATTGAGGCCAGTAAAAAACCGAGTCTTGCCCGTTTTATCTATGCCTTGGGTATTTCTGATGTCGGTGAAGAGACCGCAAAGCTTTTAGCGCGCGCCTTCGGTTCGATTGAGCGGTTAGAGCAAGCACTCCCGGAGGTGTTAACTACCTTGCCTGATGTGGGCGCTGAAGTAGCACATCAAATCTGTGCTTTCTTTGAAGATGACCATAACCTGCAAGTGATACGCAACTTGCAAGCCTATGGCGTGATTCTGCCAGAAGATCAAGGTGTACATCCTGAGTTTACGGCAGCGGTGAGCTTGGCTGAGCTTATAGCCAAGCTGAACATTCCCTTTATTGCGGCTACAGGTGCGCAAAAGCTTGCCGACCACACGCAAAGTCTTGAGGCTTTAATTGCACTTAGCCAGGACTGGTTGTCGCTCAAGCAATTTAAGGGGCTTAACGAAAAGGCGCGTCAGGCACTTCGTGACTATTTTGCAGACCCTCTAAAGCGTGAATATGTAGAGCGCCTTGAAGCACAGCTGCGAGCCTTTGGCATGCATTGGCAGTCTGAGAAAAAAGTGCTCGAAGGTTTACCGCTGGCAGGTCAGACCTGGGTTTTAACAGGCACACTTGAACGTCTAAGTCGTGATCAGGGAAAAGCTTTGCTTGAAAAGCTAGGCGCTAAAGTCGCGGGATCGGTGTCGGCTAAAACCCATTGTGTGGTTGCCGGGCCCGGCGCTGGATCTAAGCTTACTAAGGCTACAGAACTCAATATTCCTGTCTTAGATGAAGCGTCTTTTATCGAGGCCCTTAGCGATTATGGAATTTCTTTGTAGTTATATAGATATGAAAAATAAGTATTTTTAATTATATAAAGGCTGTCCATAATCGCCTCTACAGCGGCTTTTGAGCCGCGAGTCTAATCTCTACAAGGAGTTAACATGTTTAAGAAACTGTTGGTGGCCACGGCGTTAAGCGCCGCATTTTTCGGCGCTAATGCTCATGCAGATAACAAGCCGCTGCTAAATGCCTCGTATGATGTGGCTCGCGAGCTTTTTGGAGAGATTAATCCAAAGTTTGTTGCCCACTGGAAAGCGACCACCGGTGAAGATCTTAAAATCGACCAGTCATTTGCGGGTACCTCTAAGCAGGCTCAAGATATTTTGCAGGGTAAAAAGGTTGATACCGTAACCTTTAACCAAGTACCGGATGTTGAGATTCTTGCTAAGCGCGGTCTGGTTGATAAGAACTGGCAGAATGCGTTCCCGAATAACAGCTCGCCTTACTACAGCACCATTGGTTTTCTAGTGCGTGAGGGCAACCCGAAAAATATTAAGGGTTGGGATGACTTGATTCGTGACGACGTAAAACTGGTTTTCCCGAATCCTAAAACCAGTGGCAATGCGCGCTACAGCTATTTAGCTGCTTGGCTGTTTGCCAATGAAAAATTTGCAGGCAATGAAGAAAAAATCAAAAAGTTCGTCGGCAAGTTGCTTTCTAA
>X137_Gaur__coassemble_151_pt1 | contig 17792 bp, 19 predicted proteins | sample X137_Gaur__metabat2_high_PE_003 | metagenome-assembled genome bin X137_Gaur
GTTTGGTCGTCTAGGCCCACACGATGGGGTTCGATATACGCCCCGCCACAATAAGCACCTGTTTCGGCCAATTGTGCGTCGGTGAGCTGCTCACGCGGCACCCAATCTAAATGGCTGTAGTCGGCGCTGCGTGATGCCAGTGCCCGGCCACGGGTCTCAGTTACTAAAGTTGTCTTCGCAACTTCAGCTTCTTTGGCCTTTTTCGGCGCTGCCTGCGTAATCGCGGGTGCAGCAGTAGGCCGAGGCGGTACGGCTTGAGCTGGTGTTTGACTGTTGCACGCCCAGCCGCCAGAGGCGGACACCTGGCAATCAAATTGCTCGCTGGCGTGAGTAAAGTTACTCGCTAAAGGCTGCAAGGCGAGTACGCTTGCGCTTACGAATAACGGGAATTTTTTACGAAAAGCGGGATATATGACTGCCATCTTATTTTTTCCGGGCTTCCTGTGCGCCTAGGCCTGCTTAGCGGCACGCCTCTCGATGGGCTGAAAAAGATGCTGGATAATAAAGCATGACCATATTAACGGCTATAGCTGCGGGAGAACCCACGTGCCTGATCATGATTTGCGTTTAACGCTCTTACAACAATGGCTGGCCTCTGAGCTTGCTCACCTGTATGCGCGCAATCAGTGGGGACCTGTGCCTGAGAGTACATTAACTGCTGCTAGCAGTGATGCAAGTTTTCGTCGATATTTCCGTTGGCAGGGTGGAAATCGTACTTTTATTGTGATGGATGCCCCACCTCCACAGGAAAATTGCCGCCCGTTTGTGGATATTGCAGAACGTCTTGCGGCAGCAGGTCTGCATGTGCCTGAGGTTTTAGCACAAGATCTTGAAAACGGCTTTTTGGTGTTAACCGATCTTGGCCGGCAAACTTACCTTGAGGTGATTACCGAGCAAAATGCTGACGCACTGTTTGATGATGCAATAGATGCGTTAATCGATATGCAAACCAAGACCTTAAGCACCGCGTTACCTGAGTACAGTCAAGCGCTCTTAGAGCGAGATTTGGGGCTTTTTACAGAGTGGTACGTGGGTAAACACTTGGGGCTTAGCCTAACCACTGAGCAACACGCGTGGTGGCAACAAAGCTGTGCGGTGCTTATTGAAAATGCGTTAACGCAACCAAAGGTGCTGGTGCATCGCGATTACATGCCACGCAATTTAATGGTAAGCACGCCAAACCCGGGTGTTTTAGATTTTCAAGATGCCGTTATTGGGCCTATTACCTACGACATCACCTGTCTTTTTAAAGACGCTTTTTTAAGCTGGCCGCTGGCAAAGGTTGATGCATGGCTTGAGCAGTATTGGCATAAAGCGAGGGCCAACAGCCTGCCAGTGCATAACGAATTCGCTAAATTTTTACAGGCCAGTGATCTGATGGGTGTGCAGCGCCATTTAAAAGTAATCGGTATTTTTGCGCGCATTTGCCACCGTGACGGTAAACCTAAGTACTTAGCCGATACCCCACGTTTTTTTGCTTATATTCAAGAGGTCGTCGCTCGCCGGCCTGAGCTTGCACCGCTTGGCCAGCTTCTTTTGCAGCTTAAAGGTGAGGGTGAATCATGAAAGCGATGATTCTGGCAGCAGGCAAAGGCGAAAGATTACGCCCTATCACCTTGCATACACCCAAGCCACTGGTTGCCGTGGCGGGTGTTGCTTTAATCGAATATCACATCCGAGCACTTAAAAAAGCAGGGTTTACCGAGCTTGTGATTAACCATGCTTGGCTGGGCGAGAAAATCGAAAGCCATCTACAAGATGGCAGTGCGCTAGGGGTCAAGATTAGCTACTCACGTGAAGACGAGCCGCTTGAAACAGGTGGCGGCATTTTTCAGGCGCTATCTTTATTAGGTGATGAGCCTTTTGTGGTGGTCAATGGGGATGTGTTTACCGATTACGATTTCAGCCAGCTGCCCCAAACGCTCGCGTCGCTTGCGCATTTGGTATTGGTTAACAACCCAGCTCATCATCCAGAAGGCGACTTTGCCTTGGCGCATGGCAAGGTCTTAGATCAAAAGGCGCTTACCTATAGCGGGATCGCCGTGTTACATCCCAAGCTTTTTAAAGACTGCACAGCAGGGGCTTTTAAACTGGCACCATTGCTGCGCGAGGCGATGGCGCAAGGGCAGGTAACAGGTGAGCACTTCACAGGTCTTTGGGTGGACGTGGGGACACATGAGCGTTTAGCTGAGGTGGAGGCCATCGTGAGTGCCCGGGCATGATCTGGCCTTTCACCGTACTTGGCATCATTGCAGGAGCACTGCTTGCGCATATTCCGGGCGCAATGCTCGGTGGCGTGTTGGGGCAAGTGCTTGATAGGCGCCTAAAATTGAGGAACCTAAAGGCACTTAACGCGCTGCTGTTCGGCGCGCGTGCGCCGCGCTATCAGCTGCTCTTTGCGTTGCTTGGGCGTTTGGCTAAAAGTGATGGTGTGGTGAGCGCTTTGCATATTCAAAAAACGCGAGACGAAATGCGTAGGCTAAACCTTGATGCGCAAAGCCAAAAATACGCCATTGCGGCCTTCAACCAGGGCAAGGTGGGTAAAGAGTCGTATCGTGATGAACTCCGTGCACTGGCTGGCACGCAAGAAGCGGAAAGTCTTATCAAGGCCTGCTGGCGCATGGCATGGGCCGACCAAAAAGTGGGTGCTCACGAGCGTGAGCTGTTAAATCTTTGGGGGCAGTGGCTGGGCTTTGGCGTTGCCGACGTTGAAGAAATGGGCAAAGCCTATGCGCCAGGGGCGAAAACCAGCATGCCCAATTTGAACAGACAGATGCGTTATCAACAGGCGCTGACGCTTTTAGGGGTCTCTGAAGAGGTTGATAAAGCAACCTTAAAGCGCGCCTATCGCCGACTGGTCAGCCAACATCATCCCGATAAGTTGGCAGGCACTGGCGCCAGCGCTGAACGTCTGCGTCAGGCAACCCACAAAACCAGTGAGTTGCATCAGGCCTACGAGTTGATTTGTCGTGCTCGCGGCTTTTAAGGCTTAGGATCCAGCCAGCCTCGAACGCGGCGTACCAATTGCGCTTGGTTGGCGTGTGCGTCCGGTAGGTTTTGCAGGTGAAGCGCTCGGTAGTGGTTCAGGCCCTGACGCGTTGCCTGAGCATGGCGCGTGTGTTGGGTAGGACTCAGGCTGATATCGGCTATCGGCATCTTGAGTTCAACGAATACAGTTTCCAGCGCTGGGCTCATTGCTTGAGGCGCTTTGGCGTCAATCCAGATCAGGCGCGTAACATCTTTGGGCGTGCGGTTTTGGGTGTAGCGGGCGCTCCAATACGCCCCGTTCCCCTGACCTAACAGAATAATTTCTTGGGCTTTTTGTGCCTTGGCAAAAGCCAGCGCTGCATCAATACGCTCGAATACCTGCTCGGTATAACTGTCGATGCGTTCAGCCAAAGGCGCTATAGGCACGTCCGTAGGCTCTTGTTCTAGTGTCTGTTGCACCTGCTCGATCGGCGCGGGGGCTGTTTCTTCGTCGGTGGCAGGAGAGGGGATCGACTCATCGGGCTCTTGTTGAGGTTCAACCTTGACCAAAGCGGGTACTGCTGGTCTTTTAGGAAGGGGGTCAAAGGGATCGGGAAGCATCACGCTTAGGGTGGACCAACCGTAGCTCGGCAAATGTTTACGCAGTGGCTGAATCACGCCCGGTTGGTCAGCATGCTGAAACGCATCAGGCAGTAAAATCACTACGCCTTTGGCGGTGGGTGTCTGAGCCGATTGCCAAAGCGCCAGAAAATTTCCATGAGAGGTGGACAGCTCTTGAAGCTCGCCGGCAGGCAGCCGCTCCTTTAGGCTCTGCGCCATAAGATCACTGCGCTGCGCTTGGGCCGGACGTACGACCACAGCCTTAGGTGCTGGTACTTCTTCTTTAACGGCTTCAACGGGTGTTTCAGTTTCAGCGGTTACAGGCAAAGAAAGCAGCGATAAAGCCACGTACATCAGTGGGTAACGGCGCATAGACACGCTCCTGTGAAACAAATAGGCCAAGCCTAGCGCTTTAGCGCGTCATCTGTCAGGTACTGATCGCGCTGCAACGCGCACGGCCTGATACAATGGTTAGCTTTCATGATTGCTTTTGAGGTGCGTTATGCAGCCCTTCGCCATTGCTCCGTCGATTCTTTCCGCAGACTTTGCCCGCTTAGGTGAGGAAGTCGATAAGGTGCTGGCCGCAGGTGCCGACATCGTGCACTTTGATGTCATGGACAACCATTACGTGCCTAACCTCACCATCGGCCCAATGGTGTGTAAAGCACTGCGTAAGTACGGTATTACCGCACCCATTGATGCGCATTTAATGGTCAAGCCGGTCGACCGTATCATCGGTGACTTCTTAGAAGCCGGTGCTAGCTACATCACCTTTCACCCTGAGGCGAGCGAACATATTGATCGCTCCTTGCAGCTGATTAAAGACGGTGGCGCTAAGGCAGGTTTGGTCTTTAACCCGGCAACGCCATTGGATGTATTGAAGTACGTGATCGATAAGGTCGATATGATCTTACTGATGAGCGTAAACCCAGGCTTTGGCGGTCAGAAATTTATTCCCGCAACCCTTGATAAGCTCCGTGAAGCACGTGCCTTGATTGATGCCAGCGGCCGTGAGATTCGCTTAGAAATTGATGGCGGCGTGAATGTAAATAACATCCGCGAGATCGCTGAAGCCGGAGCCGACACCTTTGTCGCCGGTTCTGCCATTTTTAATGCGCCTGACTACGCTGAGGTTATTAAAACCATGCGTGAACAATTGGCCTTGGCGCGTAGTATCTGATGAAAACCCTATTTGCCGGTAATCTGCCCAAGCTTGTGATGTTTGATCTTGATGGCACCTTGGTGGACTCGGTGCCCGATCTTGCGGCTGCAATTAATCAGATGCTTTGGCAATTAGGGCGTCAGCCGGTTGCGGTGAGCACGGTCGCCACTTGGGTCGGTAATGGTGCGGAGGTTTTAGTACGCCGTGCGCTGGCCGGTAGCCTTGAATGCGCCGATGTGGATGAGGCGTTAGTCAGTGATGCTTTGCCTTTGTTTTTAGACGCCTACGGGCAAAGCCACGATTTAACTCGCCCCTATCCTGGAGTGTTGCTGTTGTTAAATGCCTTGCGCGAGCGTGGTGTGCCAATGGCACTCATCACCAATAAACCGGAAGAGTTTGTCGCGCCGCTTTTAGGGCAAGTAGGACTTGATGGCTTTTTCAGCTGGATTATTGGCGGCGGCGCAACCAAGCCCAAGCCCGATCCAGCAGGTCTTTTGTATGTGCTGCAAATGGCAGGGGTGGATGCGGCGGATGCGGTCTTTATCGGTGACTCACGCAATGATGTGTTGGCTGCCAAGGCGGCAGGTGTTGGCTGTATTGCCGTAAGCTATGGCTATAACCATGGCCAGCCGATTGCGTTGGAAGCGCCGGATCTTATCGTGGCAAACCTTGCGGATCTGTTGCCATGAAAGGCGTGCTGCGCTAACGTGAGGCCTTCTGCGCCTTGCGCGCGCAATCAGCTAGAGATCCCATCGTGGTTACCTGCAAACGCTGCTACTCAGCCGCTGGAATGAAAGTTATCAAGGCCTTGGCCCGTTGGCGCTGGCGCGCCTAATAACTTCTCTGGCCGTTGGGGCCCTTAGCGTTTGCACACTTTTCTCTCCCTCAGAACCACGAGGCTGACATGATCCGCGAAGAATTCCTGCGTTTAGCCGAGCAAGGCTACAACCGTATTCCGTTGGCAGTAGAAACCATTGCTGACTTCGACACGCCCTTATCCATTTACTTAAAGCTTGCGGATGCGCCCAATAGCTATTTGCTGGAATCGGTGCAAGGCGGCGAGAAGTGGGGGCGTTACTCGATCATTGGCTTGCCGTGTCGCACGGTGCTGCGTGCAGAGGGTAGCGACGTTGTCGTCAGCCGTGAGGGCGTTGAGGTTGAGCGTCACCATTGTGAAGATCCACTGGCTTTTGTTGAAGACTTTAAAGCCCGTTACAAGGTAGCCGATGTTAAGGGACTGCCACGCTTTAACGGCGGCCTGGTGGGCTACTTTGCTTACGACAGCGTGCGTTATGTGGAAACCCGCTTAGGCCAAAGCCCAGCACCGGATACTATCGAAACGCCTGATGTGCTGTTGATGGTGTCGGATGCGGTCGTTGTGTTCGATAACCTTGCCGGCAAAATGCATGCGATTGTCTTGGTTGACCCATCAGAGCCGGATGCTTTTGAACAAGGCCAAGCACGTCTTAAAGAGGTGATGGAGAAACTGCGCCAGCCGCTGACTCCACGCTTAGGGGTCGATTTGTCCTTAAGCACTGCCCACGAGCCTGAGTTTGTTTCAAGCTTTAGCCGCGAAGCCTTTGAAGAAGCTGTGCTTAAAATCAAAGAGTACATTCTGGCCGGCGACTGTATGCAGGTGGTGATCTCCCAGCGCATGTCGATCCCGTTTAAGGCAGCGCCCATTGATCTGTACCGGGCGCTGCGCTGTATGAATCCAACGCCTTATATGTACTTCTTTAACTTCGGTGATTTCCACGTAGTAGGCTCATCACCTGAAGTCTTGGTGCGTGTTGAAGACGGTCAAGTCACCGTTCGCCCTATCGCCGGCACACGCCCGCGTGGGGCAACCGAAGAGGCTGATATTGCGCTTGAAAAAGACCTGCTCTCCGACACCAAGGAGCTGGCCGAGCATTTAATGCTGATCGATTTAGGCCGTAATGATGTCGGCCGCGTCGCGCAAACCGGCAAAGTCAAAGTGACGGAAAAGATGATCATCGAGCGTTATTCCAACGTGATGCATATCGTTTCCAACGTCACCGGCGAGTTAAAGCCTGAGCTATCGGCGATGGATGCACTGCGCGCGATTCTGCCGGCGGGCACCTTATCCGGTGCGCCGAAAATCCGCGCCATGGAAATTATCGATGAGTTAGAGCCCGTTAAACGAGGTGTCTACGGTGGGGCGGTCGGTTACTACGCATGGAACGGCAACATGGATACTGCCATTGCCATTCGCACTGCGGTGATTAAAAACGGCGAGCTGCATGTGCAAGCCGGTGCCGGCATTGTTGCCGACTCGATTCCTGCCAATGAATGGGAAGAAACCTTGAATAAGCGCCGCGCGATGTTCCGTGCGGTGGCCCTTGCTGAACAGTCTGCCGAGTAAAGGTGTTTATATGCTCTTAATGATCGATAACTACGACTCCTTTACCTATAACGTGGTGCAGTACTTAGGCGAGCTGGGCGCTGATGTAAAGGTGGTGCGTAATGACCAAATCACCATCGAAGAAATCGAAGCGCTCAATCCTGAGCATTTAGTGGTCTCTCCTGGCCCTTGCACGCCGAGCGAGGCGGGGATTTCCATTGAGGCGATTCTGCACTTTGCCGGCAAGCTGCCGATTTTAGGGGTGTGCTTAGGCCATCAGAGTATTGGTCAGGCGTTTGGCGGCGATGTGGTTCGCGCACGCGTCGCGATGCATGGTAAAACCAGCCCTGTATATCACAAGGATCTAGGCATCTTCACAGGCCTTAATCTGCCGTTGACCGTCACGCGTTACCATTCTTTGGTAGTAAAGCGCGAAACCTTGCCTGAGTGCTTGGAGATGACTGCATGGACTCAATTGGACGACGGTTCGGTCGATGAAATCATGGGCCTTCGGCATAAAACGCTCAATATCGAAGGTGTGCAGTTCCACCCTGAGTCGATCTTGACCGAACAGGGCCATGAGCTGTTTGCCAATTTCTTAAAACAGCGTGGGGGTGTGCGCTAATGGATATTAAACAAGCGCTGGGTAAGGTTGTGCAGCATCTGGATCTCTCAACCACTGAGATGCAAGATGTGATGCGCCAAATCATGACCGGCCAATGCACCGATGCGCAGATTGGCGCCTTTTTAACCGCCCTACGGATGAAAAGTGAAAGCATCGATGAGATCGTCGGTGCCGTGCAGGTGATGCGTGAATTGGCAGAGCCCGTTGCCTTCGCGAGTGAGCATTTAGTCGACACCTGCGGCACCGGTGGCGATGGGATGAATATCTTTAACGTATCAACGGCTGCTGCGTTTGTCGTGGCAGCCGCTGGCGGCAAAGTGGCCAAACATGGCAACCGCGCTGTATCGGGCAAAAGTGGTAGCGCAGACGTATTAGAAGCCGCCGGTGTGTACTTAAATCTTGCTCCCGCTGAAGTGGCGCGTGCGGTGGATGCCGTAGGCGTGGGCTTTATGTTTGCCCCAGCTCATCATGGGGCCATGAAATACGCCGCAGGCCCGCGTAAAGAATTAGGCATGCGTACGCTGTTTAATATCTTAGGGCCTATGTCCAATCCCGCAGGTGTTAAGCATCAGGTGCTCGGTGTGTTTAGCCAAGCGCTGTGCCGGCCGATGGCTGAGGTATTGCAGCGTTTGGGCTCAAAACATGTCTTGGTTGTGCACGCCAAAGATGGGCTGGATGAAATCAGCCTCGCAGCACCGACCTATGTGGCTGAGCTTAAAAACGGTGAGATCACCGAATACGAAATCCGCCCTGAAGATTTCGGCATTAAGAGCCAGAGCTTAATCGGTTTAGACGTGGAAGATGCGACAAGCTCTTTGGCACTGATTAAAGATGCCATGCGTAAACGCTCCAATGAAAACGCGCAAAAAGCGGCGGATATGATCGTATTAAACGCAGGGGCTGCGCTTTACGCTTCCGATATCGCCACAACCCTTGCCGATGGCATCCATATGGCCCACGACGCGCTCTTTAGCGGTCTTGCGTGGGATAAGTTTGAAGAGCTGGTGTCCTTTACTGCCATCTTCCGTCAGGAGAATGCCCAATGAGCATCCCTTCGGTTTTAGAAAAAATCGTTGCGCGCAAATTTGAGGAAGTCGCCGCCCGTAGCGCGCGCTTATCGTTGGCCGAACTCGAAGCGCAAGCCGTAAAGGCAGATCCGGTGCGCGGCTTTGCGCAAGCGTTGATCAGCCGTGCTGAGCGCCGCGAGCCTGCGGTGATTGCCGAAATCAAAAAGGCATCACCCAGCAAAGGCGTGATTCGCGAGCACTTTGTGCCTGCTGAAATCGCGAAAAGCTACGAGCAAGGTGGCGCTGCCTGTTTATCGGTATTAACTGACATCGATTTTTTCCAAGGCGCTGATCAGTATCTTGTGGATGCCCGCAATGCCTGCGCGCTGCCGGTGATTCGTAAAGACTTTATGGTCGACCCGTATCAGATCGTTGAAGCCCGTGCATTGGGCGCTGATTGCGTGCTGCTGATTGTGGCGTGCCTAGGGGACGCGCAAATGCAAGAACTTGCCGTCACCGCTAAAGGTTTAGGCATGGACGTATTGGTTGAAGTGCATGATCAAGCCGAGCTTGAGCGCGCCTTGGTGATTGATACGCCGTTAATTGGTATCAACAACCGCAATCTGCACACCTTTGAAGTCAGCCTAGACACCACACTTGAACTGCAAAACCAAGTGCCAAGTGATCGTTTATTGGTGACTGAAAGCGGTATTTTGAACCGTGCTGATGTTGAGCTGATGCAAATCAACAACATCCACAGCTTCTTAGTGGGTGAGACCTTTATGCGCGCAGAGGACCCAGGCGCTGAGCTTAAACGCCTGTTCTTTCCTCGCTAATAAAAAAGCCGGCTTCAGCCGGCTTTTTTGTGGGCACTTTAGCGGGTGCCAAAGACCACCATGGTCTTGCCTTTCACATGTACCAAGCCTTGTTCCTCCAACGACTTAAGTACCCGCCCAACCATTTCCCGCGAGCAGCCAACAATACGGCCGATTTCTTGGCGGGTGATTTTGATCTGCATGCCATCGGGATGGGTCATGGCATCGGGCTGTTTACAAAGATCAAGCAAGGTTCGGGCAACACGGCCGGTCACATCTAAGAAGGCTAAATCGCCCACTTTGCGTGTGGTGTTGCGAAGACGTTCTGCCATCTGGCTGCCTAGGGCGTACAAAATGTCAGGATCTTGCTGGGTTAGTTCGCGGAATTTGGCGTAGCTAAGCTCAGCGACCTCACATTCGACCTTGGCGCGTACCCAAGCGCTGCGTTCTTTTTCTTGGCCTTCTTTCTCAAAAAGACCCATCTCTCCGAAAAAGTCCCCACTGTTGAGGTAGGCAATGATCATCTCGCGGCCATCATCATCCTCAATCAATACCGTCACCGAACCCTTGACGATAAAGAACAGGGTCTCGCAACGATCACCTGCATAGATGATGGTGCTTTTCGCCGTATAGCGGCGGCGATGGCAGTGCGAGAGCAGTTTGTCGATGTTTTTTATTTTTGGTGTAAGGGTAATAGCGACCATGCTCAGTTCCCAAGAAGTGAAGACTGCGGATCTAGTGTTGGCGTTGCCCGCTTGATGTGTCGTGGAATCCGTTGCCAGACAGGTAAGGTATATAAAGGAGATTGCACTATACGGCAAGCCGCACGTAGATACTTGTCCCCTGATAGTGTGAGCGTAGGGTGATGTTAACGCTTGTGATAAGCTTGCCAACCTTTTTTAAGCGGAGCCTTTTGCGATGAAAGCGCGCGTGCAGTGGGCGGGCGAAGCCCTGTTTTTAGGCGAATCAGGCAGCGGTCACACCGTGGTGATGGACGGACCTCCGGAGGCTGGGGGGCGTAATTTAAGTGTACGGCCCATGGAAATGCTCTTAATTGGCATGGGCGGTTGCAGTAACTTCGATGTGGTCAGCATCTTAAAAAAATCTCGCCAAGCGGTTGAAAGCTGCGAAGTGTTTTTGGACGCAGAGCGCGCCGACCAAGAGCCTAAGGTCTTCACTAAGGTCAAACTGCATTTCGTCGTTAAAGGTCGCGGCCTAAAAGAAGCGCAGGTGAAACGTGCTGTGGAACTTTCAGCAGAAAAATACTGCTCAGCAACCATTATGATGGGGCGCGCAGGTGTAGAAGTGACGCACAGCTACGAGATTGTCGAGCTGGGGTAAGAAAAAGGGCGCTTTAAGCGCCCTTTGTTTTAAATGCGGTACGTGGTTTTGGTCATGACTTTGGATAACAACGTCATGCCAAGCTTAACCGGTGCGGGGAATTTAATACCGCCTGCTTCAAGCGCATGCGTGGCATGCTCAGCCTCATCAGTGCGCATCTGCTCAAGAATGGCGCGGGTCTTTTCGTCTTCTAACGGAATTTCATTTAAGTGCTCATCCAAGTGCTTGCACACCTGATCTTCGGTCGCCGCCACAAAGCCAAGACTCACTTTATCGCTGATGAGGCCTGCAACCGCGCCGACCCCAAAGGATAATCCATAAAACACGGGGTTTAAGACGCTGGGCCTACCACCCAGCTCACGAATGCGCTCTTCGCACCACGCCAGATGATCAATCTCTTCTTCAGCGGCATGTTCCATCGCCTCGCGCACCTTAGGCAGGCGTGCGGTCAGTGCTTGACCTTGATACAGCGCTTGGGCACACACCTCACCGGTGTGGTTAATACGCATAAGGCCTGTCACATGTTTTGTCTGCGCAGGATCAAGCTCAACAGCTAAATGACTCTTAGCAGGCGAGGGGCGCTGCGGCTGGCCACTAAACGGCAAGAGGGTTTTTAAGGCCGCATCAGCCTGTAAAAACAATTTATCGACCGTGGTAAATCCGCGTTGATTAGCCATTGCCCACCTCACTGTAAAAGTCTGCTTAGCATAGACCGCGCTTGTGGCGCGCTTGCTTGATTTGGCACATTAAAAAGGTTTAACCACAGCCAACAGAATGATCGCTACTAAAAAAAGTACGGGCACTTCATTAAACCAGCGGTAAAACACATGGCTGCGGGCATTCTCACCACGGGCAAAACGTTTCAGTTGTGCACCGCATATATGGTGGTACCCCACCAAAATCACAATTAAGGTGAGCTTTGCGTGTATCCAGCCCATGCTCATCCAGCCTGGGTTGATATACAAAAGCAAGCCGCCAAAGATAAGTGTTGCCAGCATCGCCGGCGTCATAATACCCCGATAAAGTTTGCGCTCCATCACGCAAAAGCGCTCTTGGCTGATCGAGTCTGTACTTTGGGCGTGGTAAACAAATAGGCGCGGTAAATAGAACAATCCGGCAAACCAGCACACCATCGCAATCAGGTGTAGGGCTTTAATCCACAGCATCTTTGATCCTCTAGGTTTGGTGCGGGGCAAATTGATTATGACATTCGTCATTCTGACAGTTGGCCGTAAGCCTATTGGGCCTTATTATCCACGCCTTTACTAGGTGGTGGCCAAGAGGTTTGTCATGATTAAAGTCGGCATCGTCGGCGGTACAGGGTATACCGGCGTTGAATTACTGCGCTTGTTGGTGCTGCACCCTGAGGCGGAGGTGAAGGTTATTACCTCACGCTCTGAAGCCGGGGTGAAAGTGGCTGATATGTACCCGAACCTGCGCGGACACTACGATGATTTGGCTTTTAGCGTGCCGGATACCGCTACCTTGGGCGCCTGTGATGTAGTGTTTTTTGCCACGCCGCATGGTGTCGCGCATGCCCTTGCTGCTGAGCTTCTGGCAACCGGTACCAAAGTCATCGACTTATCAGCCGATTTTCGTCTACAAGACGCCGATGAATGGGCGCGCTGGTATGGCCAGCCCCATGGCGCGCCAGAGCTTCTGCCGGAGGCTGTTTATGGCTTGCCTGAGGTTAACCGTGAAGCCATTCGCCAATCGCGTTTGATTGCCGTTGCAGGCTGCTATCCAACGGCCACCCAACTAGGCTTTTTACCGCTGCTGGAAAAAGGCCTAGCCGATCCAATGACATTGATTGCGGACTGCAAATCAGGTGTAAGTGGTGCAGGGCGTGGCGCTAAAGTGGGTTCGTTGTTGTGTGAGTCCAGCGAAAGCATGATGGCCTACAGCGTTAAAGGTCATCGCCATTTGCCTGAAATCACCCAAGGGCTACGACGTGCTGCAGGTACAGATGTAGGCCTTACCTTTGTACCGCATTTAACGCCCATGATTCGTGGCATTCATGCCACGCTCTATGCGCGCGTGGCGGATCGCTCGGTTGACCTACAAAAGCTTTATGAAGAGCGCTACGCCAACGAGCCCTTTGTGGATGTGATGCCAGCGGGCAGTCATCCAGAAACCCGTAGCGTGCGTGGTGCAAACGTCTGCCGTATCGCAGTACATCGCCCACAAAATGGCGATCTGGTGGTGATTCTGGCGGTCATTGATAACTTGGTTAAAGGTGCCTCGGGCCAAGCCATACAGAACATGAATATTCTGATGGGGCTTGATGAAACCACAGGTCTTAAGCATGCCGGTATGATGCCGTAAATCGTGCTTAGCGCTGTCTTAATCAGGCAGCGCTCGGTCTGCTTAGCGCATAATAGTTGACCGCTTTTCTAGGAGAAGCGGATAATCAAGGTTACGGCATTTAACGGTAGTAACCGGGAGTTTTACGTAATGAGTGTTGAGACCTTCACCCCCAGTCCTTTGCACTTCACTCAAGGGGCGGCCAACAAGGTAAAAAGCCTAGTTGAGGAGGAAGGTAATCCACGTCTGAAGTTGCGTGTGTTCGTCACAGGTGGCGGCTGCTCCGGCTTTCAGTACGGCTTTACCTTTGATGAAGAACAAGCCGAAGACGATACTGTGGTTGAGCGCGAAGGCGTAAGCCTTGTCGTTGATCCGATGAGCTTTCAGTACCTTGCGGGTGCAGAAGTTGATTATCAGGAAGGCCTTGAAGGCTCACGTTTTGTAATCAACAACCCCAATGCCACGACCACCTGTGGTTGCGGGCAGTCCTTCTCGATCTAAGCGCTTAACGTTACGCGGGATAGATCGCGCCCAGTACTCGAGGCCCTCGAGCGCCAGTCACGCTAGGTCGATTGGCGCTGATGCCTTCTAGGCAGCAATGGGCGAGCCATGCAAAAGCGACAGCTTCGACCCAATCAGGATCAATACCCAAATCTTGAGTGCTTTTTACGCACGCCTTGGGCAGAAGAGCGCTTAGACGCTGCATCAGAGTATGGTTATGCACACCGCCTCCGCAGACCAAGACTTCCTCCACATTAGGCTCGGCTGATAGCAGTGCTTGGCTGATGCTAAGTGCGGTTAGCTCAAGTAAAGTGGCTTGTATATCCTCAGGCAACAGCGTCTCAAAGCCTTTGAGTTTTGCCTTGATCCACTCAAGGTTAAAAAGCTCGCGCCCTGTGCTCTTTGGCCCTTTAACGCTAAAGAAGGGGTCATTTAGCATGTGCGCTAGCAAGGCATGGTTGACTGTACCGCTTGCAGCCCAAGCGCCTTCTTTATCGTAGCTAACGCCATGGATATGCCCGATCCAGCTGTCCAGCAAAACATTGCCCGGGCCACAATCAAAGCCCAAGGTCGGTTGGCCTTCAGCTAATACACTGATATTGCTAAATCCACCGATATTGAGCACCGCGCGTAAGCTGCTCTGTGAGCTAAATAAAGTTTCATGAAAGGCTGGTACTAGGGGGGCACCTTGACCACCTGCCGCCACATCCCGACGCCGAAAATCGGTCACCACACTGATACCGGTCAGCTCAGCAAGCAGCGCGCCATTGCTGATTTGTACGGTAAAACCTTGCTGAGGTTCGTGGCGTACCGTTTGTCCATGGCTGCCGATGGCACGTATCTCAGAAGCACTAAGCGTGGCTTCAGCCAATAGCGCTTTGACCCCTTGCGCGGCCAGTTCTGCCCAAGCCATCTCCGCTTTAGCTGCTAATGCTATTTCATCAAAACCGGGTGAGCATAAGCGCAGCAGCTCGCTACGCAACGCGGCCGGCATGGGCACATAGTAGGCGTGTATAAGGGCGGTCTGGGTAGATTGATCAATCAGTGCCAGGTCCAAGCCATCAAGGCTCGTACCTGACATGATTCCAATATAAAAGGGCATTAAGGTTCTGCGCGGGCCAAAAGAGTCGCTTTTTCTTGATCCATACGTGCCAGAAGTGGAGCGCTCTTTTGTAAGAAGCGTTTTTTCTCACTGGCAAGCAGAGGGTCAGCCATCGGTAACTTTTGGCTTAAAGGATCAACGTGCACGCCATTGACTTGGAACTCATAGTGAAGGTGTGGACCTGTTGAAAGGCCGGTGGTACCGATGTAGCCAATGATCTGGCCTTGCTTGACCGTGGCGCCACTGCGAATGCCCTTCGCAAACCCTTGCATATGGGCATATAGGGTTTGGTAACTGCGACCATGCTTGATGATTACCGTATTACCATAACCGCCTTTACGGCCAGCCAACACTACGCGGCCATCGCCTGCGCTTTTGATGGGCGTGCCATGGGGGGCTGCATAGTCCACACCCTTGTGTGCACGGATCTTATTGAGAATCGGATGCTTACGGCCGTTCGAAAAGCGTGAGCTGATACGAGCAAAATCCACAGGTGTGCGGATAAACGCCTTACGCATACTGTTGCCGTCAGCGTTGTAATAGCTCGTGTTGCCTTGCGCGTCAGTATGACGAATAGCCGAGTAGGTTTTACCTTTGTTGGTAAAGCGCGCTGCCAGAATATTGCCTGTGCCTACGCGTTTGCCTTGTACCACTTTTTCTTCATAGATCACTTCGAACTCATCGCCTTTGCGAATATCCATCGCAAAGTCGATGTCGTAGCCAAAAATATTGGCCAGATCCATGGTCAGTGAATGAGAAAGATCAGCGTTACGCGCCGCTACAAATAAAGAACTATTAATAACGCCGCGGGTGTAGGTGCTACGAGTTTCAGGCGTAATTTTGTCGCTTTCAAACTTAAAACCATGCTCTTGCTTTGTTAACACAATGGTTTCAAGGTCGCTGACTTTGGTGCTTAGGCGGGTGAGTTCGCCTTGCTCATCAAGCTCAAAGGACAGAGCTTGACCAACTTTAATCTGGGTAAAACGCTTAGCGTCTTTGCTGCTGGCAAGTACGCTGTGTAAGGTCGTTGATGAAACACCAACCTTATTAAATAGGGTCGAAAGGGTATCGCCGCTGGCAACAGTCACATCTACTGTTCGGGCAAGAGTTTCGGGCTCTTCGGGTGTTTGTGCCTTAGGGGGCTCGGGTGTTACAGGTGTTTCAATTTGCGCAAAAGGCGACTCGGTTGGCTTAGGCTCAACGCTTTGCGTTTGCTCAACTACCAATTCAGGGTCTAAGCTCAAATAGCTCTTTTTAGCTTCAACCTCGCGCGTGGGAAACACCAATAACGCCAAACTCAGCAAGGCTGCAACACCGCTCGCGGCCAATATATGGCTACGCGGGTAGTTAGGTGCGTTTGCTGTTTTAGGGGTCATATGTTCAGAAGGTTTCTTGAAAAAGGCCATAACTGTGTAAAATATAATCAAATATCGAATCGGGCAACCCTGCTTCGTCAGTGTGATGGCTTAGTCGCAATTTGGCATTTGGTATTCAACTGCCGATCTTGTTAGGTTGGCGCTTATTGGTTTGGCTAAATACGGGTTTAAGATGAAGTCGGTTGAAGAGCAGCTAGCGTTAATAAAACGCGGCGCAGAAGAAATTTTGGTAGAGGCAGAGCTGATTGAAAAGCTCAAAAGCGGCAAGCCGCTGCGCATTAAGGCGGGCTTCGATCCAACCGCGCCAGATCTTCATCTGGGTCATACCGTACTGATCAATAAGTTGCGTCAGTTTCAGGAGCTAGGCCATCAGGTCATCTTTCTGATCGGTGACTTTACAGGCTCTATTGGTGACCCAAGTGGTAAAAGCGCTACTCGCCCACCTTTGACGCGTGAGCAAGTGTTAGAAAATGCTGAAACCTATAAAGCTCAAGTTTTCAAAATTCTAGATCCTGAAAAAACGGAAGTCGCTTTTAACTCAACGTGGATGGATAAACTCTCGCCTGCGGATTTTATTCGTCTTGCGTCGCAGTACACAGTGGCGCGTATGCTTGAGCGCGATGATTTTCATAAGCGCTACACCGGCAGCCAACCTATTGCGATTCACGAATTCTTGTACCCGCTCGTGCAAGGCTATGACTCGGTGGCCTTAAAGGCTGACGTTGAGCTTGGTGGCACTGATCAGAAGTTTAACCTTCTGATGGGACGTGAACTTCAGCGTGCATACGGCCAGTCTTCTCAGTGCGTTGTTACCATGCCTTTATTAGAAGGCTTGGATGGCGTCAAAAAGATGTCCAAGTCTCTGGGTAACTATATTGGTATCCAAGAGGCGCCAGGGATCATGTACAACAAGATCGTTTCAATGCCAGATGCATTGATGTGGCGTTATTTTGAGCTTTTAAGCTTCCGTTCTATGGAAGAGATTGAGCAATTTAAGGCAGATGTTGCGCAAGGCGCCAATCCGCGCGATATCAAAATCAAGCTGGCTGAAGAGATTGTGGCTCGTTTCCATGGCGAAGAAGCCGCTGCCACTGCGCATCGCTCTGCGGGCAATCGCATGAAAGACGGCGAATTGCCAGAAGATTTGCCAGAGATTGAAGTGTTCTCAAGTGAAGACATGCCAATCTCCTCCGTCCTTAATAAAGCAGGGCTGGTTAAAAACGCGGCAGCGGCTCGCGACCTATTGGCTGCAGGTAGCGTTAAGGTTGAAGGTGAAGTGGTTGATCGCGCCTTTATGTTTAAAGTAGGTGAGACCAAAGTCTGTCAGGCGGGCAAAAAAGCTTTTGCACGCATCACAGTTAAGCCGTAGTAGTCGTATATAGCAGCAAAGCCCCGCAAGGGGCTTTGCTGCTATATAAAGGTGCGTTCTGTGTAGGATGCAAAAAATCCTTATAAAACAAAGAAATAAAGCTTGCTAACTTTTTGATAAGGCGTAGAATGCGCACCATAACGAGGCAGCAAGCTGCTTTGGTTGAGAAGTAGATTAAAACGCTTCTTGACAGAAGATGAGGAAAGCGTAGAATACGCGCCTCGGTTGAGACGAAAGACT